>JACCDQ010183537.1_pt1 | contig 30488 bp, 33 predicted proteins | sample 7446031 | NCBI WGS metagenome assembly JACCDQ01 (sample SAMN15323442, study PRJNA562643) | freshwater metagenome | isolation source: river surface water | place: USA:Blue River Watershed | collected 2017-08-17 | reverse complement strand
CAAAACCGCGTGCGGCCATGCCATCCACCGTGGCCTTGATGAGTTCAATCGGGGTCAGCATGTTGCCATCGATGGCCTTGATCCAGGCCTCGCGGTCCCAGTCACGGAAGTCACCCGGTGGCGGGCCGCCTGCGTTGGTGACCACGATGTCGTAGTCTTTGCCTGGGCCACCGGCCACGTTCCAGATGGCTTCACGGCCCGCTGGCGTGGTGATGTCTTGCGCCAACGCGATCAGCTTCACCTTGCCGCCTGTTTCGTCGCGCAAGTCGTCTACGGCCTTGTTCAGCACTTCAGCGCCCCGCGCCACCATGACCACGTTCACACCTTCGAGCGCCAAGGCGCGTGCGCAACCCCAGCCCAAGCCCTTGCTTGCGCCGCCGACCAAAGCCCATTTACCGGCAATACCCAAATCCATCTTGATCTCCTTGCAGTTTCAAACCTTGGGTGAACGCGTCACCCAGAACACGCCAGACAGCACCAAGGTGGTACCGCCGACAATCCACACATTGAATGGCTCACCCAAAATGAACACGCCCATGAGCAACGTGGACATGGGCCCGATCATGCCTGTTTGTGCCGTCAGGCCCGAGCCGATGCGCTCAATCGCCATCATCACCAGCACCACCGGCACCGCTGTGCACGCGATGGCATTGAGCAGTGACAACCAGATCACCGGCTCAGTCACCTGCGCTTGCGACAAAGGGCGCAACACCACGAACTGGGCAATGCAAAACAAGCAGGCCACCGTGGTGGCCCAACCCGCCAGTCGCAAAGAACCCAGCCGCTGAACCAGTTGCCCGCTGTAGCTCATGTACAACGCATAACTGATGGCGCTGCCCAGCACCAGCACAGCCCCCAAGACAGCGTTTTTGCCGTCCAGCGTGGCCTCGTGGCCAAACACCAGAAGCACTCCCCCATAACTGATGGCCATGCCCACCCACTGGCGATGGGAAATCCTGCGGCCGTACAGCAAAGCGCCCAGCATCAGCACCAGCGTGGGGTTGATGTAGAGGATCAGGCGCTCCAGCGAGGCGCTGATGTATTCCAGACCCCAAAAGTCCAGGAACGACGCCAGGTAATAACCGCTGAAGCCCAAGCCCAGAATGCCCAGCCAGTCACGCCCGGCAATGCGCGGCTTGCCGCGCCCTGCCCACCAGGCCATGAGCATGAACATCGGCAGGGCAAACAGCATGCGGTACATGACCAGCGTGACCGCATCCACACCATGGCGATAAGCCAGCTTGACGATGATGGCCTTGCCAGAAAAAGCGATCGACCCAGCGGCTGCAAGCAGCAATCCGGAGGTCATGTGTGAAGGTTTGAAAGACGACATTGTTCAACGCCCAGTTCGGGCTTTGACCCAAACCCACAAGGCTTCAGAAGCTGCTTCGGGTGTTGTGGCATGGTTGGCTTGCACCACCAGATATTGACTGTCCGGGTGCACAGGCAGTTTTTGATAAATGGCGACAGAGCCTGAAGGGTACAAGAGATCGAGCGTTCCAATGGCCCAGAACACTGGCACAGGCTTGCGAAAGTTGCTGGCACTGAGCGTCATATTTCCCCGACCCTGTGGATCGAAATAGCTCCACAGCGAAACCGCTGGCGCCTTGAGGTGTCGTCGCTGTCCCTGGTTGATGTCGATCATCTCCACCAGGCGATCACCTTGACCCGCTTGCACCGATTGATGCGCTGCCTCAATGCCGCGACGCACCTCGGGAATCAGGTAAAAATTCTCGGGCACGTGGCCCGGCGCCATCGGCAGCACCGCGTCCACATCGCCCTCCTGGGCCATGTAGGCCAAAGCAGCATTGGCCCCAAAGCTTTGCCCACCCACAGCCACCCACTGCACGCCCGATTGTCGTAACTCACCCACCGCCTGGCGGATTTGCGCCAGCGCATCGGCATAAGGCTTGTCATACAAACGCAAACGTGACCACGGCATTTCCAACGACTTGATCTGGCAAATCGGCGCCAGTTTTTGCACCACTGGCGTGAGATAAGGCGACTGGGGCATGCCCCATTTGCCGTGCAGAAGCACCACACCGCAAGAAACCGGTTCCGCCGCTGCCAAATCGCAGGCCAAAAGACCCGCGCAGGCAACCGACAGCACCCTGGCCCAACAACGCATCAAAAACCCACAGCCTGACCATCCCGGCGCGGGTCGCTGGCGGCCATGTAACCCTCCACACCCGGATCGCCCATGCGCCAGATGAATTGGCCTGCGCCAAAGTCCTGGTAGGAGTCGTTGATGATGTCCAGCTCATGCCCGCGTGCGATCAGGCCTTGAACGGTCTGTGCGTTCATGGCGGCTTCGACGTTGATGTTCATGCCGGTGTTGTAACGCCAGCGCGGTGCATCGCAAGCTGCTTGCGGATTTTGCTGGTAGTCGAGCATGCGCACCAGGGTTTGCATATGGCCTTGGGGCTGCATGTTGCCGCCCATCACGCCGTAACTCATGACTGGCTGGCCGTCTTTGGTGAGGAAGGCCGGGATGATGGTCTGGAAAGGCCGTTTGCCGGGCATGACCAGGTTGGCGGTGTTGGGCCCCTTGGGGTTGGTGCTGAAGCCATGGCCGCGGTTTTGCAGGCTGATGCCATAAGTCGGCTCTACCACGCCCGAGCCAAAGCCCATGTAATTGCTCTGGATGAAGCTGACCATCATGCCGTTTTCATCAGCGGCGGTGAGGTAAATCGTGCCGCCCTTGACCGGATTGCCCGCCTGGAAGTTTTGCGCCTTCTTCATATCGATCAACTTGGCGCGGCTGGCCAAGTAGGCCGGATCGAGCATCTGCTCGGGCGTGACCTCCATGTAGCGCGGATCGGCCACATAGCGGTACACATCGGCAAAGGCGAGCTTCATGGCTTCGATCTGCAGGTGCTGCGAATCGACACCGTCCACCGCGTGGCTGGCCAGGTCAAAGTTGGACAAGATGCCCAGGGCGATCAGCGCGGCGATGCCCTGCCCGTTGGGCGGGATCTCGTGCAGGGTGTATCCCCGGTAGTCTTGCGCAATCGGCTCGACCCACTCGGGCTTGAAGTCGGCCAGGTCTTTGGTGGTGATGCTGCCGCCGTTGTCCTTGGCGAACTTTTCAATCGCTTGCGCAATCTCGCCGCCATACAGGGCCTGGCCCTTGGTGGCGGCAATGGCCTTGAGGCCTCGCGCTGCGTTTTTGAACTGGAACAACTCGCCCACTTCAGGCGCACGGCCCCAGGGCAAGAAGCTTTGCGCGAAGCCGGGTTGCGACTGCAGCTCGGGCGTGGCAGCGGCCCACTTTTGCTGCACCACCACCGGCATCAAGTAACCGCGCTCGGCCACGTCGATGGCGGGCTCCAGCAAATCGGCAAAGGGCAGTTTGCCAAAGCGCTCGCTCAATGCCACCCAGCCCGCCACCGCACCGGGCACGGTGACCGAATCAAAACCACGCTTCGGGGGTGTGGTCGCCTCGGTGCCGTATTTGCGGTGAAAGTAATCGGGCGTCCAGGTGGCCGGAGCCGGGCCAGACGAGTTGAGGCCGTGCAGTTCTTTGCCATCCCACAGGATGGCAAACGCGTCCGAGCCCAAACCGCAACTGACGGGCTCGGTCAAGGTGATGACAGCAGCGGCAGCGATGGCCGCATCGACCGCGTTGCCACCCTTGAGCATCATGCGCAGGCCCGCTTGCGCGGCCAACGGGTGCGAGGTGGACACCACATTGCGCGCAAACAGCGGCAGGCGGGTGCTGGTGTAGGGGTATTGGTTTTGAAATTGCATGTCAGTCCAGTGTGATCTTGCGTTCACTGATGATCTTTTTCCATTTGGCCGACTCTTTGGCCAGCATGGTGGTGAATTGCGCGGGCGTGCCGCCCACAGCTTCAATGCCCAGGCGCTGCAGCTTGTCGATGACTTCGGGGTCTTGCAGAACCTGGTTGGCGGCGGTGTTGACGCGGTTGACCACCTCGGGCGACAAGCCTTTGGGGCCAAAAAGACCAAACCAGGTGTTGGACTCATAACCTGGCAGGACATCGGCAATCGGCGGCACACCGGGGGCCAGCGGCGTGGCCTTGAGTGTGGTCACGCCCAAGGCGCGCAAACGGCCATCGCGCACATGCGGCAAGCCGGTGGGCAAGCTGTCGAACAGCACATCCACTTTGCCGCTGACCAGATCGGGAATGGCCAAGGCCGTGCCTTTGTAAGGGATGTGCACCACAAACAAGTCAGCCTGCGCCTTGAACAACTCGGCCGTCAACTGCACGATGGTGCCGTTGCCGCTTGATGCGTAGTTCAGGCGACCGGGGTTCTTCTTGGCGTACTCGATCCATTCCTTCACCGTCCTGGCCGGAGAACTGTTGGGCACCAGCATGATGCTGGGCGCATTGCCTACCTGGCTGATCGGCGTGAAATCTTTCACCGCGTCATACGGCATGCGCGGGTTGAGGTTGGGTCCAATCGAGTGCGTGCTGGAGGTGGACAACAGCAAGGTGTAGCCGTCCGGCGTGGCTTTGGCCGCCAGGTCCGAACCCAGGGTGCCGCCCGCGCCCGGCCGGTTTTCCACCACCAGGGATTGGCCCAATTTTTCACCCAGCTTTTGCGACAAAGTGCGAGCGAACAAATCGGTGGCGCCACCGGCCGGAAACGGCACGATCAAACGCACGGGCTTGGTGGGATAGTGCTGGGCATGCACCTGAGGGGCGATGCCCCATGCACAGCAAGCCAGCCACAAAGTGGCCATCAGTTGTCGTCTTTGCATGGATTTTCCTGATTCAAACCGTTGATAAGAGCAATACCGAAGAGGTCATGATTTTGTCAGAGGAAACAAACCCTGGTGACCCCACAAGTGACAAACAGCGCACCCCATGAAAAACGGCCTCACAAGGAGGCCGTCTTCAGCAAGCGAGAAAGATCACTCTTCCACGAAGGCTTCTTCGCGCTTGGACTTCACTGCGGGCAAGAGCACGATGATCAGCAAGACCAAAGCTGCCGCCAACAAACTGGCCGACAAGGGACGTGTCACGAACACGCTCCAGTCACCACGCGACAGCAACATGGCGCGGCGCAGGTTTTCTTCCATCATCGGGCCCAAAATGAAGCCCAGCAACAAAGGTGCAGGCTCCACACCCAGCTTGATAAAGGTGTAACCGATCACACCGAACATGGCCACCATCCAGATGTCGAAGGTGTTGTTGTTGGTCGAGTACACACCGATTGCGCAGAACAGCACGATGGCCGGGAACAACCAGCGGTAAGGCACGGTGAGCAACTTGATCCACATGCCGATCAAAGGCAGATTCAGGATCACCAGCATCAGGTTACCAATCCACATCGAGGCGATCAGACCCCAGAACAGCTCGGGGTTGCTCGTCATCACCTGAGGGCCAGGCTGGATGTTGTGGATCGTCATGGCACCGACCATCAAAGCCATCACCGCGTTGGGCGGAATGCCCAAGGTCAGCAAGGGGATGAAGGAGGTTTGCGAACCGGCGTTGTTGGCCGACTCAGGCGCTGCCACACCACGGATGTTGCCTTGACCAAAAGGCACTTCACCGGGCTTGAGCTTGGTTTTCTTTTCGATGGTGTAAGCCGCAAAAGCTGCCAGCAAGGCACCGCCACCCGGCAAGATGCCGAGCACGGAACCGATGGTGGTACCCCGCAAAACTGCAGGCACCAGGTTCTTGAAGTCCTGTGCTGTGGGCAGCAGACCCTGAACCTTGCCGGTGAAGACTTCACGGTCTTCTTCTTTTTGCGACAGGTTGGAGATGATCTCGCCGTAGCCGAACACACCCATGGCGATCACGATGAAGCCAATGCCATCGGTCAGCTCAGGAATGTCGAAGCTGAAACGGGCCACACCCGAGTTCACGTCGGTTCCCACCAGGCCCATCAACAGGCCCAGCACGATCATGGCCACAGCCTTGAGCAAGGAGCCCGAGGCCAACACCACCGCGCCGATCAAGCCCAAAATCATGAGCGAGAAATATTCGGCAGGACCGAACTTGAAGGCGACTTCGGTCAAGGGCGCAGCGAATGCGGCCAGGATCAAGGTACCCACGCAACCAGCGAAGAAGGAACCCAGACCCGCAGCGGCCAAAGCCGGACCTGCGCGCCCCTTGCGGGCCATCTGGTAGCCGTCGATCACCGTCACCACCGACGAAGACTCGCCAGGCAGGTTGACCAAGATCGCAGTGGTGGAGCCGCCGTACTGGGCGCCGTAGTAAATACCGGCCAGCATGATCAGCGCAGCCACTGGGGGCAGCGCATAGGTCGCAGGCAGCAACATGGCAATCGTCGCCACAGGGCCAATGCCCGGCAACACACCAATCAAGGTGCCCAGCAAGCAGCCAATGAAAGCGTAAATCAGGTTCTGGAAGGTGAATGCCACCCCAAAACCGAGGGACAGGTTATTGATCAGATCGGTCATGAATAACTCCTCAGCCGACGATGAAAGTAGGCCACACGGGGAACTGCAGGTTCAGCAGCTTGATGAACGCCAGGTAACTGCCGATCGACAACACCACGGACAAGATCAACACCTCTTTGAGTTTGAACGTGTCACCGGCCAGGCTGGCCACGATGGTCACGCCAAAGATCGCCGCGATCAAACCCAAGGCTGGAATGCCCACGCTGGGCAAGCCGCCGAGCAATACGCCAAACAGCAAGTTGGCGGCGATGATGAAGAACAAAGGCTTCCAGGCCCATTTGCCGATTTTGTCGCCTGTCTGGGTTTCAACGACCAGGGCTTTGAACATGATCGCACTGCCCAGGATGGCCAGGATCACGCCCAAGAGCAGCGGGAAGTAGCCAGGACCCATGCGGCCGCCACTGCCAATGCTGTAGTTGGTCGCGCCATAGGCAAATGTAGCACCGACCACGGTGAACATCAGCCCTGAGAAAAAGTCTTTTTGACTCTTGATTTTCACGAGATATCTCCTCTGATTGAGTTGGCACGATTCTGCGTGAAGTTCCCCACCCGGCGAATGTGGGTTACACCTATGTCCCCAGCAGGACAACTCCATGGTTTACCCTGATGCCAAGCGGCTTGGCGTCAAAGTCGCTCACACCGGACACCTCACTTGCTCAGCGGCTTGAACACCCTGAGCCATTTGGGTGCAGGCAGACCCCATTTGTCCTGGATGCGCTCGGCAGCCACCAGCAACTCTTCGCGTTTGGGTCGGCTGCTGGTGCGCTGAGCCAGCACGATCGCATTGCCTTCGCGGGTGGGTTTGAAGGCCCACACCGCGTCTTCGCCAAAAGCCGCGCAAATTTTCTCGACGCTGGCCGGGTAACTGGACGAACGGCCAAACAAGTTCACTGTCATCACGCCTTGCGGGCTGAGCAAGTCTCGGCAGTGGCGGTAAAAGTCGGGCGTGTCCAGCACGGGCGCGGCTGCGTGCTCGTCGTACAAATCCACCTGCAGCGCATCGACGGTGCCGCGCCATTCGTCGGACTGGATCTCCAGCGCCGCATCGGCCAGCACCACGCGCAAGCGTTCATCGTCCGGCGGCAAGCGGAACCAGCCCCTGCACGCATGGAGCACGCCGGGGTTGAGCTCGATGGCGGTGGTCGTCATCTTGAGTTTCTTGTAGCAAAACTTGGTGATGGTGCCTGCGCCCAGGCCCAGCTGCATGGCGTGTGCACCTTTGACTTCGTCGTGCGGGAAAAAGAGCAGCCAGCCAAACATGCGCTGCACATATTCCAGCTCGATGTCGTAAGGCCTGTCGAGAAACATGGAGCCCTGGATCCACTCGGTGCCCAGATGCAGGTAACGGATTTCGCCGTCTTCGGAGAAATTGACTTCGGGCAACTCGATTGCTTTTTTTCGGCTCATGCCATCATTCCATGGGTATTCATCACCGCCCGCCAGGCGCTGAGTTTTTGTTCAAAAGTCCACGACGCATTGGCCGGACTGGTCGATGGTAGGCGATGAAGCGTCACGCGCTCAGCCAAACCGGCGCTGAGCAGCGCTTTTTCGACCGCTTTGGCGTGCCTGAAGCTCTCGCCGCCGTTGTGCAAGATGCCGATCAACTGAGGACAACGCTGCAGCAGACCCGGAAAATCGTTCAGCTGCGCATGGCGGATCGCACTGTCCAGACTGCCTTCGCGCTCGCAATGGGCGTAGACATCCCACACGCCCACGCCTTGGGCCAGCAAACACTGGCAACGCTTTGCGTAATCGCCGTCTGCTGGCCAGGGGGCATCGGGCCACAGCGCCCGCATGATGCGCCAGAAATGGTTTTGCGGGTGGGCGTAATACTGCTGCGACTGCAAAGACTTCACGCTGGGAAAACTGCCCAGCACCAAGACACGGGTGCGGGCATGCACCAAGGGCGGCAAACCCTGCAAACGCTCGGGCTGTTGAGCAGCGTTGGACAACCTCATCCCCCCGTCAAAGACAAGGCGGCCAGCTTGGGCAACACCCGCAGGGCATTGCGCGTGCTGGCTTGTGCGAGATCGTGGATCGCCAGCCCACGCAAATCCGCCAGCACCTGCGCAATGCGCGGCAACTCGGCCGGACTGTTGCGGCCTTGCGCCTGGCCCAGCGCCCGCTGCTCGGCCGTCTGGTACAGCCAATGCGGAGGCATGTCGGGCGCATCGGTTTCCAGCACCAGCGCCTCCAGCGGCAAATCGCACGCCAGACGCCGCAATTGCAAAGCACGCTCGTAAGTGAGCGCACCACCAAAACCCAGCGCGAATCCCATGTCCACAAAGTGCCTTGCCTGCTGCGCACTGCCATTGAAGGCGTGTGCGATGCCCGAGACCACAGGGCATTGGCGCAGGCCTTTGAGCAACAGGTCTGCCGATCGGCGCACATGCAAGATCACCGGCAATTGGTGTTTTTGCGCCAGCTTCAATTGGGCGGTGTAGAACCGCCACTGCCGCTCGCGCATGGCGGGCTCGCACAAGGCAGGTACAAAAAAATCCAGACCTATTTCGCCCACCGCCACCAAGCGCGGGTCGCCCTGGCGCTCGGTCAAGGCCCAGTCCAGCGCCAGCAAGTCTTCTTCACTGGCCTGGGGCACATACAAAGGGTGAATGCCCAGGGCATACGCATCGCCTTGCTGGGCCGCCAGCTGCGCCACGGCCGCCCAATGCGAGCTCTCCACCGCCGGGATCACACACAGCGCCACACCTTGTGCACGGGCCTGCGCCCTGACCGCATCGCGGTCGGCGTCAAACTCGGCCGCGTCCAGGTGGCAATGGGTGTCGATCCACATCGCAGCTCAAACGGCAGGCTGCAGCACGCCTTTGACCAGGTGCAATTGCCGATCACAGCGGGCCGCCAAGGCTTGGTCGTGCGTGACCACCACAAAAGCGGTGCCGCGCTCACGCGCCAATTGCAGCATCAGCGCGAACACGCCATCGGCCGTCTCGCGGTCCAGATTGCCGGTGGGTTCATCGGCCAGCACGCACGCCGGATCGTTGACCAACGCACGGGCCAAGGCCACACGTTGGCGCTCGCCGCCCGACAACTCAGCGGGCCGGTGGTGCACACGGTCGGCCAGCCCCACGCGGGCCAACCACTGCGCCGCCACGGCTGCGGCCTCGGCACGGTCCTGGCGGCGGATCCACAGCGGCATGGCCACGTTGTCCAGCGCGCTGAACTCGGGCAAGAGGTGGTGGAACTGATAGACAAAACCCAGGTAGCGGTTGCGCCATTGGCCTTGCTCGGCCGCGCTGAGCGCCGAGAGCAATTGGCCCTGCAGCTGCACACTGCCTTGCGTGGGCGCATCCAGCCCGCCCAGCAAATGCAAGAGCGTGCTCTTGCCCGAGCCCGAAGCCCCCACAATCGCCAAGGTTTGCCCCGCATGGACTTCCAGGTCCACGCCCTGCAACACGGTCACATCCAGACGGCCTTCGGTGAAGCGCTTGGTCAGGCCCTGGGCTTTCAAGACAGTTTTACTCATAACGCAGCGCCTCGGCAGGGTTGACCTGGCTGGCGCGCCAGCTGGGGTAGAGCGTGGCCACAAAAGCCAGCACCAAAGAGATCACCGCAATCGGCACGATGTCGCTGGCCAGCGGCTCGCTGGGCATGCGGCTGATCAGGTAAATGTCGCGCGGCAAGAAGCTGGCGTTGAACAATTTTTCCAGTGCGGGCACGATCACATCGATGTTGAAGGCCACCAACAAGCCCAAAAGCAAACCGCTCATGGTGCCGATCACGCCCACCGTGGCGCCCTGCACCACAAAGATGCCCATGATGCTGCGCGGGCTGGCCCCCAAGGTACGCAAGATGGCGATATCGGCCCGTTTGTCAGTCACCGTCATTACCAAAGTGCTGACCAGGTTGAACGCGGCCACCGCCACGATCAGCGTGAGGATGATGAACATCATGCGTTTTTCAACCTGCACCGCGGCAAACCAGGTCTTGTTTTGCTGCGTCCAGTCGCGCACCCAAAAGCGCGCGCCCAATTGCAGCTGCAAGTCCCGCGCCACAGCGCGGGCTTCGTGCAAATCCTTGAGTTTCAAGCGGATGCCGCTGGGGCCTTCCAGGCGGAACATCCGGGCCGCATCGTCCACATGCATCATGGCCAAGGTGGCGTCGTATTCGTAATGCCCGGAATAGAACAGACCGACCACATTCATCTGCTTCATGCGCGGCACCACACCCGCTGGCGTGACCTGACCCGAAGGCGAAACCAAGGTGAGCGGATTGTCCACCTGCACCCCCAGGCCCTGCGCCAAATCGGTGCCCAGCACCAGACCGAACTGCCCCGGCACCAAACGCAGCAAGGCGGCACCCTGCGCGTCCGAGCTCAAATCCGTCACCTCCGGCTCCAGGGCAGGATCGATGCCGCGCACCATCACCCCTTTCATGTCCTCACCACGCGCCAGCAAAGCCTGCGCGGTGATGAAAGGCGCGGCACCCAGCACCTGCGGGTGGGCCTTGAGTTGGCGCAGCAAGGCAGGCAATTCCTGCACCGCGCCACCGTCAGCGGCATACACCTCGATGTGCGAGACCACGCCCAGCATGCGGTCGCGCACTTCTTTTTGGAACCCGTTCATCACGCTCAACACGATGATGAGCGCCGCCACCCCGAGACCTATGCCCATCATGGACACGCCCGAGATGAAAGAAATGAAGCCGTTGCGCCGCGTGGCGCGGCCTGCACGGGTGTAACGCCAGCCCAGAACGAGTTCGTAAGGGATATTTTTGAAAAAAGACATAAGCCCCTATTGTGACGAATCGGGCAAGCCCCTGGCCGGTTGATCCCCGGTATGGGCCTGCGACAATCAGGCCCCATGCACCTGATCATTCCCTACGCCGCCAGCCACGCCCTTGCAGGCCCAGAGGCCTTGGCCGATTTGCAGTTGCCGCATTTACAAAATTTGCTGGCCCTTTTGCAGCGCCAGTCTGTGCAACAAGACAGCGACGACACGCCACTGCACATGCCGCACGAACGCTTGCACGCTCAAGCGCTTGGTTGGAGCGCAGAGCTGGACGCTCTGCCCTGGGCCGCTTGGCAAACCGCGCAAACGGGCACGACACCACAGGCCTGGATGACGCCTTGCCATTGGCAGATCGGCATGGACCAGGTGGTCATGCTGGACCCGGCCAGCCTGTTCCTGTCGGACGATGAATCACAGCAATTGCTGCAGGCCATGCAGCCGTTTTTGCAAGAAGACGGCTTGCAGGCCACCTGGCACAGCGCCTTGCAATGGCATGTCCAGGGTGAGCTGCTGACCGACCTGGCCTGCGCATCACTCGACCGGGTGATTGGCCAAAACATCAAGCGCTGGATCCCCGAGAGTCCCGCCGCCCGTCCCTTGCAGCGCCTGCAAAGCGAGATGCAAATGCTGCTGTACAACCACCCGGTGAACAATGCCCGCGATACACGCCGGCAGATCTCGGTCAATTCCTTCTGGCTGCACGGCGCGGGCACGCTGCCCGTCATGCCTTTGACTTCCCATCAAGACATCCACGTGCCCGAAGTCCTGCGCCACAGCGCCTTGCGCGGCGATGTGCAGGCTTGGCAGCAAGCCTGGCAAGGGCTTGACGCCACCGCCGTGGCCGATTTGCTGACGCACTTCCAAGCCACCGGCCAGGCCACGCTCAGCCTGTGCAGCGAACACGCGGCCCACACCTACACCGCCGCGCCTGAGGCCTGGCACCAGCGCACCCAACGCGCGTTCCTGCGACTGTTCAACAAGACCACACCTGCGGCGGCACTGGCCGCCCTGATCACCCCATGAATTTGCTCACCCGAGATGTCCCTCCCCGCAGCGCCTGGGCGCTGGAACAAGCGGGCATCCACCCCCTGCTGGCCCGCCTGTATGCCGCACGCGGCGTGCAGTCCAAAGACGAACTCGACGACGCTCTGAACCTGCTGCTGCCCCCGGCCAGCATGCGGGGCACCACCGAAGCGGCCAAACTGCTGGCCGACGCCATGGCGCAGAACAAACGCTTGTGCATCGTGGCCGATTACGACTGCGATGGCGCGACCGCCTGCGCCGTGGCCGTGCGCGGCCTGCGCATGCTGGGCGCCCACAACGTGAGCTACCTGGTGCCCGATCGCGTGGTGGACGGCTACGGCCTCACGCCCCCGATTGCCCAGCGTGTGCATGCGCAAGGGGCCGATGTGCTGATCACCGTGGACAACGGCATCGCCAGCGTGGCGGGCGTGCAAGCGGCGCAAGCGCTGGGCCTGCAGGTGCTGGTCACCGACCACCATTTACCGGGCAGCGAACTGCCCACGGCCGAGGTCATCGTCAACCCCAACCAGCCCGGTTGCAGCTTTGCCAGCAAATCGATTGCGGGTGTGGGCGTGATGTTTTATGTGTTGCCGGCCCTGCGGGCAGAGCTGCGCCAGCGGGGCCTTTTTGACGCCAGCAACCAACCCCGGCTGGATGCGCTGCTGCCTCTGGTGGCACTGGGCACTGTGGCCGACGTGGTCAGGCTAGACCCGAACAACCGCCGTCTGGTCGCGCAAGGCCTGCGTCGGGTGCGTGCCGGGGCGCTGCCCCCGGGCATGGCCGCGCTGATGCGTGCGGCGGGCCGCGAAACCGCCAAAGCCAGCACGTTCGACTTTGGCTTTGCCCTCGGCCCGCGCATCAACGCGGCAGGCCGTCTGGCCGACATGACGCTGGGCATCGAATGCCTGTTGACCGATGACGTCGGTCGCGCCGACGAGCTGGCCAAGCAACTGGATGCGATCAACCGCGAACGCCGCGTGATCGAGGGCGACATGCGCGAGATGGCGATGGAGATGGCCGAGTCGCTGTTTGACGAGGGCGATGAACCGCCCCCGGCCATTTGCGTGTTCGATCCGGATTTTCACGAAGGCGTGGTGGGCATCGTGGCCTCGCGCATCAAGGACAAGCTGCACCGCCCCACCTTTGTGTTCGCGGCCAGCAGCGCGCCCGGCAAGGAGCACGAACTCAAGGGTTCAGGCCGTTCGATCGCGGGCTTTCATCTGCGCGACGCGCTCGACCTGGTGGCCAAACGCGCCCCGGGTGTGCTGCTGCGCTTTGGCGGACACGCCATGGCAGCGGGCTGCACCATCGCCGAAGAACACCTGGATGTGTTTGAGGAAACCCTGAACCAGGTGGCCATGGAATGGCTGGACGCTGCCACGCTGCAACGCCGACTGGAAACCGACGGGCCGCTGCCAGCCGAGTACCGCCGGGTCGATTTGGTGGACATGCTGCACCACGAGGTCTGGGGCCAGGGCTTTGCGCCGCCGGTGTTTTGCGAAGAGATCGAGATCGTGTCGCAGCGCCTGGTGGGTGAAAAGCACCTGTCGCTCAAGATGAAGCACCAAGGCCAGCCGGTGGACGGCATCTGGTTTGGCCGCACCGAGCCTTTGCCTGCGCGGGTGAAGCTGGCTTACCGGCTGGATGCCGACGAGTGGCAGGGGCAGAAGCGGGTGCGTTTTTTGGTGGAAGGTGCGGAGGTTTGAATAAGTCGGAGCTGAAGCTCCGACCTACGGCTTCGGCTTCGGCTTCGGCTGCGGCATACGCCACGGTATTGGTAGGTCGGCGGCTTCAGCCCCGACATGTCTTACGCGCCCGATCCGCCTTCAGCCCGCGCTGGAGAGCTTGAACTCCAGCGCATTGAGCACCGGTGACGACACCAGACCCGACACATCACCACCGAGCTTGGCGATTTCTCGCACCAGAGTACTGCTGATGTGTTGCACATTGGCGCTGGTGTGCAAAAAGACGGTGTCCACATCGGGTGCCAGATGGCGGTTCATGCCCGACATCTGGGTTTCGTAGTCGTAATCGGTGACCGAGCGCAGACCACGCACGATCACTTGCGCCTTTTGAGCACGCACGAAATCCACAATCAGACCATCAAAAGGCACCGCTTTCACATTGGGACAATCGTGCAGAGCAGACTGCGCCAGATGCAAACGCTCATCCAGGCTGAACAAGGTTTTCTTGTGGTGGGCGGTGGCCACCGCGATGATGACCTGATCGAACATCCGGGCCGCACGGCGCACCACGTCTTCATGGCCCAATGTCAGTGGGTCGAAGGTGCCAGAGTAAACAGCGATCACGGGGTGTTGCATGGTGGGTCCTCGGTTCAGTCTGCACAAATTATGCAGTGCGCTGCAGCAAATGGGCGTGCACCGCACCAGCCTTGAGGTGACGCTCGACCTTGAGACCCCAAACGCCCAAGGCTTCATCGGTCCAGGCCACGGGCGCTTCCAGGTACACCCAGCCCCCCACCGGCACAGCGGCTGCTGCAGCCTTGAGCGCCGACTCAAACCAGGGGCCATCAAAGGGCGGGTCGATGAACACCAGGTCCACACTGCCCACAGGCAAGCGCTGCAAAGCGGCGATGGCGTCTGCGCGTTGCACCTGGACCATGCCCGCCTGCAAGCGCAGCACATGGGCCTGCAAAGCGCTCACCAAGACGGGGTCTTGCTCCAGCATCAGCACATGGGCTGCGCCACGTGATGCAGCCTCCAGACCCAAAGCGCCGGTCCCTGCAAAGGCATCCACGCAGCGCCAGTCGCTCAGGTCCTGACCCAGCCAGTTGAACAAGGTTTCGCGTACGCGGTCGGGCGTGGGGCGCAGCCCGGGCTTGTCGATCACCTTCAAACGCGTGCGGCGCCATTGCCCGCCGATGATGCGCACTTCGTGTGCGGCATGGCCTTTGGTTTGGCCCGTGGCAGGCGCTGCTTTGCGCGCAGACTGACGTGGCGCAGGAGAAACTTTGGATGAACGCATGGGGCCAAGTGTAAAGGCCTGCCATCACCGGCCATGGCTCACCTTCCAGCGATCCAGCCCTCGACACTCAAAAACAAAAAAGCCAGCAAAGGATGCTGGCTTTTTGTGGTCATGACAACCTTGCCGGACTGAGCGCCCGGTCAAGAGACATCACTTGCCTTGAGGCAGTTTGGCATCGACTTTGGCAGCAGCCTTTTCAGCCAGCTTCTCAGCGGCCGGGGCGGCCTTGGCTTCGGCAGCTACAGCGGGTGCAGACTTCGCGTCGGCTTTCACTTCGGTCTTTTCAGCCGCTTTTTTCTGGGCTTTCATGGCCTTTTTCTGGGCTTTGGCTTCGGCCTTGGCATCTTTCACTTCCGCTTTGGCGGTCGCGGCAGCAGCAGGCGCTGCGGCAACAGCAGCAGTCGCAGACGCGGCGGGGGCTTGGGCGAATGCACCGGCAGCGAAGAAACCGGCGATCAGGGTGGCGAGCAGCTTGTTCATGAGAAGAGTCCTTCTTTCAGTTTTCAGTCCAGCACCTTGCTGGACTTGCAACTACAACGCGGCCCGTCTACGACCTGATGACGAAAGTGTTGGGCCAGTTGTAACGGCATGTGTGTTGCGCTCCACCGACTTAGCCCGCCCGATGGACTGGATCCACATGACTTGCGTCAAACAAATCGCACATCGCACTTGGCGCGGCCGCCCATGCTGCCTACAGTGAAACCATTCACTGAACGGAAAAGTCATGAGCCACAACGAATCTGAAGCCCCCATCACCCATTTTTCCAATTGCCATGTGGGCATCTTTGCCCAGCTCGACCGCATGGGTGATTTGCCCGCGCTGCTCGGGCCGGCCGTGCAGGCGCGAAAAATTGCGGATCAATCGCTGGCCTTCTTCAGCAAGGGCATGTACACGCACCACTCTGAAGAAGAAAAAGACCTGTTTCCGGCCGTGCGCGCCAGCGCCCAAGCCGGTGCAGAGCGCATGAAAGTGGACGCCTTGATCGAACAGCTCACACACGACCACCGCAGCCTTGAAAAGCTGTGGGAATCACTGGAGCCAGGCTTACGCAAAGTGTCCAAGGGACAAGACACCACATTGGACGTGGCCACACTGGAAGCGCTGGTGCAACGCTACCAAAGCCATGCCCAGCTGGAAGAGCGCGAGTTCCTGCCCTTGGCGCAAGAGATTCTGGGTCGCAACGACAACCACATGGCAGCCCTGGGCCTGACCTTGCACATGCGGCATGTGCCGCACTTTGCATCGCACATTTGAGTCGGCCCAGAGCGGCTCAGGGCTGGGCTGCGCCCAGCACCACCGTGACCATGCGCTGCGGTTGCAGCACCCTTGCCATGGCGCGGCGCACATCGTCCACGCTCACGCGTTCGACCTGCTGCGTCCAGGTGTCCAGATAATTCAAGGGCAAGCGGTTCCACGCCATATTGGCCACGTTGTCCAGCAGCTTGCGGTTGCTGTCGATGCGCAAGGCAAAGCCACCGATCAGGTTGGATTTGGCCGCCTGCAACTCAGTCTGGGTCGGCCCCTCGCTCACAAAGGTCTGCACCACATCTTTGACCACCGTGAGCGCTTGCGCCGCTTGGTCAGGCCGGGTCTGCAAGCCCACGGTGAAGGCCCCAGCGTGCAGGCCCGGTGAGAAATAGCTGTACACACTGTAGCTGAGGCCCCGCTTTTCACGCACCTGCTCGGTCAAGCGTGACACAAAGCCACCGCCACCCAAAATGTGGTTGCCCACCAGCAGGGCAAAGAAGTCCGGGTCATTGCGCTTGTAGCCCGGCTGGCCCATCAGCACATGGGCCTGCGCCGAATCAAAAGGCAGCTTCAGGTCCTGGCCCTGGCTCAAGGCCACTACTTCCGGCACGGGCGGCAGTGGCGCACATCCGGTATCTGCAGGCCACAGTGCCAGCAAGCGTTTGACCAGGGCATCGGTTTGCGCACGGGTCAGGTCACCCACCACGCTGACTGAGGCGCGGCAAGTGCGCAAAGCTTGCGCATGCAAGGCTTGCAAGTCTTGCACACTGATGCGCATCAAGGACTCGGGCGTGGTTCTGAACCCATAAGGGTGCGCGCCATACACCGCCGAAGCGAAAGCGTTTTGCGCCACCGTGCCCGGCTGCGTCAAGGACTCGCGGATCGCAGCCGACATGCGCTCACGGTCACGCGACCAGATCGCTTCGGGAAAGGACGGCTGGGCCATCTGGCGTGCGGCCAGGCTCACGGCTTTGCTGAGCAAATCGGGATAGCTCAGGCTGCGCAGCGAAAAACTCAAGCGGTCTGCGCTGGCCCCGGCGCCAAAGCTGGCACCCAGGTCGGCCCAGGCTTCGCCCAGCTGGTTTTCGTCCATGGCCCGGGCATAAGGCCCTTGGCCTTTGGGGTCTGCACGCATGCCACTGGCAATTTGCCCGGCCATCACCGAAGCCAGGCCGGCTTGCTGGGCCGGGTCACGGCGACTGCCGGCATCCAGATCGATTTGCACATCCACCATGGGGATGGCATGGCTTTCAACCAGGTAAACACGGGCACCGTTGGACAGTGTCCAGTGCTGAATGGGCAAGGCCGCTTGCGCCCAGGTGGCCAGGCAAAATGCAGCCCCCACACACGCTTGGCGAAACATGTTTTTGTCTTTCATGGCTGTCCCCTTCAGTGGCGTGCGCCGAGCACAGGTTTGCGTTTGACTTGCCCCGACAGAGGCTGTGGACGCAAAACTGCCACGGTGAGGCTGTCGTCACCAAAGTACTTTTGGGCCACCGCCTGCACTTGCGCAGCCGTGACCTGTCTCAACCGGGCCATCAGTTGCGCGCCGTGATCGGGCGGCAAGCCCAAGGTCCAGGCAACGCCCAATTCACGGGCCTGATTGAAGACCGAATCGAGTTTGTAAATTTCGCTGGCGACCCACTGGGTCTTCACGCGCTGCAGCTCGCTCTCGGCCACGCCTTCTGTGGCCACCTTTTGCACTTGCGCGCGCAAGGCGGCTTCCAGCGCTTCGGTCGTCTGGCCTTTGGCGGGGACGCCTTCGAGATAAAAGAATTGCGGCCCTCTGCCCATCAAGCCGTTGTACGCCCCCACGCTGTCGGCCAGGCGCTGCTCGCCTTGGGTCAAAGCACGCTCCAAACGCGCACCGCTGTAGCCATCCAGCACCGCCGCCAGCACCGTGAGCGCCAGGGCATCGTCGTGCTCTGGCAAGGCTTGCAAACTGGTCAGGCGCGGCACCTTGAAAGCCAGCGCCACGTAGGACTGTTCGGCAGGCGCCTTGAACTCAAACCGGCGCACACCCTGTTGCGCAGGCTCTTGCTGCGGCTTGCGCTCAGGCACTGCACGCGCAGGAATGGCACCGTAATATTTTTCGGCCAGCACTTTGACTTGCAAAGGATCCACATCACCGGCCACCACCACGACCGCATTGCCCGGCACATACCAGCGGCGGTAAAAATCACGCGCGTCCTGGGCCGTCATGGCCTCCAGATCGCTCATCCAACCCACGATCGGCCGCCGGTAGGGCGAGGCAGTCAATGCCGTGGCCGACAGCGCCTCATGCAGCAGTGCACGCGGCTTGTCTTCGGTGCGCATGCGGCGCTCTTCCTTGACCACTTCCAGCTCTTTGGCAAATTCGGCGTCAGACCACTGGTTGTTGGCAAAACGATCAGCCTCCAGGCGCATCACAGCCTCGAGCTGGTGCGCAGGGATCTGCTGAAAATAGCCGGTGTAGTCTTTGGAGGTGAAGGCGTTTTCACGACCCCCCAAAGCCGCCACGCGCCGCGAAAACTCGCCCGCCGTCAGGCTGGGCGTGCCCTTGAACATCATGTGCTCCAGCACGTGCGCCACACCGCTGGTGCCGTCCACCTCGTCCATGGCGCCCACACGCAGCCACACCATGTGGACCGCCGTCGGTGCGCGGCGATCAGGTTTGACCCACAAGGTCATGCCGTTGGACAGGGTGTAGGTGTGAGCGGTGGCGGTGCTCACCGCTGCGCTGTCGGTCTTGCGTGGCGTGCTGTCCGGCGTTTGCGCCCACAACGCCTGCGGCTGCACCCACAAGGCGGTGAGCAGGGAAATTTCAATGAGAAAGCGGGGTTTCATAGAATGCATGATCCTTGAAATCCAAATCATGTTCAGTTTTTTCAGAAAAAAATCCCCGCCCGAGCAGGCGAAATCCGTGGCCACACCTGCGGCCGAGGCCCCTGCATTGCCGACGAGCTCGACCGGCCATAACGCTGACACGACCGCACCTACCAGTGCGGCAAGTAACACCGCCCGTCAAGGCTGGCTCGACCGCCTGAAAAACGGCCTGCGCAAAACCGGCTCCAGCATTGCCACCGTCTTCACCGGCACGCGCATTGACGATGAACTCTATGAAGAGCTCGAAACCGCCCTGCTGATGGCCGACACCGGTGTCAAGGCGACCGAACACCTGCTGCAAGACCTGAAGCGCCGCGTCAAGGAGGCCAAGGCCACCGAGCCTGCACAGGTCAAAGGCCTGCTGGCCGATGCGATTGCCGACTTGCTGCACCCCCTGCAAAAGCCTTTGGAAATTGGCGCACATCATCCCACCGTGATCATGGTGGCCGGCGTCAATGGGGCAGGCAAAACCACCTCGATCGGCAAACTCACCAAGCACCTGGCCGATGAGGGCTTGAGCGTGTTGCTGGCTGCGGCCGACACCTTCCGCGCCGCAGCGCGTGAGCAACTGGCCGTTTGGGCCGACCGCAACACGGTGGAGATCGTCAGCCAGGAAGGCGGCGACCCAGCCGCTGTGAGCTTTGATGCCGTGACCGCCGGGCGCGCCCGCGGCCGCGATGTGGTGCTGGTGGACACGGCTGGCCGCCTGCCCACCCAACTGCACCTGATGGAAGAGCTGAAAAAGATCAAACGCGTGGTGCAAAAGGCCGAAGTCACGGCACCACACGAGGTGCTGCTGGTCATTGACGGCAACACCGGGCAAAACGCCCTGGCGCAGGTCAAGGCCTTTGACGACACGCTGGGCCTGACCGGCCTGATCGTCACCAAGCTGGACGGCACGGCCAAAGGTGGCGTGCTGTGCGCCATCGCACGCGAGAAGCCCATTCCGGTGTATTTCATTGGCGTGGGGGAGAAACTCGAAGACCTGGAAACCTTTGATGCCCGTGAGTTCGCTCAAGCACTTTTGAGCTGAAAAGACGATAAAAAGATTTCCAAAGAACTCCATAACAAGAATAAGGGAAAACCCTCTAATCTTCATGGTTTAGACGTTTTCAGGCTTAGCACTCTCCTTCAATGAGTGCTAATATTGACGAAATTCTGAAAGGAGTTCTGGTATGAACATTCAAACTGGATCACCCGCCACCGCGATGACGCTGAGCAGTCCATGGGCCATGGTGCCCTCGCTCGGCCATCTGGACGCCTACATCTCTGCGGTCAACCGCATGCCCATGCTCACTCTTGAAGAGGAGCAAGAGGCCGCCCGCCAACTCAAAGCCAACGACGACCTGGAAGCCGCACGCAAGCTGGTGCTCTCGCACCTGCGCTTGGTGGTGTCCGTGTCGCGCCAATATTTGGGCTATGGCCTGCCGCACGGCGACCTGATCCAGGAAGGCAACGTGGGCCTGATGAAGGCCGTCAAGCGTTTCGACCCCGACCAAGGCGTGCGTCTGGTCAGCTACGCGCTGCACTGGATCAAGGCTGAAATCCACGAGTACATCCTTAAAAACTGGCGCATGGTCAAGGTCGCCACCACCAAGGCCCAGCGCAAGCTGTTTTTCAACCTGCGCTCGATGAAGCAAGGCTTCAAGGCCGAGGCCGACGAAGGCACACACCGCGACACTTTGACGTCCGACCAAATCGACGTGATGGCGCATGACCTGAACGTCAAGCGCGAAGAAGTCATCGAGATGGAAATGCGCATGTCCGGCGGCGATGTGTTGCTCGACCCCGCACCGTCCGACGACGGCGAGCAGGCCTTTGGCCCCATCGCCTACCTGGCCGATGCCAGCCACGAGCCCACCGCCATGATCGAAGCACACCAGCGTGATGTGATGGCCAGCGATGGCCTGGCTGCAGCGCTCGATGCGCTGGACGAGCGCAGCCGCCGCATCGTGGAAGAGCGCTGGCTCAAGGTCAACGACAATGGCTCGGGCGGCATGACGCTGCACGACCTGGCAGCCGATTACGGTGTGAGCGCCGAGCGCATCCGCCAGATCGAAGTCGCGGCCATGAAAAAGATGAAAAAGGCACTCGTCGAGTTCGCATAAAACCCGATGAGCCCGAATCACCGTACCCGGCCATGGCCGGGTATTTTTTTGCATGCCCGGCCAATCCTTTGTCGTTTGCCAAGGCGTCTAGCGTCTGCGCTAAAGTGGCGGCTGTTGAGATGTTCTGGAGATCCCTTGATGCGCTTGCACACCCTGCCCTTTCTTTCCCGCCGTTCATTGTTGAGCGCTGCTGTCCTGGCCTTGGGCCTGGGCAGTCACATGGCGCAGGCTGCGGATGTGTGGCCCAGCCAAACCATCAAGCTGGTGGTCGGCTTTCCGGCTGGCTCCAGCCCTGATTTGACGGCGCGTGCGCTGGCTGAGCCTTTGGGCAAGGCTTTGGGGCAAACCGTGATCGTGGAAAACAAGGTAGGCGCAGGCGGAAACATCGCTGCCGACTTTGTGGCCAAGTCCACCGATGGCCACACCTTGGGCCTGATGATCAACGGCAACATGACGATTGCCCGCATCCTGAACCCCGAGGTGCCTTATGACCCCTTGAAAGACTTGGCAGCGGTGAGCCTCATTGGCACTGCCCCCCTGCTGCTGGCTGCGCCTGCCAACGCGTCGGGCAACACGCCGACCGAATGGCTGGCAGATGCACGCCAGGCCGGCAACAAACTGAGCTATGGCTCACCCGGCGTGGGCACCGTGGCGCATCTGGGCATGGAGTTGCTCAAAGCGCAAACGGGCATTGACCCGGTGCATGTGCCCTACCCCGGTAACCCACAAATCATGAACGCCATGATGGGTGGCCAAGTCCAGTTGGCACTGCTGCCACCCGCCATGGCCCTGACCCAGGTGCGCGCTGGCAAACTGCGCGCGATAGGCACCACCAGCACCGGCCGCAGCACGCTGGCACCCGATGTGAGCAGCCTCGCCGAGATCGGTGTGAAGAATTACCAACTGGAAATCTGGAACGCGGTGGCCGCGCCTGTCTCGATGCCGCCTGCCGTGGTGAACAAACTGTCGGGTACCGTGAGTGAGATCGTGCGGTCGCACGACATGCGCGCGCGCTTGTTCCAGCAAGGCTGGCAAGTGGTGGGCTCATCGCCTGAAGGTTTGCGCAACCGGATTCAAGCCGACACCAAGGCGCTGGGCGACATCATCGTGCGCCAGAAGATTCAGATCAATTGAGACGCGTCGGGGCTGACGCCCCGACTCACTTGAGCAAGATTTTCACGTCTTCTGCCAGCGCCGGGGCCCCGCTGCCGTAGCGGTTGTACAGACGCACCCGACCTTGCGGGTCAAAGGTGAAACTGCCCGCTGAATGGTCCATGGTATAGCTGGTGGGCGTTTTGCCTTCAACCTTCTTGTAGTAAATCTTGAAGTCTTTGGTGACCTTGGGCAATTGCTCCAAGGTGGGGCGCAAAGCCACAAAGCCCGGATCAAAGTTGGCCATGTAGGACTTGAGCAACTCGGCTGTGTCCCGCTCCGGATCCACCGTGATGAACACGCCTTGCAGGCGATCACCATCCTTGCCCAGCAGGCGTTTGACCTCGGCCAACTCCTGCATGGAGGTGGGGCACACATCGGGGCATTGGGTATAGCCAAAAAACACGATCACGGCTTTACCGGCAAAGTCTTTGAGCGTGCGCAGCTGACCGTTGTGGTCTGCCAGCTCCCAGCCCTGGGCATAGTCAGCGCCTGTGATGTCCACCCCACGGAAAGCGGGCTTGTCCTGGCCGCAACCGCTCAGCGCCAGCAAAGCTGCGAAGGCAAATCCACCGAGTAATTGACGTTTTTTCATGACCACTCAGAAAAGGTAATGGTCCACCAGGAGCGCCGCGAACAAGGCGCTGAGGTGAATCAAGGAGAAACGGAAAGTCTTGCGGGCCAATTCGTCAGAGTAAGCACGGAACAAGGCCACGGCATACGCGATGAAACCGATGCTCAAGACCACCGCCACGCTCAGGTAGAGCCAGGAACTCATGCCGTACACAAAGGGCATCAGGCAGGCGGCCATCAAAACCACGGTGTACAAAAGAATCTGCAAACGGGTGAATTCGTTGCCGTGCGTCACGGGCAGCATGGGCAGACCCGACTTGCGGTAGTCCTCGACGCGGTAAAGCGCCAGCGCCCAAAAGTGCGGGGGCGTCCACAAAAAGATGATCAGAAACAAAATCAGTGCTTCAGGGCCCACATCACCCGTCATGGCGGCCCAGCCCAACACGGGCGGCATGGCGCCACTGGCCCCGCCAATCACGATGTTTTGCGGCGTGAGCGGTTTGAGGATCACGGTGTAGATGATGGCGTAGCCCACAAAGGTGGCAAAGGTCAGCCACATGGTCAGCGGATTGACCATCAGGTACAAAATGGCCGAGCCCACTGCGCACAGGGCAGCAGAGAACAACAAGGCCTGACGGTCGCTCAGCTCGCCCTTGGCGGTGGGGCGCCACGCGGTGCGCTTCATTTTGGCGTCAATGGTTTTCTCAACCAGGCAGTTGAAAGCCGCTGCGGCTCCGGCCACCAACCAGATGCCGATACAGGCCCACAGGCCCAGCAGCACTTCGGGCATGCGAGGCGCGCCAGGCACGGCCAGCACCATGCCAATCATTGCACAAAACACGATCAATTGAACCACACGGGGCTTGGTCAGCGCGTAATACTGACGCCAAGCCGAAGGAGAAGTCGCAGCAGTCATGCAGCAGGCCTTGAATCAAAAGAAGAACGCTCACCTGCACCATGGCGCGGTGAACTCACAGAAATATCTGAACGGCTGATGCACAGCGCCCAGGTCAACACCAACACCAGGGCCGATGCCCCACCGGTATGCAACACCGCTGCCACCAAAGGCCAGTCCAGCACCACATTGCTCAGGCCCGTGGCCAATTGCAATGCGGCCAAAGTCAACAAGGCTTTCGCCAGTCGCTGCATGCCTGCCACCGGGCGCAGACGCCAGCCCACAAAAACCAGCACCGCCAACACAAACCAGGCTGCGCTTCGGTGGATGAAGTGGATGGTGGTCAAGGCGGCAAAAGGCAAGACCTGCCCTTCCACGGTGTGGCCCAGATCGCGCCACAGCGCGAAGCCCTGCCAATTGAGCGCGGGCAACCAAGTGCCGTTGCAAGATGGAAAGCCTGTACACGCGAGCACCGCATAGTTGGTGCTGACCCAGCCGCCCAAAGCAATTTGCAGCCAGAGCAAGCCATAGGCCAACCACAGCCCACGGCGCAGTGCAGGTGACACGGCACGGCTTTGCCAGCCGTCATAGCGCACCGCCTGAGCGGCCAGCAAAGCCAGCAAGCCAATGCCAAACAGCAAATGCAAAGTCACGATGGCGGGAAACAATTTCATCGTCACCGTCAAAGCGCCAAATGCCCCTTGCAGGCAGACCCACAGCAATGTGAACGTCGGCCACCAGGGATTCACGGCTTGTGCCGGGTCGCGTCGGCGCTGGCGCCAAGTCATCACCGCCAGGCTCAGGATCAAAACCCCCACACCTGTGGCCAGATAGCGGTGCACCATCTCGACCCAGGCTTTGCCGTGCGTGACCGGGCCTGTGGGCATGGCCGATTGCGCCGCCTCGATGTGCAGCTGCGCACCCATTGGCGTGGCGCTGCCATAGCAGCCCGGCCAATCGGGGCAACCCAGGCCCGAGTCGGTCAGGCGGGTGAAGGCGCCAAACAAGATCAGATCAAAGGTCAGGAACAGGGTCAGGATGGTCAAGGCCTGCAGACGCCGACCCGCAGGCGCGTGGCGATGGCGCCAAACCCACCAACTCAGGGGCAGCAAGGCCATGGCCAGTCCGGCGCCCATCACTTGCAAGATGGGGTTGAGGTTGTACAGATCCACCGTGCTCATGCGCATCACCGGCCGGCTTGATCCCAGGAAGCGGAGGCACGCATCAAACGGTCCAAATCCTTCTTGGCTTTGGAGGCGCCGGCCACATCCATGTGTGCCGGAAAACGCATCATGAAATGGCCCATGGGGTCAATCACATACAGATGGTCTTGCACCGCATAGCCAGCGGCAGGGCTGAGCCAGGCCTGGAGCACTTGAGCGTCCACACGCAAAACATGCACTTGGTGCAAGGCGGACGACAGTGTTGCATCCACTGGGGCTTCATCGGTCAACACCCACAAGCGGTCCATGCGGTCTTTTTCCTTGCCCATGCTTTCGCGCAATTGGCGCTGAAAGTACAGATTTTCCTTGCAAGCGTCGCTGCAAGCGGCCGAGCCTACTGACACCAGCAACCATTGGCCCTTGAGGCTCTTCAAGTCCACCGACTGCCCTTGCAGATTGAGTGCCGTAGCTGCGGGCAAATCCACCTGAGGGGTGATCAACTCGCCGTAATGGCGGCGCGCTTCGGGACGCACCACGTAATAAGTGAAATACGAAGCGATGACCGGCGCCGCACACACCAGCAGCAGTGCCAGCATTTTCCAGCGGCCCATGTTTGTACGCTGCTCATCAGCCTGTGCCACCTCGCCAGGCCGTGGCAAGTCATGCACCGTCATGCCCAGAGGTGCATCTGTCAGTTCATTTTTTTCGGCGTGCTTGGACAATTTGAAACCAGACATAAAGTGATGCGATCAGGGCGCAAAGCCCGAACCATTGAAAAGCATAGCCCTGGTGTTTTTCCACACCCGAGGCCACCACAGGCCAATCACGCAGCAAACCTTCGGATGCTGCACCTGTTTGGATCAGGCTGAAATTTTTCAAATCCAGACCTGTTTGCTGGCGGAAAGTGATCAAGTTGAGATTTTGCCGTATGGCTGCGACTTCTACCCCACCAAAATCGTACAGCCGTGAGGGCCAAGGGGCTAATGTCCCTGTGACTTCCACCATCTCATCGCTTGTCTCGATCACGGACAGTGCTTGTCGCTCATTGAATGAGCGCGGCGCCCAGCCACGTTGCACCAAAACGACCAAACCTGTTGAATCCAGGCGCATCGGCGTCATGACATAAAAGCCCGCCCGCCCATTCATCTGGCGATTTTCCAGATACACCGTGTGCGCTTTGAGCCACCGCCCCTTGAGCACCATTTGTCGGTGCATCAGCGCATTCAATTCTGTGGGCGTGATGGATGCAGACAGACTGCGCCCATCCAGCACGGACATGGCGCTGCGTTCGTCTTTGGCGGCCTGCAGCGCCAACTTTTCAGCCCCGCGTCCCAGCTGCCACATGCCCAAGGAAAATGTCAAAGCGATCCCCAATGCGGCTGCTGCAAAGATCAGAATGCTTTGAAAAGACGGTCGGGACAGACTCATCGGATAATGGTATTCATGAAAATACTGGTTGCACTCGCTTTTTTGGCCATCTTGGCCAGCCTCGTCTCGGCTTTGATTTACATGATGCGCAGCGGCACACCACGCAAAGATGGCCAAGCACCACGCAAAGGCAGCATGGCCACCGCCTTGGCACTGAGAGTGGGCTTGTCGATTGTGCTCTTCATCTGCGTCCTGGTTTCCTGGAAGATGGGCTGGATCCAGCCCACTGGGATTCCACCTGGCGCCTGATCCTTTTTTGACTCAGCAACAAAAAAGCGCCCTGGGGCGCTTTTTTGTGGAGGCTGGCAGGCCTTACATCCAGTAAACCAGGATGTACAGACCCAACCAGACCACGTCCACAAAGTGCCAGTACCATGCAGCGCCTTCGAAACCGAAGTGACGCTCAGGCGTGAAGTGGCCTTTTTGCAAACGCAGTGTGATGAACAAGAGCATCAACATGCCGACGAGCACGTGGAAGCCGTGGAAGCCGGTCAACATGTAAAAAGTCGAACCGTAAACACCCGAAGACATCTTGAGGTTCATATCGCTCCAGGCGTGGGCATATTCGTAGCCTTGCACGAACAAGAAGATCACACCCAAGAGCACCGTCATCCACATGAACTTGATGGTCTTGCTGCGGTCGCCATGCTGCATGGCGTGGTGAGCGATCGTCAAGGTCACACCCGAAGTCAACAACAAGGCAGTGTTGATGGTGGGCAACCAGAACGGTGTCATGGTCTGGAAAGGCTCGATGATGCCGGCAGGCGATGCAGTCACACCAGCGGCCAGCGTTGGCCAAACCGCTTTGAAATCAGGCCACAGCAAGGCATTGTCCAAACTGCCCAATGCAGGCACCGAGTGAGCGCGCGCCCACCACAAAGCCGAAAAGAAGGCACCGAAGAACATGACTTCAGAGAAGATGAACCACGTCATGCTCCAACGGTAAGACAGGTCGATCTTGCGGCCGTATTGACCACCTTCGCTTTCTGCGATGGAGTCCTTGAACCATTGGTACAAGACGGTCAGCCACCAAACCAGACCGAAAAACAATGAATACATGCCCCAGGTCTCGCCATTGATCCATTGGCCAGCGCCCAGGATCACGAAGAACAAGCCAATCGCGGCCATCACGGGGTGACGGGACTCATGGGGAACAAAGTAATAAGGCGTTGTGCCGTGTGCGGTGGAACTCATACTGACTCCTGCTCTCTTTTCTTTCGAACTCGAATCTTGGGGTTACAGACCCGTGGGTTGAACCACGACCCAATTGACCAGGGCAATCAACCCCAGCACAAACAATAAAGCCGCTGCAATGCCGACTGCCATGATATGGAACGGATTGAGCTTCTCGATATCTTTTTGGTAGTCCGCATTTTTACGAACCCCAATGAACGACCACAGCACGGCCTGGACTGTGCGAAACAAGGAGCCTTTGCGTTGTTCTGTCATGAACCCGCTCCAGGCTTTTGATCCAGCACAGCCGCCACTGGCGCCGCCGGGGTCTTGCCACCCACTTCAAAGAAGGTGTAGGACAAGGTGATGGTGGTGACATCCTTGGACAACTTGGGGTCGATCACGAAAGCCACTGGCCAACGTTTCTTTTCCCCTGGCTCCAAGGTGTACTGATTGAAGCAGAAACACTCCAGCTTGTTGAAATGACTGGCTGCCTGATGCGGCGCATAGCTGGGAATGGCCTGAGCCGCCATGCGGCGGTTCTGGACGTTCTGAAACTCATACATCACGGTATTGAGCTCACCCGGATGAACCTGGATCGAGCGCTTTTCTGGTTTGAAATCCCAGGGACCACGTGCATTCGCATCAAACTCCACCGTGATGGTACGGCTCAAATCGACTTGCGTGTTGGCAGGCACTTTGACCTGAGAACCCGCTGTGCCATTGCCGGGCACCATGCGCTCGGAGATCGACAAGATGTTGATCCCGGTCACTTCACAGATGTGTTTGTAAATCGGAATCAGCGCATACCCGAAGCTGAACATGCCAGCGGTGACGACCGCCAGCTTGCCCACCATCTTCAAGTTTTCACTGCGCAAATTCATCAGATCAACTCAACGCTGCAACAAAACCAACTTGGCCACAAACCCGATCAGGATGGCCAATGCCACCGAGGCCAGAATCAGGCCCAGGCGCACATTGCTTTTCTTTTGTTCAGGTGTCATGGCCATGATCGAATCAACCGATCACGCGGGTCGCAGTAGCGTCCAGCTTCGGAGGATTCTCAAAAGTGTGGAATGGGGCTGGAGATGGCACTTCCCACTCCAGACCTTCTGCGGCTTCCCATGGCTTCTGGGTAGCTTTGACGCCTTGACCACGCATGGCAGGCACCACGATGAACAGGAAGAAATAAACCTGTGCAAAGCCGAAGAAGAAAGCGCCCACGGATGCGACCATGTTGAAGTCTGTGAACTGCATGGGGTAATCGGCGTAGCGACGTGGCATGCCGGCCAGACCCAGGAAGTGCATCGGGAAGAAGGTCACGTTGAAGGAGATCAACGACCACCAGAAGTGCAACTTGCCACGACCTTCGCTGTACATCACACCAGTCCACTTCGGCGCCCAATAGTAGAAACCAGCGAACAAGGCAAACAAGGAACCGGCCACCAGCACGTAGTGGAAGTGAGCCACCACGTAGTACGTGTCTTGCATCTGGATGTCGATGGGAGCCATCGACAAAATCAGACCGGTGAAGCCACCCATAGTGAACACGAAGATGAAGCCCACAGCAAACAACATGGGAGTTTCAAAAGTCATGGAACCGCGCCACATGGTGGCGATCCAGTTGAAGATCTTCACGGCGGTCGGCACAGCGATCAGCATCGTGGCGTACATGAAGAACAACTGACCGGTCACAGGCATGCCGGTGGTGAACATGTGGTGCGCCCACACGATGAACGACAAGATGGCGATGGAAGAAGTGGCATACACCATGGAAGCGTAGCCGAACAGCTTTTTGCGCGAGAAGGCAGGCACGATCTGGCTGATGATGCCGAAGGCCGGCAAGATCATGATGTACACCTCGGGGTGACCGAAGAACCAGAAGATGTGCTGGTACATGACCGGGTCACCGCCGCCAGCGGGATTGAAGAAGCTGGTGCCGAAATGACGGTCAGTCAAAGTCATGGTGATCGCGCCAGCCAAAACAGGCATCACAGCGATCAGCAGGTAAGCGGTGATCAACCAGGTCCATGCGAACATGGGCATCTTCATCAAGGTCATGCCAGGGGCGCGCATGTTCAGGATGGTCACGATGATGTTGATCGAACCCATGATGGAGGAAGCACCCAGGATGTGCATGGCAAAAATACCAGCGTCCATGGAAGGGCCCATTTGCAGGGTCAGGGGTGCGTACAGCGTCCAACCAGCAGCAGGAGCGCCGCCAGGCATGAAGAAGGAACCCACCAGCATCAACGCTGCGGGGATCATCAGCCAGAAGCTGAAGTTGTTCATGCGGGCAAAGGCCATGTCGGAAGCGCCCACTTGCAGGGGCAGCATCCAGTTCGCAAAGCCCACGAAGGCAGGCATGATCGCGCCGAACACCATGATGATGCCGTGCATGGTGGTGAATTGGTTGAACAACTCGGGGTTGACAATCTGCAGGCCTGGCTGGAACAGCTCAGCGCGGATCAACAAGGCCAACACACCCCCCACCATCAACATGGCGAAGCTGAAAAGGAGGTACAGGGTACCGATGTCTTTGTGGTTGGTCGCATAGACCCAACGACGCCAGCCCGCAGGTGCGTGCCCGTGGTCGTCGTGGGCATGATCGTGATGGTCGAGAACGGCACTCATCTTGATTTCCTCTTATTTAATGCGGTACTGACTTACTTGCGTGCGGCCAGCACTTCAGCTGGTTGCACGATCTGCCCGGTCTTGTTGGACCAGTTGTT
>JACCDQ011294244.1_pt1 | contig 30499 bp, 27 predicted proteins | sample 7446031 | NCBI WGS metagenome assembly JACCDQ01 (sample SAMN15323442, study PRJNA562643) | freshwater metagenome | isolation source: river surface water | place: USA:Blue River Watershed | collected 2017-08-17 | reverse complement strand
CATGTGAAGGCAAGGCATCTTTTACCTCGTGACGCGCCTCCTCGTGTTTCGTGTTACCGTCACCTATTACTTTTATTAGCACCTCAGAAGCCTCTTTAATGCTATAGTATTTCCAAGAACCAATATTGATAATTTGTTTAGATGCCCTAGAATCTGTTCCGGCTTTCCAAAGAGGCTCTAAGCAATCTTCAATACTCGAAAAGGCTCTTTGCTGTGATCCGTCTCCAAAAATGGTAAACGGCAATCCCTTTTTGTATTGATACATCCAAATTCCTAACACATTGCGGTAGCGATCCCAGATATTTTGATTCCTGCCATACACGTTGTGCGGACGAATGATGCACCAATCTAATCCGTGTTGCTCCCCGGCAATTTTGATGTCCATCTCACAGGCAAACTTCGCCACGCCATAAGGATCTATGGGAGATGGAATATCCGTCTCCTGAAAAGGAGGTGTACCCACTCCATACACTGCCATACTAGAAGTGAATACTAAGCGGCCTACCTGATGTTCAATACACGCATTCACAACATTCGCGGTAGCAACTAAATTACATGAATAATTAAATTTTCGAATAAAGGGACTCAAACCTTCTGCCGCATACGCAGCAAAGTGATACACAATATCAACCCCCTGAAATAAATCAGAAATGCGATCTTTAGAAAGATCTAACTTATGAAATTCTACAGACACCGGAACGTGTTCCTTGTATCCACCGGACAAATCGTCTATTCCTATGATCTGACAGGATGGATACTTCGCTAGGACCCATTCTGCCATTCTAGAACCTAATAAACCAGCTACACCTGTGATGATAATTTTTTCCAAAATCCTATTAATATATATTTTCGACTAATCCGTCTTTCATTCCTCTTAACCAAGCCCCTAATTTAGTAAATCTACCGCGCAGAATGAAATAAAGACTGACCGCAATGTAATAGCCCGCCTGGTAGATAATGACCGTTGGGATAAATCCTTTTCTAGTATACTGTTTCAAGATCCACAAACGATTACGAGCATTCAAATAATGCACCTTCGGATTCAAGAAGCCCTCTGGTCCCTTTTGTTTCGATTTATGTGACATGCCCGCAATGTGGTAAATCACAGAAGAGGGCTCATACCCTAATTCAAACCCTGCCTTCCTTATCCGAAAAGACAAATCCACATCCTCATAATAAATGAAGAATTCTTCCTTCAGTAATCCTATTTGCTTTAAAATATCTGTACGAACCATGAAAGCACAGCCAGTTAACCAATCCACATGCTTTCTTATCCATCTTTGCTCATGCCCCACATCGCGCACATTATAGTCTAAAGTGATGGTTTCCCCGGTCCACGAATTCCGCACCGATCCGGCATTCCAAATCACATCTTTATCATGATGAAAATAAATCAATGACTGAACAGCGCCTAGTAGCTTATTTTCATCCAAAGCATATACTAAAGGCTCTACAAAATCTGACTCTACCTCCACATCATTATTAAGCATCATCGAGTAAGTATACCCTTGTTCCACCGCATACTGAAACCCAATATTATTCCCCCCAGTAAATCCCGTATTCGAGTTTGATTTTATCATGATTACCTCGGGAAACTCTGCCTCTAGCCTATACCCAGAACCATCAGTCGAACCATTGTCCACCACGATCACATCCAAGTCTTTATAAGAGACTTTTTGCAAGGAATTCAGCGTGTCTCTTGTGAGATCATAGCTGTTCCAGTTGATTAATATGATAGCAACTTTCTTAGACATAAAATTCAAGTCTGCAAGTTACGCAATCAGGCTTATTTTATTAGAAGGGGGGGGTGATTATTTAGGAAACGGTAAATACAAAGAAGCCCACCCACAGGTGAGCTTCCTTTCTAACGACTACATTGATTTACGAAGAGGATTCCATCTTTATTTTTTGTGTTTTTTTCTCTCTCTACTCTATACTCTCTTATCTCTAATCTAGAAAGAATTAACCTAATAATTCCTTCAAATTCACCGTCTTAATAAACACATAAATCAACGCTACAAACACCCCCACAAACATAAACCCGATAGTGATCAAACTACGCTTAGGCCCATCTTTTTGAACAGCTACCTGAGCAGGCCCTAGGACCTTAAATACTGGCGTCTCGCGGTGTAATTTTACTTTCGACTCTTCGTATTGTCCACTAATTGTTGTGTATAAATTATAAGCTATGTCTACCTCATACTGTAATTTCTTCTCACGGTCCTTCGCCACATTCAAAAACAAGTTCATGTTTTGATCGCGGTACGCACTTAGTGTAAACAATGCTTGATCGTAACGTGCTCTAGATTCTGATAATCGCTTTTCTAAAAAGGCTAGCTCTTGCCTAGCCTTTTGTGTACGGTAATCTGTCACATACTTCGTTAAATAGTGTTGAATCAAGGAAGTAATGTTCGCCGCTGCAACCGCATTTGTTAATTTAGTCGTTAACGAAATGACACCGGATTTTTTATCGATCTCTAACACGACAGACGCTCTAAGTTTTTTGATAGCCGCCTGTTCTTTCTTGTTCAACTTGATTAAATCCGCAGAAAGCGCTGAGGAAGGAACTTTATCTAATTTTACGTCTGAAGCGACCTCCTCTTCCTTAGCATCTCCCCCTAAATCTAGAGGCGCCGTATCTTGTTTTTCAGATAAGAAGTCCAAAACCGTTTGCCACTTTTTGTGCTTCGTACTATAGATTTTCGCCTTCAAAACTTCTTGTAAAAGAGGTGCACTTTGAACTATATTAGGGTATAAATCAGGACGAATCGCCTCAGCACCAGAAGAGCTCCCGCCTAAGTCTACTCCCGCCAATCCAGCTAAGGATTTTAAGCCTCCCATACCACCCGCAGCGCCAGACTTAGAATCTAATTCCGGCAAAAGCTTCGCATTCGAACTATATTCATTCGGTTGGGTCAGCGAATAAACAGCCCCTAAAGCTGCGAATAATACAGCGAAGGTCGCTATTAAGATGCGATAGGACTTCACTGTACGGAATATCTCTCCAAAATTGATTGAAATTTCCCCGTTATCTTCTGATTGACTATTTTCTAATGTAGGCATGGAAATGATAGATTAAAGCTTACTGATTAGTGTAGTTAATGTCAAGGCAAGTGACACTAGGGCAGACGTTAATCCCATCACCTCAGCGGTTGTTAATCCTTTCTTCATGTTCGTAGGGAATTCAGGCACTACAATTTCTGATCCTGGAACCACCTTCGGGTTAACGCGGAAGAATAGGAAGCGTCTACGCTTAGTAGAAATTCCATTAGGCGCTTTCACATACACATTTTTCTTATCAGCATAGTCCGTAAAGCCGCCGGCTCCGTCTAAATAGTCCTGAAGTGAATAACCTTCTACGTATGCGATGGCAATCGGGTTTTGAACCCCTCCAGACAACTTAACCGTTTCTAATATACGTGGAATGACTAAACGATCATTCTCCATCAAGATTAGGTTGTTTTTTGAATTTGGATTTCTTAAGATTTCGGAAAGTTTTACCCCCACAACTGTCGAATCGCGATACAAAATAGCTCCATCTAAATATCCCTCAGGCTTCAATCCACCCGCCTCAAAAATCAAGTCAGAAATTTTCTGATCATCTTTCGGAATGGCATAGCGACCAGGGAAATTGACTAATCCTTCAATCGTCACACTTCTTTGTACTTCATAATTAGGTGATCGACGTATCGAAATAATATCAAATGGTTTAATTTCGAATTGACTTGCTTCGTTGCTAATATTTAAACTTCCATCAATATCAAAAGTCTTCACTTGAATTTTCTCCTTAGTCGCTTCATCATTCCCATGCGTAATAACACGGCGGGATAATTCAATTTTTGCGAAACTCGCTGCTTCCTTGAACCCCTTAGCTAACAATATTAGATCAGCTACTTTCATTCCGGCGCGGAATTCAAAAATACCTGGCTTATTCACCTCCCCATAAATACTAACACGTTGGTTCTCTCGTAAAGAATCCAAGGAGTATACAGTTAATGAATCTTCGCGGTGCAAAGCAATATCAGCAAGCTCCCCTCTCAAAACTTTACCTAGATCAAATGAGATCATTTCTGGATCGTAATTCTCTTTTCTGCGTGAGATCGTAGCCCGATTTAAGAATGCATTTTCTCGTGGCCCTTCAGCACGTTTTATTAAATCTTTCACCGTAGTTAAACCATTTTCGATCGCGAAAACACCAGGTCTAAATACCGCTCCAGTCACCGTCACCCGGTTTTCATAACGTTCGATAATTCTACCCACTGAAATCGAATCCCCGTTTTGTGGCTGAAAAGTACCCACCTCATCTTGTGTGATGTTCAATAATTTTAATTCCCGTGAAGTGTTTCTACGTACATTTAACGAATAGGTATACGCCTTATCTGTAAAGCCTCCGGCATAGCGAAGAATGTCTTTCAGTGTTTCCCCTTTTACTGCCTCGAAAACCATAGGGCGTCTTACTTCTCCCGCTAATTCTACATGAGAATCAAAATCACCTACACGAATGATATCTTGGTCTTTTAATTGAATATTGTCTTTTTGATCTGCCTTTAATAGGAAATCATATAAGTCTAGCGTGCGAACTACTTTGTTATTTCTTATCACGCGAATGCTACGGTATGAACCATTCTCATTAGGGCCACCTGCTAAATACAATGCATTGAATACGGTTGCCAAAGAAGATATGGTATATGAACCCGGGTTCTCCACTTCACCTACCAGAGTCACTTTAATACTTCGCACATTACCCAATGTAATAATAGCTGACGAACCACTTCCTGGACGATTCAAACCTTGGTATAATTGCCTTAAACGACTAACGATACGCGCAGATGCTGCTTCCACGTTCAAGCCATTTACATATATAGGGCTCAAATTCAGGATTTTTACGGTTCCTTCTGGACTAACTGTGACTGTATAATTGTCCATCACTTCACCAAAAATATCAATATTCAACTCATCATCAGGTCCTAGGGTATAGTTCACCGGAGTGGCGATTCGCAAATCTGGCTCGAAGTTTAATTTCTTATTATTAAAAAGATTTGCACCATATATAACCTTCTTAGGAAGTTTTGTAGAATCATCCATTTCCTCTTCTACCATCGTAACATCTTCCGTATCCTCATCATCTGCAATTTTAGCTCCTTTTTTCGTACTTAAATTCCGAGGAACAGTTCTTTTAGAAGATGTTTTCCCTTTTGCAGTAGTCGTCTTTTCTTTGGTTTTACTATCCCCTAATTGCGTTAATCGGCTACGCATTTTGGCAATATCTGCTGACGTATAACCTTGCGCCTTTGCCGCTTTTTCTAATTGAGCTTCTGTCATGCCACTAGATTGGGCACGTTCGAAGAAGGTAGCAATTTCTTCATCACTTAAGTCTTCCACTTTACGTTTTGCTTGTGAGAAAGCAGCGTGAACTAGTACAAGGAAAGAAAGGGTTAGAAGAATTCGACTGAAAAATTTCATACTAAAATATTATGGTAAGTATAGTTATTACAAATTTAACTAAAAATTATCAGAAGCGATGCTATAGCGGTAATGGGAAAAAGCATTTTTATTTAATGGTAATCTTTAATAAACAAAAAAGCCCGCCATTCAGCGAGCTCTCCATCTAAACTATACTATAACTCAATGTGCGACTCCTTTACTAAATAATACCGAAGTAAATGTCTTCACTACAATCATTAAATCGAACCAAAATGATTTTCTCCCTAGGTACTCTTTCTCCAACGCCACTTTAGCTTCAATCGAAATCTCATCCCGACCGTTAATCTGTGCCCAGCCTGTGATTCCTGGCTTCAATTTGTCCACCCCTGCTGCGACCCGCAAGGCCATTAAATCGTCTTGGTTATACAAGGCCGGCCTAGGCCCAACGAATACCATTTCTCCTTTAATGATATTGATAAGGTTAGGTAATTCGTCCAAACTCAACTTCCGTAAAACTCCACCTATTCGCAATAAATAGGATTCTGGATCTTCTAATAAATGTGTTGCAACATTGGGTGTATTGTTCTTCATACTTCTGAATTTGTAGATATAGAAGAAAATATAATTTATACCAACTCGCTTTTGTTTGAAGAATATGGGAGATCCGTCTTCTAAAAATATGGCCAAAGATACGGCCATAAATATTGGTGATAAAAGAAATAGAAGAATTAGGGCAAATAAACGGTTTAGCATTAATAAACTGTAGCTTTTAAAACTTAACTTTTGCGAATACGACTAAGATCAGATTGAACCATTTCTTTGACCATACTTGCCAGATTGTATTTAGGTTCCCACCCAAGTTTTGTTTTAGATTTAGTGGGGTCGCCTATCAATAAATCGACTTCAGTTGGACGGAAATAACTTGGGTCAACTGCAATAACTTGTTTACCTATTTCTAATATATACTCAGGGTTACTACAAGAAACAACATAACCTTTTTCCTCAACCCCTAAACCACTAAATTCAATTAAAATACCAAGTTCTGCAAATGACATTTTTACAAAATCTCGAACATAAGTAGTTTCACCCATTGCAATTACATAATCATCAGGAGAGTCTTGTTGCAAAATTCGCCACATTGCCTCAACATAATCCTTAGCATGTCCCCAATCACGTTGAGAGTCTAGATTACCTAAATATAAACAGTCTTGTTGTCCTAAAGCGATAGCCGCAACTGCCATAGTAATTTTTCGAGTAACAAAAGTTTCACCTCTTCGTGGAGATTCATGATTAAATAGAATTCCATTACATGCAAATAAATTATATGCCTCTCTATAATTTTTAGTAATCCAAAACCCATAAATCTTAGCTACGCCATAGGGTGAGCGAGGATAAAAGGGAGATTGCTCGTCATATAATCCTTTATCGTTTTTATTTTCAGCTAACCCACCGTAAAGTTCTGAGGTTGAAGCTTGATAAATTCGAGTTATTTTTTCCAAACCTAAAATACGAACTGCTTCCAAAATTCTTAATGTACCTATTCCATCAACATTGGCAACATATTCTGGTGAGTCAAAAGAAACCTTTACATGACTCATTGCACCTAGATTATAAATCTCATCCGGCTTTACTTCCTGTATAATTCTAATAATATTAGTTGAATCAGTAAGGTCACCATAGTGTAATTTAAAATTTACATGAGATTCATGTTGGTCTTGGTAAATATGGTCAATCCGTTGAGTATTAAATGAGGAAGCCCGCCGTTTTACTCCATGAACAATATATCCTTTTTCTAATAATAATTCTGCTAAATATGACCCATCTTGGCCAGTAATACCCGTAATTAATGCTTTTTTCATTTACAAATTATGTTAAACCTTTATTTTTATTTAACTCAAATTTTAAAATATCAATCGAAATAATAAATATGTAGATGAATAGGACAAGAGTTAAATTCGACATTGCAACATTGTAATCAAGTACAAAATGTTGTAATGTATCTATCACTATTAATAGACTTGAAATGTATAAAAAAGATTTTTTATGCTTTGTGATTTTAATTAGCATAAAATTAAGTCCAATTAAAAAAGAAAAAACTAAATAAAGAACGATAATCTTAGGTCCAGGGAAAGCACAAATAGAATAGGATCCAATCCTGGCATTGGGCCCCGTCATAGACTCTCCACCATAAAACTCTGAAGATAAAGCAAAACCGAATAAATTATTGTCATTTAACGAACTTGCATCATTAAAAAGTCTGCCGAAACCTCTATGTAATAATGCAATTGTTGATTGTTTCTCGCAAGCCGCACAAGGATTTTCAGATGGGAAAACCATTATAGTAGATTCAGCATAATGAACCAGTCTTTCGAAAACCTTATCTGAATCTACACCAATCAAATAAAAATTTAAAATTGCAGCTAAAAAGACAAACAAAATAAGAGGCAAAAAAATTCGATATTTTAATTTAAATTTAACTAAGATCAAATCCTTGTAAAGCAAGTAACTCATTACCAACGAAAAAACAAATCCGGATTTACTTCCTCCTGAAGCAGAAATAAGTATTGTAAGTAATAATAAAATAGAAAATTTGATTTTATCTAAATTGAAAAGATTAAATATCAACAATAATCCAACCGTTGGATTAACTAAAATTGATACCATTCTATAAAACGAATACCATCTTGCTGTCTGGAACGCAATTCTACTTCCGCCCTCCCAACTTACATTTTGTAAATTGATTATTATTCCAAATGTCAACCAAAGGACAGCTACGAAAAAAAACCTTTCATTAATTTTATTTAATATTAGTAAATTATTCTTTTTATTAATGTTATTTAAAATAAACCTATAAAGTAGTAATACGATAATATAAATTAAAACATCCGAAAAAATAAAATATATTACTTTATAACCATTAATTACGTTAATATACCATAAATCTATAAAAACAGAAAAAACTATTGCCGAGGCAAATACTAAAACAACTAATCCGTTGAAAAAATTATTGAATAAAATTTTATTTATTACTAATAAAAAAGGGTAAACAACACTAAAGATTAATAATAATCTATAATTTGTTAAAACATCAATTATATATTCAGTCGGATTCATTGAAAAATAATTACTATTTTGAAACGAGTCCTTTTTGATTACGAATTGATGAAATATACGGCAAGTATCTCATAAATGAATAATACCTATTTGGCCCAACTAGAAAAAGCAGTACCTTCAAACAAAATAAAATAATTGTTTCTTGCCTTCTATATTGTTCTAAATCTTTGAATGTTTGACGATTTTGCGCTCTAGATTTAGAAATATCGATAAGATGATTTCTAGAAGCAAATTTCCTGAAAGTAGAATGACTTTCAAAAGGATTGATATGCTGAAAATGATCTTCGAACATAATTGAATAAAACCTTCTTGCAATTGGAGTTATATATACTCCATCATCAAAATAATCAAAAGCATAATTTTGATTTCTAAATTCAGGAAAATCAAATTTTACTAAATTTTCACAGTATTCTTTAGCAAGTTCTATGAAATCTTGTCTTTCCCCACATTCATAACGAGTCTGTTTATACGCAATATCCTCTAGATTATTAGGGTTAAATGAACTAAAATGAAAAAATACAAGTGGATTTACATCATTAACAAACCATTGATCTGCTACTTTACTCAAATTTCGTTCGTGTAAATTCCAGAATGCAACGTTCAATCCAACATTAAAAGAAATTTTGATATTTGGGAAAAATGATGGCGCTAAATCAATCCACTTTTGATCAACTGCTAAACCTAATTGTGGCTCATAAAAACCTAACTTTAAACACCTATCAGACCACCAATCAAGAAACAAATAAGCTTCTTCACATTTATTAACTGCAATAAAACCGAGATTATATGCTCCAAATCTTAACAAATCAGAATCGTCTGGCTTGCATCCATCCAAAATAGGGTGAATTGTATGTGGCGTTATTAGGATTGAAGAGTTACTAAGTTCTTCAATAATTGGATCAATTTTTGAAAAAACTTGAATATCAGGATCTAGGTACAATACTATATCATTTGCTTTTAACAAATGTTTTATTGCCATCGGTTTTACGTTAGTATTAAATTCAATAATATCAAATGTGAACGCGTACTTATTAAAATCTTCAAGTAATAGGTCCTCAACCCACATTAAGTTAAAATTCTGACTATTTTGAAGTGTTGTTTCACGTTTTTTATCAACAATTAACAGAGTAAATTGATGATTTGGATGAATTTTTTTGTAAGAATCTATTAAGACTAACGCTTTCGAGATATAATTAAACGAACATATAGTTAAGGCTGAAATTTTATTCATCAAATTAGAATTATAAATGAAAATTTATTTGTGTGATTTTAATAAATTAGAAAGTTCTCTTTTGAAATATGTTAGCACACCCCAAAACAGCCCAAAATTAATTTTAACAATATGAGGAAAATCAGATCTGAACTTAATATCTACGATATTTTGAGAAATCCCATTTATATTAAAGTAAGAAATAACTTTATTGAGATATAAAACATTACTGTTAAATAATGAACACAACTCAATGTTAAACTTATGATCAGCTTGAATGGGGTAAGCTTCATCAAACGATAAATTATTAAATACATCTCTTTTATAAAGTACCCCTTGCTGACACCAATTTTTAAAAACAAGACCAAACTTAGAATGAAATGGCTTAAATATTTTCTTATATCCAAATACTACATTGCATACTATAGCAGAATAATCATAATTTTTATGTTCCAAATCAACTAATAATTCTTCAAAACAAGGTAATATAAAATCATCACCACCAAAAAACATAATCCACTTCCCATTTGAATTTGAAACACCATAATTAAAGGCATTATAAATACCCTTAGGCTCAAGATAAATTAAAGTAAAATCATCAAGATTAAAACCATTATCAGTTAATATCGGTTCTGGTGAATCATCGCTATATATTATTATAACTTCAATTAAATGATTTTTTTTAATAAATCTAATAGAACTGAGAAGAAGCAAAAATCTTTCTACCTCTATTTTTTTTATTGGAATTATTATGGAAAGTATATTTCTCAATTTTAGTTTATAAAATTTTAATTAAAAATTTCATTTAACCATCCAATACAAGAGTACTTTTGTTTGAACGATAGATCAATTTTATTAGGATATGACTTGAAAAAATCTAAATCGATAATTGGATTATTTCTATCAATAATCGAAATTAGTGAAGGGTCATAGAAATCATGACCTTCAATATTAACATTTGTTGTAATTAGTTTTTTCCCTGAGGCCAGTACTTCGAATGTCCTCATTGTCAATCCACTTTGTTTTGGATGTTGAACATCCAAAACTGCATCAGCGAAGGACATTCGATTGTTTATTTCATTAGACGAAAGTGGTTGTCTAATCAACATATTAGAAGGAATTTCAAGAATGGAAATACCTAATAATTTACAAAAATATACTTTTGAGGTATATGCTAAAAATTCTAGATTACTTCTAACCAGTAGGCTTATATCTAATTTTACATTTGTCTTCTCTAATAGGCTTATAATTCTAGAAACAACTTTTCTCCTGTCTCCATTCAAAGTACCCAAAAAATATAATCTTTCATTATTACCAGTATTAGAAACATCATTTAAATAATTATTTGAAAAAAATAAAGGTCTGTACTTTATGTAATCAAATTTTTTACAATCCTCAGGATCAAAACTTAAGATTTTATCAAAATATTTAAATTTTTGATCAACGCTTTTCACATTATTAATGCTATCCCATAGATATAATATAAATAAAGCACTTTTATATCTCGATTTCATCCATTCTAATAAACTTGGAGAAAGTCCTTCACCTTTGATAATAAAAATTACATCAAAGTAATTGATAGAAAAACGCTTTAGCTTCTTTTTATAATGAATTTTCGATAAACTCCATAATACTTTCGGCCAAATTCTTAATATAATTATTAAAATTTTATTACTAAATGGTTTGTCACTAATATAGTGTACTTCTGCACCTTGCGACTCTAGTTCGTGTTTGATAACATTTTCATAATTAAACGTTTTCGGTCCAATAAAAAGTATTTTTTTATTTTCAAAAATAAACATGATAATTAGTTTTTAATCGATGCTGGGACTCCAATTACAGTAACTCCATTAGGTACGGAATATATAACTAATGAATTAGATGATATTATTGAATCATCACCGATTGATATATTCCCCAATACCTTAGCTCCTGCGCCAATAACTACTCTATTACCTATTGCTGGTCTAGAATTAACAGAAAAATCAATGTCAGCAAACTTCGCTCCAATAGTAACTCCCTGAAAAATAGTAACATAATCACCAATTTCACGAGCACCAATAACTGTTCCATATGTATGTGGAACATATAAACCTTTTCCAATTTTACACTTAGGTGTTACCTCAATTCCAAATAATATCATATTCAAATACATAAATAGAAATGATAAAGGTTTTGTAATATAAAAACCATAAAAAAAACTGGAGATGCGAATAAATAGTACAGGTAAAAACCTAGGATGTAATAACGTTAACCAAAATAAAAAAAAATTAACTTTACTTTTAGAATTATTAATTCTACTCAGATCATGGGAAATTAAATTTAAGAAGGATTCCATTATTCTAACTGTTATTTTTGACTCCCATTAAGCCATGACTTTGCAATTCTTTAACTGTCTCTTCATAAGATTTCTGATTATTTGATTCATTTACTTGGGCCCATTTTAAAAAACGAATAATTCCTTCGTGAAAATCAATTTTAGGTGAAAATTTTAAAATATTATAAGATTGAAAAAGATCTGCTTTATTATGCCTAATATCACCTATTCTAAATGATCCATTAATTTCAACAATTGATTTATTCCCAAAGTAATTATTTATCGTATTAGCTACTTCATACACACTAATTGGTTTGCCGGAACCGATATTTAATGCACCGATAAAACTTCCTTCATACATAATTGCGCTATAAGTCGCAGCAACGACATCATCTATAAAAACAAAATCGCGTGATTCTAGTCCATCTTCATAGACTTCAATTTTCCTACCTTGTTTTGCAAGATTAGAAAATACTGCCAAAATTCCTGTGTATGGATTATTCAAAGATTGACCTGGTCCATATACGTTTTGATATCTTAGAGCAAAAGCATTAATATTTTTTATTTTAGCAAACATCAAAATAGACTGTTCTTGAACTTGTTTGGTAATCCCATAAAAAGACATCGGTTTAAAAGGTGCACCCTCTTTGGTTGCTTGAAAATTCCCATAATTTAAACAAATTGGACAAACAGGTTCAAATTGCCCCTTTTCAAGTTTTTCTAATGACCTTTGTTCTGGATAAATGATACCATGATGTTCACAATAATATTCTCCCTCTCCATACACTGCTCTGCTCGATGCAACTATTATATTTTTAACATTCTTAGCAACTTCATGATTTTGTAAAATATCAATTAATATAGCTGTCCCCTGAATATTAACATTGAAATAATGTTCAATTTCATACATTGACTGACCTGTACCAGTTTCAGCTGCTAAGTGAACAATGGTATCAATATCTACAAGTGAAGAAATCATAGATTCTCTATCACAAATATCACAATTTAGTAATTCCACCTGATTAACAAGATCTTCAGGTAAAACGTTAACATTTCCATGAATTTGTTTACTAAAATTGTCAACCACCCTTATCTTATGATTGTATTTAATTAATTCTCTACACAGATTAACTCCTATAAAACCTGCTCCTCCCGTAATTAAAATATTCATTGTTATTTTATTAAAATACTTTTATAGATATCAATATATTTAGATACAAACCGTTCTAAACTAAAACTAGTAACAGCTTTCTTGCGCGCTTCATGCGAAAGATTATAATTTCTAATTTTGTCTTCAACAACCCATTTTATACCTTCTGATAAATCAACAGAATCATATGGTTTTGCTAAATAGCCATTTATCTTATGGTCTATAATATCAAGCAATCCTGAAGAACCAAATGCTACAACAGGAGTTCCACATGCGAAGCTCTCCGATGCAGTTTGGCCAAATGCTTCTTGAATAGAAGGTACCACCATCACATCTGCAGATGAATATAATACTGACAATGAAATATCATCATATAATCTACCCACGTACCTAATTGGCATATTTAAATTAATTAAATTTTCGCCTGAATCTTGTGATCCAAAAACTACCAATTTTATATTCAGTAATGTATTTTGAAGCCTTTCTAAGGCAGGTACTAATAAATGAAAACCTTTATTAAAATCTGAAGTTGCGCTAATCGCACCAAACAAAATAATAGTGTCATCATCTGAAAAACCTAATAATTTTCTTGAAAACTGTTTGTCTATTGGTTTAAATACTTCCAAGTCCAATCCCGGATTAACTATTTCAACTCTATGAGTATTAAATAAAGAACTTCTTTTAGCATTGTCTGCAATCCAGTTACTAGCAGCTACCAAAACCATATTCTTTTTACTCCATGCTTTTTTCTTATTAGACAAAATGAGATGACTTAAATCCATTTTTCTCTTGGAACCTAAACAACCACAATTACCACAACTATCAACAAAATTAAGACAATCATAAGGTACGTGACAACCACCAGTAAATGCCCAGGAATCATGGAGTGATAACACAATTGGATGTTTAATTTGACCAATCGAATTTATACTCTGAAAGCCGTTTGCTATCCAATGTAAATTTAAAATGTCAAAATCATTTTTATATTTATCTAAATTTAAACTATTAAAAAAACCGGTTGAAAATGTTCTAGAGTCTTTATTCCGATAAAATGTCAACGGAATATTACTTATTTTCGGTATTACTGAAGATTTAAGTTTTTCAAATTTAGTATCAGGCCCGACAATTAATTTATTATCGGACTCCTTAATTTGAACAATCATTTTAGAATTAATACCTTTTTTAACTAACCCTTTATGAAGACGGCTAGCAGTTCTAGCAGCACCCCCATAAAAATCAAAAGTATTAACTATACCAACTCGCATACCTATTTAAAAAATCGTTTAAAAACTTTAATGCAAACCTTTAAAAAATGAATTTTTTTAAATTGAATTATAACAAGTTCGATTGTAGTCAAACGAAATACATTTGAATCTAATAAAGAATCAATATCAGAGTTTATTTCAAACGAACTTGGATGTTTAAGAGGAAAAATAATATCGTTATCAATAAAATTCGAAAAATACTTATCAACCTTGTGTGTTTCATTAATTCCAATACCTATATTCCTAACCATATTAACATTAGGAATAATTGATATTCCTCCATGCAAGAATGAAGCAAAATTCCACTGAAAATCCCACGTATTAACCTCTTTATTATAACAGGTATCAAACACATGAGTCCAATAGTTATAAAAACTTTTAGAAGTATTCAATTTTTCTAACCAATTATTCGCTTTTAACGACGGCCATAATTTAATGTCTAAATCATAATTTAACCAAGCACGTCTCCAAGTTGCCCAACCCCAAATTAAACTATATCTGGAGAAAGTATAACTTGACAAAGTTGATTTGAATCCTACACTATTTGATGAACAAATAGAAACAACTTCAGGACAAAATCTATATTTATTTAATAACTGTTCAGAATACTCAAAGAAACTCTTGCTAACTAGACAATCATCTTCAATAATTATACCCATTTCTTCGTTTTCAAAAAACCAATCAATTGCAGAAGATACAGCAACGCCACAACCTAAATTATTATTTCTAAAAAGTGTTTTAATTTCGCAATCCCAATCAATATTCTCTAAAACAAATTTTCTAACATTTTCTACTAATAAATCCTCTCCCTCAACAAATTTTCTGGCCCCGTCTGATGCAATGTATAAGTATTTAGGTTTAACAGATTTTATTCTTTCAAACACAACCTGTGTTGTTTCTATACGATTAAAAACTAAAAATAAGATTGGCGTGGCGAAATGATTATAAGTAATGTCGGACATAATTAATTAAATGAACCAAATCTATATTTAATTTGAATTAAAAGCTTATTTCCGAAGTTTACGAAAGGCTTTTCAATAGTTTTCGTTAACAAAATCGAAGAAATTAAACAAGTGCCAAACATAAAAAACAAGGTCAAAATATGAATCGTAAAAATATTTTGAATATTTATACAATTTAAAAATTCGATAAAATGAGGCACAACATAAATTAAAATCGCGCTATGCACTAAATATATTGAATATGATATACTTCCAATAAATTTCAATACTGAATTGTCTAAACCTCTTTTTAAAGATTCAAAACTCAAACAGTATAGCAATATAATAAATGACCCAAAACCAGTAATGATCCAAATTAAGTCTTCATTGTTCAAAAAATTAAATTTCCTGAAAAAATAATAAAAATACATTGGTACAGTATAACGATAAGTAAATAAAAAAATAGCTACAAGTATAATGTAAGCTCTATATTTATTATCTATTTTAATGAATAATTTAACTGCCTCTTCATTGTAAATAGCTAAAACAATCCCTAATGAAAAATGAAAACAAAATACCGGTACATGAAAAAAAACAATCAAAACAATATTAAATAGTAGGAATAAATAAATATTACTTTTATTGATTACAAAATAGAGAAAAGGTACAAGTAATGAGAATTTCATTTCAACATTTAATGTCCAATTTTGAAATACCAAATTTGCATTATCTTTTGACTCAAGAAAAAAAGCCTGTTTTATAAAAGAAAAATAGTCTAAAGGTTTTGTCCAAAATTCGTTAATCCATACTGTACTTTCTGGAAAAGTTTTAATTGTATAAAAACGATAATAAAGTAGACCACTTATAAATAGAACAATTAAATATGATGGCATTATTCTAAAAATCCTCTTGAAATAAAATGATTTTATATCAAATGTTCTGTTTAATGATAACGTCAAAACAAAACCACTTAATACAAAGAAAAAAGTTACCGCTGCAAACCCATCATAAAAAAAATGAAGCGGACTAAATGTAATAGGTTTTATTTTCATGTCAATATTATAAGCCATAAAATAATGACTTAATACAACAATAATTGAAGCTAATCCCCTTAAACTATCCAAATATTCTAATCTATTATCGTTTCTCATTAACTAAAGAATTCTTAAATTCCTTTTAGTTTTCAATAAAATATTTAGGACTATGGCTGCATCATAAACATTGTTTATACCATAAGTTGTAGTATCATCAATTTTAATTGTTTTATGTTGAATAATATTTTTCACTTTTAATAATCCTCTATAAATTATTTCTTGTACAGGAACTCCCGTAAATTTTGTAGGTATGTCTTTTAAAATTTCTTTAAAATCAATATCATGAATTTTACACATTTTTTCAACTGCAGATTCAATCTCCTCTTTTGTTATTTCTTTTCTTTCAGTAAGAACAAATTTTAACAATTTAGTCCAATCAATTTGATAACCTTTTGAATATTCTGGAAATGCATCTGAAAATTGCAAAAAAGCCTCAACAGAACATATCCTAAACGATTTAGTCATAATAATGTCTTTATGAAAAGGAATTTTATTTTCTTTAAAAAATAATTTAGCCTGTTCCCCTTCTTGACCTTTAGCTCTACCTAAGTAAGCTCCTCCATTACTTTTAGGAGAAGACCCATGAATTACAAAAGGTGTGTGAGAGTAAACATAAAAATCGGTTGCAAAAGCAATTGCAATAGCAGAGTAGGCATCGGGAGTGGAGGACATGAAAAAATTGCCATTAATTGTAAATTTTTCAAAAGTGCTTTTTTTTACAAACCCACAATACACACTTGGAAGATCAAATGTATATTCCATATTAAATCTTAAGTAATTATCTATCCAATTTTTTGAATTTCGAACTTCATATCCCTCCCTGGGACTCCAGAATAGTTTATTGGGATTTGGAGTGCCTGGCCAAGTATAAAAGGCATTATAACTCATTACAGCCTCGCTTCCAGTAGAATTAATTATTTCATTAATGTATTCTAAGCTATTAGGCATAATTGCATCATCATCACCAATAAACATCAAATATCCTTCATGTACATGTGAAAGTGCAAAGTCAAAATTTTCACTCATACTAATTCGCTTCTCGGTGTTTATGTAGCGAATACGGCTATCATTAATCCCCAGGACCATTTTTTTTGTATCATCTTCACTACAATTATCACTTACAATTATCTCAAAATTGTCATAAGTTTGATTCAAACAACAATTAAGCGTATGTGTCAACGTTTCGCACCTGTCCCTTGTTGGGATAATTACCGTAAATTTATTTTTAAAATTCATTTGATATAAATTAAAACACGAATATTAAAATTTAATGATATATTATATTTAATTGAATAGATAATAGTTTGCACTATTAAATTTTAAACGATGTAGTTCTTAATTTATATACACTACTTATTAGTATATCACGATATTCTTTTGTTATAACTATAACCAATAAAAAAGTAAATAACATTGCAAATAAAATGTACCCAAAATTAACTATCTCAATAAGACTATTAGGAAAAAAGAACTTAAAACAAGAAATAGATAATAGAGAAATAACAAAATAAGGCAGAATATCACCCAAATAGACTTGCTTCAATTCTCCAATTAATAGATTCTTATGAATCAGTGGTAAGCTTACAAGGAAATATCCAAGATTGCTTACTATACAAATAGAAGCACCTCCAATTAATCCGAAATAATGCACAGATATAATAAGTAGAGGAATTGAAACAATTGAAGCTATAGTATTTTGATAGATTGTAAACTTTGTCCATCCATAAGCTAACATTAAAAAATATGATGCGGTTACATATGTGTTAAACAGGCCTCCACAGGCAATTAAACTCACAAGAATCCATATATTATTAACGCTTTCAATATTCCCCATCCATATAATCAAAAGCTCTTTACTAAAGAATATTAAAATCATTGCAGGAGGAGTAATACATGCGGCATATATTTTAGTTATTTTATGATAGCTAGTTTTTATTTCAAATAAATTGTTTTTAGCAACAACTTGGTTAAGCTTTGGCAACAATACGGAACCCAAAACTCCACTCAACAATGAAATACTTGTCCCTATTGAAAATCCAAACGTATAATATCCAAATTGTTTTAGAGGCAATAATTTACTTAGTATAATTTTGTCAAGTTGCCCCAATATTAAAGTTGACAATCCTACCCCTGTCATCCCAATTGCAAATTTTGCGATCTTATTTAGCTCTAAAAATGAGAAGATAGTTCTACTACTTGACTTAGGAATATAATGCCACATTAATTTTTTGAGAAAAAATACAGCAAAAAACGTAATAATAATTTGGTACAAAAAAAATGCAAAAATGGAACTGTATAGATATTTTAATATAAAAATAGCCCCTATACTTTTAAGCGTATTAAATATTATAAAAAAAATATTGTACTGAACCTGTTTTTGCAAACCCATCAGCCCTCCTCCATAAATACTTAATGGCCACTGAAATGCAATCACCCCGCCCATCAACATTACCGCATATTTAACATCTGCAATGCTTATTCCATCAGCAATAATCCAATATTTAGCAATAAGAGGAGAAAATGATACTACTATTACACCTAACAATATTCCAATCAACCAATATATCAGTTCAATACTAAAAACCATATTCCTAAACTCTCCATTTTTATATTCAAGAACTAATGATCTTGACATTTCCCGATTTAGGGTTGTACTTAAACCCAAATCAAGAATTGATAAAGAACTTAAAAGTGTCCCAAAAAAACCTATTAACCCATACGATTCAAAACCAAGTATTTCCGTATATAATGGTAAAACTAATAAGGATATAAGAATTGACCATACACGGGCAATAAAATTAGATACTACACTATATATTGTTGCTTTCATCAAAAATAGTGTTGGTTAATTCAGCATCATAAATATGCCAAGCCTTTTTTGTAAATTCATTTTTTTTGAGCGCTGAAGCAAGTCTATAATACTGCGTTTGATTGTCATCAATAAGTAAATTTTCTTGCCCACCTATCCAAAAAGTATCACTATTAATCCACTTATCAATAGGATACTCTATTTCATTTTTTCCAACAATTAATACTTTATAGCCCTTCAACAATAATTGATTTGTCATGCTATTCATACCATGTTCAAAACAAAAAGTCTTCAATTTAGATTCTTTAAATCCATAAATAAAATAAAAAAACCACGATGGCCTTGGAAAACAATATTCTAAATTGCAAAATAATTTTCTTTCAATAATAAATGCATTTGTCCTTAAATGAGGACCAATTTTTGGATAAAAATTAAACCTAAATATAATCCAAGAATAAATCCTATTAATGAGATTTTTTCCATGATATAAATGGTTGCCCCCAAAATCACTCCAAGCACCAGTACATCCAACAACTCCAACGTTTTCACCTGAAATAGAACTACACAGTTTTTCTAACCAATCGGAATGATTAAATCTGGAGTAAGAATTTAAAAATAAAACATATTTGTTTTCTATAACATTGGAAACATAAAAATATGATCCAATGTCGAATTTCTCAGGACTTATTATAATTTTAGCTTTTATCTTATAAGAATGAATATAATCCTCTAGTAAATTATTGTCATTTTTATCAAATTTTCCTACAACAAGAATAATTAAATCATGGATAATTTTAGGTTTAAATTTATTATAGCTTTTTAAAAAATCCCTTAATTGATCTATTCCGAATGGCACATAATATAAATAAACTACCCCAACTAAATTTTCATCTACCTTCATAATAAGAAAAATTATTTGCTCGTGATTATTGCCTTAATTTTAGAACAATCACCCCAAAAAGCCATAGGTTCATAAGTTGGATAAGAGAAATAACCAAGATTCAACTTAATATTAATATTATTTTCCTTTAAATAATCTTCAACAAACTTTCTAATTGAAATGGGTTCTCCACTTGAGCAATTAATAATTCCACTAACATCGTATTGTAAAGCTACCTTAGAAATATATTCCGCAATTGTTTTGACATGTAAATAATCTCTTAATTGTTCTCCCCCTGACATATTAAAAACATTATCCCCATTTTTTATAGCTTTTTGTAACTTTGGAATTATTGCGCCCTCATTTTGACCATCCCCGTACATATAAAATAAACGAAGCCATTGAAAAACAAAATTTTTGCTACCTTGAAGAATGGTGAGATATTTCCTTAAACTATCTTTAGCCATTGCGTATGAGCAAGTTGGATTAGGGATCATATCTTCTGTTAAACATCCACTTTGTATTCCATATTCTAAGCAAGTCCCAGCAACTAAAATATGGTTTCCCCCACCTTCAATATAATTTGATAAAAATTTTGAATGAAAAAATAAATTTTCTTCAAAATGTATTTTGTCTAAATAATTAGGTAAGCCTCCCCAAGCTAAATGAATTAATACATCTGGCTTATCAAATAAATCAAAAATATTTTCATCATTATTAATTTTCAAAATGTCAAATTGAACATACGCTACCTTACCAAACCAATTCTTTTTTTTTGCACTCTCTAAACTGCGGGAAGTTGCTATTACACAATGTCCTTGACCTAATAAGTATTGAATAACATGATTACCAATAAATCCTGTGGCACCGGTTACTAAAATCTTCATTAATTAAAATATTTTAACTTCTGGAATCGCTACAACAAAATGTGCTCCCCATTCTTTAATATACTTTAATTGAGAAGTTATTTCAGAGGTCAAGTTCCAAGGTAGAATTATTACAAAATCTGGTTTTTCAGACATCAAATTTCCTTCATTCATTACGGGAATATGACTAGCCGGCAAATATTTATCTCGCTTGTGTGGATTTGCATCCACAACAAATGAAATTAGATCATTTTTAATTCCGCAATAATTAAGCAAGGTATTCCCTTTTGCTGCAGCACCGTAAGCTGCAACTTTTTTACCTAATTTTTTTTGTTCAATCAAAAAACTCCATAGATCCAATTTTATTTTCTCAGCTCTTTGCTGAAAACCTTGATAGTAGTTTAAGGTATCAATACCACATTTAATTTCTTTTTCGATTAACCTAGAAACATTATCAGAAATTATTTTGGTATTATCAGCTTTATGTTTTGCGTAAATCCTTAAAGATCCCCCATGTGTAGAAATTTCTTCAACATCAAACATCTCCAAACCTTTAGATTCGAAAATTTGCTTCACCGTGTAAAACGATAAATATGAAAAATGTTCATGATAAATTGTATCAAATTGATTGTTGTTAACCAATTGCATTAAATGAGGAAACTCCATAGTAACTATACCCTCATCATTTAAAATAACCTTCATTCCACCTACAAAATCATTAATGTCTGGGACATGTGCTAAAACATTATTCCCCAATAATAGGTCCGCCTTTATTCCTTTGTTTTTTAATTTATTGGCGAAGGTTGTACCAAAAAATTCAACTTCTGTATCTATCCCCTTTGATATTGCGACTTCTGCAGTATTTCTAGTTGGTTCTATCCCCAAAACAGGAATACTTCGTTCTTTAAAATATTGAAGTAAATAGCCATCATTTGAAGCAATCTCTATTACTTTCGAACTCTTATCAAAACTAAATCTTTCAATCATAGAGTTAGTATAATTTTGTGCATGATTTAGCCAGCTAGTCGAATATGATGAAAAATAGACATAATCATTATTGAAAATGGCATCCGATTTTTGATATTCATCTACCTGTACTAAGTAGCAATTATCACACACATAAACTTTAAGCGGATAAAATGTTTCAGGTTCATTGAGTTGCTCTTTGGTTAAAAAAGAGTTTGATGCTGGAGAATTTACCAAATCAATAAATTCATGTTTCAGGTTATTGTTGCAAAAACGACAATTCATAAGGATATAGCTTGAAAATTTGTACTAATAAATGGGTGTGATAAATCTCTTTCACTGATATTTACAGGTGGCAACTGCCATTGAATATTTATTAATGGATCATCAAATCTAATACCTCCTTCTGTGTTAGGGGTATAGTAATTGGTGTGATGGTAAATTAATGATGTATTATCCTCTAAGGTTTGAAAACCATGAGCAAATCCTTCAGGTATTATAATGCAATTTAAATTTGAAGAACTTAACACAGTCCCAAAATATTGAAGATATGTTGGAGAATTTTTACGTAAATCTATTGCAACATCATAAACACTCCCTTGAACACATCTAATAAGTTTAGTTTCCGCAAATGGAGGCTTTTGATAATGCATACCCCTTATTGTTCCTTTTAAAGAATTGAAGGAATGATTAAATTGTACAAATTCAACTTCAAAGCCGATATTTGAAAATTCTGTTTTACAAAAAGTTCTGGCAAAAAAGCCTCTTTTATCTATCAAAGAATGAGGTTTAATAATATAAACCCCACTGAGATTGGTTTCGATAAATTGCATTTTAAAATTGCTCTATTTGAAATTTAGTTTTAGAAATCCGATTAAAACTATATTCTTTGTACCAATCTAAAGTCATTTTTATTGCATTCTTAGAATTGATTAGCGGTTTCCAGTTCAATTCATTTATTGTCTTACTAATATCTAATTTTAATAACCCTGCTTCATGAGGTTGATTTATTAATTTGGGAGTAGTATAATTGCCTTTCCCCCAGATATCAATTGCCATTTCGACTAAGCCAATAACTGTCAAAGTATCTTCAGAATATGGACCAAAATTCCATGAATCTGAAAATTTAACAGGGTCATCAACCATCTTCGTCCCCAAATGCAAATACCCTCCAATAGGGTCCAAAACATGTTGCCATGGTCTAACTGAATAAGGATTTCTAACACTTACTGCTTCGTTTTTATTTATTGCTCTTACAATATCTGGAACTATTCGGTCTTTCGACCAATCACCTCCTCCAATTACATTACCAGCCCTCGCGCTTGAAATTGATTTTTTGTGCATCGAATATTCATTCTTATTAAAATATGAATTACGATAAGAGTTAATTATTATTTCAGCACATGCTTTACTAGCACTGTAAGGATCATAACCCCCTAATCGGTCATTTTCTCGATATGGATAATGCCATTCTTTATTCTCATAAACTTTATCCGTAGTTATAATTATGACAACACAAGATTTCGAAAGCTCCCTAACTGCATCTAGTAAATATGATGTTCCTAAAGAATTAACAGCAAAAGTTTCAGATGGATTAAGGTAAGACTCCCTAACAAGTGGCTGAGCTGCCAAATGAAAAATAAAATCCGGTTGAAAGTCTAATATTTCCTGCTTTAGTCTTGATTGATCTAGAATATTTGCAATAATTGATTCACAAATGGATGAACCTTCTATCACATTAAAATGATCATTAGAATTTTGTGGTTCAAGTGAATAGCCCCTTATATTTGCTCCAAGTAAGCTCAACCAATTTAGCATCCAGGAGCCCTTAAAGCCTGTATGACCAGTTATAAAAACACGCTTATTGTTATAATAACTTTTTAAATGAGAATATGACATTGTGTTTATTTCCATATTTTCCAAGGTGATTTTCCTGAACTCCAAAGCTCCTCCAACTCTATTCTATCGCGAAGAGCATCCATACATTTCCAAAAACCCGAATGTTTATAAGCCATTAATTGGTTATCATCTGCAATCTTCCCAAGTGGACCTTTTTCCCATTGTACATTTTCAACATCCCCTTCTAAATAATTGAAAATAGATGGTTCTAGGACAAAAAAACCACCATTAATCCACATCCCATCACCATCGGGTTTTTCTGTAAATCTTCCAACATCGCCATTGTCAGAAATATCTAATTTTCCAAATCTTCCAGGAGTTTGAATACTTGTTAAAGTTGCTAATTTTCCATGAGATTTGTGAAATTCTACCAATTTATTAAGATCTACATTTGAAACACCATCCCCATATGTAAGCATAAAAGTCTCATTATTTAAATGCTTTTGAATTTTTTTTATCCTACCAGCTGTATTAGTGTTTAAGCCTGTATCGATCAATGTAACTTTAAAATCTTCTGAATTGGAAAAATGAACATCAACTTTATTTTGAACTAAATCAATCGTGACATCAGAATTATACAAATAATAATTCAAAAAATATTCTTTAATTGACTGGGCTTTATAACCCAAACAAATGATAAATTCATTATAACCATGGCTTTGAAAAATTTTCATAATATGCCACAAAATAGGTTTACCACCTACTTCTACCATTGGTTTAGGTCTAGCTTCAGTTTCTTCCATTAACCTAGTACCCAACCCTCCTGCTAAAATTACAACTTTCATTTTTCGTTTAGTTTTGTCTACTTGAAATCTTTTAGTTAAATTCTAATTAATATTCTATCAAAGAATTTAAACAACTATGCAATATTCTGCATATTATAAAACTGTTGAATATATAGAAATGAATAAATAGAGCTAAAAAAACTAATAAATATTAAATACATTTTAATATTTATTAGTTTTTACATTAATCTTCTATAAATTTTGCTTCAGCTCTTCCTATGGATTCATAATGAAAGCCTAATTCTTGCATCTTTATGACATCAAATAAGTTTCTTCCGTCAAACAATATCTTATTTTTCTTCAAAAGACTACCCATTATTTCAAAATCTGGGGTCCTAAATTCACTCCACTCTGTTGCGATTATTAATGCATCAGCCCCCTCTAATGCTTGATATTGATTTTCTGCATATTTAATTTTATCCCCTAATTGCAATTTAATATTTGGCATTGCCTCAGGATCATATGCGGTTAAAGTTGCACCAAATTCTATTAATGAGTTTATAATACTTAATGATGGAGCTTCTCTAATATCATCTGTATTAGGCTTAAATGCTAAACCCCATAAGGCGAAATGTTTCCCATTTAAATTATCTTTGAAATACGACTTTATCTTTTGAACTAAATGTAGTTTTTGATTAGCATTAACTTTTTCAACTGCTTTTAATATCTCAAACTCATATTTAACTTCTAGTGAAGATATAAGTAATGCTTTGACATCTTTAGGAAAGCAAGATCCCCCATAACCAATTCCAGGAAATAAAAATCGCTTCCCAATTCTTTCGTCTGAGCCAATTCCTCTCCGAACCATATCTACATCAGCACCCAACCGCTCACACAATTGTGCAATTTCGTTCATAAATGAGATTTTGGCAGCAAGAAAACTATTGGCAGCGTATTTGGTTAGTTCAGAACTGCGTTCATCCATAAAAATTATTGGGTTGCCTTGTCTTACAAATGGAGCATAAAGCTCACTCATTAATTGTTTAGCACGCTCCGATCTGGTTCCAACCACAACTCTGTCGGGTTTCATAAAATCGTCAACAGCAACACCTTCTCTTAAAAACTCAGGATTGCTTACTACATCATATTCGCCTTTATAATTTTTTGCTATCGCAGCACTTACCTTGTCTACAGTGCCCACTGGCACCGTACTCTTATTCACGATTACTTTATAGGATTTTAGAATTTTTCCTAAATGATCCGCAACACCTAAAACAAATTTTAAATCAGCACTTCCATCCGCACCAGGAGGTGTCGGTAATGCTAAAAAAATAATATTTGCATCCGCGACTGCTTCTTCTAGCTCAGTAGTAAACTTTAATCTTCCCTCCTTTATATTTCTTAAAAATATTTTTTCTAGCCCTGGTTCATAAATTGTTATACGACCTCCACTAAGTTTATCAACTTTTGCCCTGTCAATATCTACACACGTAACTTTATTGCCTGTCTCTGCAAAACATGTACCGGTTACCAATCCAACATACCCAGTTCCGATTACAACTATTTTCATTTTTGAAATAAAATATTTTTTAGGTAGTTCCCATATCCACTTTTAATATACTTTTCTGATAAAATTTGCAATTGAAGTTTATTTATGAATCCCATTCTAAATGCAATTTCTTCAATGCATCCAATTTTTTGACTCTGACGCTTTTCGATAACTCTTACAAATTCAGATGCATCAGCTAATGAATCAAAAGTGCCTGTATCTAACCACGCTATACCTCTATTCATAATACCAACTTTCAATTGTTTGCGATCCAAATAAACTTTATTAACATCGGTGATTTCGTATTCTCCTCTAGATGAAATTGGTATATTTTTTGCAATCTCTACCACATGATTATCATAAAAATACAATCCTGGCACGGCATAATTAGACTTTGGTTCAGTAGGTTTTTCTTCCAAAGACAATGCGTTATTATTTTCATCAAACTCTACAACCCCATATCTCTCAGGATCATTAACCTTATAGGCAAAGACTGCCGCTCCATTTATATCGTTAAAAGATTGAACCAACTTGCTAAATCCTGAACCATAAAAAATATTATCCCCTAATACCAAGGCAACTTTTTCCTTACCAATAAATTCTGCACCTATCACAAATGCTTGAGCAAGTCCATTTGGAACTTCTTGTTTAGCATAACTAAATGAGCATCCAATTTCTGACCCATCGCCTAACAATCTTTTAAATTGATCATTGTCCTCTGGTGTTGTAATGATCAAAATTTCATTAATCCCAGCTAACATCAACACAGACAGGGGATAATAAATCATTGGCTTATCATAGATAGGCATTAATTGTTTACTAATTCCTTTAGTAATAGGATACAATCTTGTACCCGAACCTCCTGCTAAAATAATTCCTTTCATGAAATTTAAAATCTTAATGTTTCACTTACATCATTCAGATTTTTAAGCATCAAATCTTTTTCAGATAGTAGCAAATCTTCTGATGGTAACAGCCAATTAATTGCTAGCTGAGGATCATTATAAATAATACCTCCCTCAGATAATTTATGATAGTAGTTATCACATTTATAAAAAAAAGTGGCTGTTTCACTTATTACCACAAACCCATGTGCAAAACCTCTTGGCACAAATAACTGGGTTTCATTTTCTGCAGTCAACTCAACAGCGACATGTTGACCAAAAGTTTTAGAGTTTGGTCTAATATCTACAGCAACATCTAAAACTCTACCCTCAAGTACTCTCACTAATTTAGCTTGTGCATAAGTCCCTACTTGAAAATGTAACCCTCTAAGAACCCCTTTGGTAGATTTTGATTGATTGTCTTGAACGAACTGAATGTTTAATCCTGTTAGTTCATTAAATTTTTGTTGGTTAAAGCTCTCAAAAAAATACCCTCTCGAATCTTTAAACAAAGAATCCTTTATAATAAAACAGTCTTTTAATTTCGTTTCTTCAACCTGCATAATTAATTAACTTTATACATTGATTCATAGTAGTTTTTATAACTTCCACTGGTTACATTGGTCAACCACTCTTCATTATTCAAAAACCAATTAATTGTTTCACTCAACCCTTCTTGGAAAGTAACACTTGGTTTCCAGCCCAAATCACGATTAATTTTTGATGCATCAATCGCATATCTTCTATCATGCCCAGGTCGATCTTTAATGTAAGTAATCAATTGTTCACTTGTTCCTTTTGGCTTGCCCAACTTTTCGTCCATTTGGGTACACAACAATTTTACTAAGTCAATATTTTTCCACTCATTAAATCCACCAATATTATAGGTTTCACCCGTTAAACCTTTGTGGAATACCATATCAATCGCAATTGCATGATCTTTTACATACAACCAATCACGGGTATATAAACCATCTCCGTAAACTGGCAAGGGTTTACCTTGAATAATATTGTTAATAAAAAGCGGAATTAATTTTTCAGGAAAATGATATGGCCCATAATTATTTGAGCAGTTTGAAATCACAGTTGGTAAGTGATAGGTTTCATGGTACGCTCTCACAAAATGATCAGATGATGCCTTACTTGCAGAGTAAGGAGATCTTGGGTCATACGCCGTTTCTTCAGTAAACAATCCTTCTGCGCCTAGGCTTCCGTAAACTTCGTCTGTAGATACGTGATAAAAACGATGTTTTATTAAATCAGCAGCCCATTTTTGCTTTGCTGTATTCAACAAATTAACAGTACCTATCACATTGGTGTAGACAAAATCTAATGGAGAAATAATAGAACGATCTACATGTGATTCTGCTGCTAAATGGATAACATCAGTGATTTGATATTCATCAAATAACTCTTCGATCGATTTAACATCTAAAATATTTACTTTAGCAAACTGGTAGTTCGGCTTGTCCTCTATGTCTCTTAAATTTTGTAGATTGCCTGCATAGGTCAATGCATCTAAATTGACAATCTGGTAATTTGGGTATTTATTAACAAATAGTCGAACTACATGAGATCCAATAAAACCAGCCCCTCCAGTAAGAAGTATTTTTTTCATAATTCAATTTAAATTCATCAGCCCCATACACTTTCTCAAGCTAATTTTGAAATCTAGGATTGAAATCGAATATCTTGCCTTAATTTTACTTTTATCTAACAATGAAAAAGCCGGTCTTTTTGCGGGTGTTGGATATTCAGAACTTGATATCCCACTTAATTTACATTCAAATCCTCCAATCTCTTGAATAGCTAAAGCAAATTCATACCAACTAATTTTCCCTTCATTTGAATAATTATAAATCCCCGGTTGCCAATCAGAATAATTTAAAATATCTAATATCGCTTGAGCTAAATCAGCCGCATAAGTTGGAGAACCAATTTGGTCATTAACTATATTTAACGTGTCCTTTTCTTTCATTAGGCGCGACATTGTTTTCACAAAATTGGCGCCGTAACTTGAATATACCCAGGAAGTTCTTATGATGATTGATTTTGGATTTTCAATCAAACAAACATTTTCGCCTGCTAACTTTGTTTTACCATACAAATTAATAGGTGAAGTAGGAGCATCTTCATTCAAGGCAATTCTAGAAGTTCCATCAAATACGTAATCAGTAGAAATATGAAGAAATTTACAATTATTAGCAAAAGTCCAGTTAGCCATAATCGCTACTGCTTGATGATTTAAAATATCTGCCAATTCAATTTCGGATTCCGCCTTGTCGACTGCAGTATACGCAGCGCAGTTAATTATTACATCAGGATTTATACTTGAAATTTTATTAGATAAATTACTTATATCAGATAAATCTAATTCTTCACGATTTGTAAAAATCCAATCAAAATGTATTGCAGCGTTAGAGAGATTTCTGATTTCAGACCCCAATTGACCATTAGAACCTGTTACGAGTATTTTTTTCAATTAGATTTTAATATTCAGTTATAACTAATTTTTTCGAAAGTTCTCCACGGCTTCGCCATCCTGAGTCACACAATAATGTTCTCAGAAAAACGAAAATCAGTAACAAATATACCCCCAATTTGTTTTAGTGCCAAAGCATATTTATTTAAAGGGAATCTTTCAAAATATGTCCACCGAATTAATGGAAAAGTCCTATTTTAGTCACTCAGCGCTTTCCCCTTCGTTTCAGGCAAATAAATCACGCCTACGATCACCGTTAAGGCCGCTAGGGCAATGGGGTAGAACAATCCAGCGAAATTCGAGTGGGTGATAGATCCTAGCCAGGTGGCCACGAAAGGGGCACAGCCGCCGAACACCCCATTAGCAAAGTGATACGGGATGGAAAGGGAGGTATATCGGATTTTGGTAGGGAAAAGTTCGACTAGGAAGGCGGCGATCGGGCCGTAGGCCATCGCCGCGAAACTCACCAATAAACTGCAAATGAAAGCTAATTCGAGCTTGCCCGTCCACGTTAGGAAGATCGAGCCGTTGATTAAGGTGCCTTCTTCAGAGACGATGGTGGCCATCCAAGAGAATAAGGGGTAGTACCCGAGCGCAGCGAGGGCCATCCCGCCCAGCATCACTTTCTTGCGACCTACGCGGTCGGATAAGCTACCGAAATAGACGAAGAGAGGCGTCCCTACCACTAAGCTGGCGGCGATGATGAGATTTGTTGTGATGAAATCGACCTGGAGGATCTTGTTAATGAAGATTTGAGCATAAAATTGGCCTGTGTGCCAGACTACGCCTTGGCCTACGATAGCGCCGAACATCGCAATGAGCATTAAGCGGCGGTTTGCCTTGCTCGCGAAAGCTTCTTTTAAAGGGTTTTCGGAGAGTCGCCCTTCGGCTTTGAGTTTGGAGAAGAGTGGCGACTCGTCCATG
>JACCDQ011141379.1_pt1 | contig 30507 bp, 26 predicted proteins | sample 7446031 | NCBI WGS metagenome assembly JACCDQ01 (sample SAMN15323442, study PRJNA562643) | freshwater metagenome | isolation source: river surface water | place: USA:Blue River Watershed | collected 2017-08-17 | reverse complement strand
ACCCATGCGCTTGCCGTCCATGTCGAAGGTCACGAACTCGTTCACGCCGTCGTAGTCCCAACCATCGTTGGGCGTGTTCTGGTAGTGCCACTTGATCTGGCCGGTCTTGACCTCGATGGCCACGGTGGAGGCGGAGTACAGGTTGTCGCCCTTGCGCAGGTGGCTGTTCCAGGGGCCGGGGTTGCCGGTGCCGAAGTAGGCCAGACCGGTCTTGGCGTCGTAGGTGCCACCCAGCCAGGTGGCAGCACCCCCGGTCTTCCAGGTCTCGCCCGGCCAGCTGGCGTTGACCACGCCGGTGACGCCGTTCTCCTTGCCGTCCTTGTAGCCCATGTGGCCTTCCACCACCGGGCGGGTCCAGACCATCTTGCCGGTTTGCGGGTCGCGCGCCTCCACGCGGCCGATCACGCCAAATTCGCCGCCGGACACGCCGGTCAGCAGCAGGCCTTCGGCGATCAGCGGGGCGGCGGTGTAGCTGTAGCCGGCGGCGTAGTCGTCGATCTTCTCGCGCCAAGCCACTTTGCCGGTCTTGCGGTTCAGGGCCACCAGTTGGGCGTCCAGCGTGCCGAAGATCACCAGATCGCCATGGATGGCGGCGCCGCGGTTGATCACGTCGCAGCAAGGCATGATGCCTTCGGGCAGGCGGTGCTCGTACTTCCATAGCTTCTTGCCGGTCTTGGTGTCCACCGCGAAGATGCGGGAGTAGGACGCGGTCACGTACATCACGCCATCGTGCACCAGCGGCTGCGACTGCTGGCCGCGCTGCTTTTCACCGCCGAAGGACATGGACCACACCGGCACCAGGCGCTTGATGGTTTTGGTGTTGATGTCGGCCAGTGGCGAGAAGCGCTGGCCCTGCGTGCCCAGACCCCAGCTCAACACGTTGTCCGTGGTGGCGGCGTCCTTGGCAATCATGTCGTCGGTCACTTGCGCGCCGACCTGGGCGGCGGCGGCCATCACGAGGATGCTCAAAAGTTTTCTTTTCACGTTCAGTCTCCTGCTGTCGGTGGATGGGCTGGGATGTGTCGACCGCGTGCGTGGTGTGTTGTGTCACAAATGCCTGCGTGTCGGGGAGAGAAGGGCAAATTGCGTGCCAGTGAGGGCTTAGGTGTAAACCCTGGGCGTGTGGGCCGTGTGATGCTGCCCCAGCGCGGGCAAAGTGCGCGTTTTGGACACGGCAGCGCCCGCCCCAGGGCTGCGGTGCCCATGGGGTGTCACAAGGTGTTCAACTTTGGATCAACGGGGTGTGACACCCGGTGCAGCCGCAGGCTGCAACACCGCCAGTTCGTGCCGGGGGTAGAGGTGGGTGACGCTGCGGACGAACTCCGCCGGCATGGCGGCCCAGCGCTGGAACCGCGCCGGGATCGGGGTTTGCAGCACTTCGCCCAGGTCCAGGCCGCGCTGGGCGCTGTCGCGCAGGGTCTGGTCCAGCCATTGCAGCCAGTCGGCCGTTTGGTCGATGCCGCTGGCGCCCACATGCACCGGGCCGTGGCTGGGCACCACCGTGGTGGTGGGGTGGGCGGCCACGCGTTGGCGCAAGGCCTGCAGGCTGCGTTGCCAGGCGGGCAGGTCGGCGTGGGGCGTGGTGGGCACCCGTTCCTTGAACACCAGCCCGCCCGCGAACACCACGCCGGTGTGGTGGTCGATCAGCACCAGGTCGTCGCTGGTGTGGCCGTCCAGCCGCAGCAGTTCCAAGGCATGGTCGCCCCAGGTCAGGCGTCCTGGCGTGGCTGGCGAGTTGGCGGGCGTGGCTTCGGTGCCTCTCATCCAGTCGCCGCAGAGGCGGAACAAATTGTCCTCATACGCTTTGCCTTCGGCCTGCATGCCACGGATGCTGCCGGCCAGGGCCTGCACCGGCATGCCGGCGTAGGCCTGGTTGCCGAAAAAGTAGTCCGGGTGCAGGTTCAGGTTGAGCACCCGGGTCACCGGCTGCGGGGTGATGCGCGCAATGGCTTGCCGCTGCTGTTCGCCGTACAGGCGCGATGGGCCGGTGTTCACCACCAGCACCCCCTCGGGCGCCACGATGAACGCGGTGTTGATGATGTTGCAACCGTTGCTGCGGCTGAAGTCGTCCACTGCGCCTTCGATCACCCAGGTGTTGGGGGCGATCTGGCGCGGCAGCAGGCGGTAGTTCAGCGCTTGCGGGTCGGCATTGGTGGTGGTGGCTGTCGCGTTGGCGGTTTGTGCCTGTACAAGGCTGGGGTGGAGTGTGAAGGCCGCCAGCGTGGTCAACGCGGCCAGTGCCGTGATCGCCATCGTTCCAGGTTGGCGGCCAGGCACTGCAGTTGCCGCCTGTGTCATGCCACCACCTCCTGGTGGATGCGGTTGCCGTTGTTGTCGCGCCCCTCGAGCACCAGGGTCCCGCGCGGGGTTTGACCCAGCTCGAAGGTGATGAGCGGGTTTTCCGACACCGGCTCGTGCAGCTCCAGCCGCCACCACAGTTGCTGCGCGCTGTCGCGCAGCGTCAGTTCTTCGAGGTGAAACGCCGGTATGCCGGCCACCAGTCCGGTGTCCATGGGGTGCATCACCCGCAAGCGCAGGCGGGCGCCCTGGCCGTCCAGCACGTTGCGGAAGAATTTGGCCTGCACCTGGTTCAGGGTCTGGCTCCAACTGCCGTCGGCGCGCGTCACGCCCGGCACGGTGCAGCCGCCGCCCGCTGCGTTCACCCAGGTCTGGCCCACGTGCCATTGTCCCTGTCGGGTGCGCACCAGCGCGCGCACTGGCGAGCCCTGTTCCAACCGAAAGCGGAACGCCAGCACCGGCAGCGCCCGGTGTGGCTCGAAGGTGAGGATCTGTTGCACCGGGTTGCGGTCGGCCACCACCACCATGCGGTCGATCTCCACGCCGGCCTGGGCCAGCGCCCGGGCGTCCAGCAGCATGGGCACGTTCATCGCGTCTTCCGCGAAGGGCGGGCCTTTGAGTTGGACGCGGGCATCGAACCGGTAGGCGTCGCCACCCATGAACTTGCGCCTCACCACCGGCCATTGCATCGAGGCCAACGGGTCGCCGCCCGTGTGGTCATCTTGTGCTCCCACCGCGCTGGCCAGTGGCGCCAAGGCCCACGCGCCGCCCAGGCGCAGGTGGTGGTTCAGCCAGTGCCGTCGGCTGTGCTCAATGTCCTTCGTGCTTTTCAACATCGGGGGTCTCCTGCTTGTCTTGGCGCGGGGCGGATCAGCCGCCGCGTTGCCTTATCCAACCGCGCTGGGGGTCGTAGCCGCGCAGCGCCAGCGCAAAGAACACCGCGCTGCCGCCCGCCACCACGCCCAGCGAGACGCTGTTCCATTGCCCATACAGCACAAACCGCATTGCCTCCACCGCGTGGGTGAAAGGGTTGTACTGCGCCAGGGTGTGCAGCCACAGGGCGCCGGCTTCTTCCAGCTTCCACAGCGGGTACAGCGCCGGGCTGATGAAAAACATCGGAAAAATCACGAAATTCATGGCGCCGGCAAAGTTTTCCAGTTGCCGCACGTAAACCGACAGCACCAGCCCCAGCGCGGCCAGCAGCAGGGCGGCGCCCACCATCACCGGCAGCGCCATCAGCAGGTGCAGGGCGGCAAAGCGCACGTCAAACAGCCAGGCCACGCCCAGGAACACCGCCATCTGCAACACCGACAGGGCTGTGCCCGCCAGCAGCTTGAAGCCGAGCAGCCACGCGCGGGGCAGCGGCGCCGTCAGCAGCAGCCGCATGATGCCCATTTCCCGGTCGTACACCAGCGATAAGGAGCTTTGCATGCCGTTGAACAGCGCGATCATGCCCAGCAAGCCGGGCAGCATGTAGACCTTGTATTCGATGTAGGTTTCGTATGGCGGGATGATGGCCACCCCAAACACGTTGTGAAAACCCGCCGCGAACACCACGAACCACAACAGCGGCCGCACCAACGCCGACGCCAGCCGCGCGGGCTGGCGCAGGAACTTGTGGACCTCGCGGCCCACCACGGCGCGCAGGGCCCGCAGCAGGTGGGCGCTCAGGGGCGGGCTTTGCATGCGCTTTCCTTCTCGTCCACGCCCAGCGTGTCCAGCACTTCGGTCGGGTGCAGCACGCCGTCCAGCGGGGCGGTGCCCACCACGCCGTCCACATGGCTCAGGAACAGCGGCTGGCGCAGTTGTCCGTCCCAGGCGCGGAACGACAGGCGTGGGCCTTTGGCGCCATCGACGCCCACTTGGCCGGCGCGCAGTTGCCGCGCCTGTTCTGGGAGCGGTGCCTTGGCGTGTTCGCTCACCACCGCTGCCACGGCCTTGACCGCGACCCAGGCAGCCCAGTCCTGGCCCGTCATGGGGCGCCCGGCCTGGCGCATGAAGCGGCGGTTCACCTGCGGCCCGCCGTTGCGTTCCCATTGGGGGTGCCAGGCCAGCGGCGTCAAGCCGTTGCTGCCCACCACCGGCCGGGGCCACTGGGTGGCGTAGGGCAGGGTCCGGGCAAATTCGCCCTCGCTGTCGAGCACCGCCACCACATCGTGGCTGCGGTCGTTGGTCAACAAGCGGGGGTTGGCCAGGTCGCGGTCTTTCGGGTCGCCCGACAGCTTGAACGGCTTACTGGCCACGGTTTTGACGCCGTAGCGTTTGGCTGCCCGTTGCCACGATTCGGCCAGCGCGGTGTCGCTCGGCTCGGGGCCTTGCAGCACCAGCGCGTTGCGCCAGTTGCGGGCCGCCAGGTACTGGGCCAGCGCGTCTTGCAGCATGTGCTGGCTGGGGTAGGTGTGCAGCAGTTGGGCGGCGCAGGCGCTGCCGCGCAGGGCGTCGCTGGTGGCGCTGGCGTTGAACAACAGCGCCGCGTTGCCAGCCGCCTGCACCGCTTGCGTCACCAGCGGGGCGGGCAGGTCCAGCACCCAGTAGGCCACTTTGTCCTTGCGCAATTGCTGCAGCACCCGGGCCAGGTCGCTGGCGTCGCGGGCGGTCGCTTCGCGCACCTTCAGTGTTTGACCCGCCGCTCGTAGCCCAACCTCCGCGTCGCTGGCGCCCAGTTCGGCAGCGGTGGCCAGGCGTCCACCGGGGTGACCGGGGTAGCGGCGCTCCAGCCGGCGGCTCTGGTAGCGCGCATCGTCGTCCAGTGACACCACCGCCACGGTGTGGGTGGTGACGGCCTGTGCGGCCGCTGGCGTGGCGAATGCACCGCACAGGCCACCCAGGACCGCGGCGCTGGCCGCGCACATCAGCGGTTGGCGCAGCCTGGGGGTCATGGCAGCACCAGCGGGGTGTGCGGCACGCGTCCCGCCGCCACGGTGCGAATGGCCTTGCCCTGGCGGGTGTCCACCAGCGTCATGTCGTCCGACAGGCCGTTGGTCACGTACAGCGTGGCTTCATCCGGGCTGAGCGCCAGGCCCCACGCGCGTTTGCCGGCCAGCACGGTGCGGCGCACCTGTTTGCTGGCCATGTCCACCTCGGCCACGTGGTTGGCACGGCCCAGGCTGACCCAGGCGGTTTTCCCATCGCGGGTCATCACCACCCCCACCGGGGTGATGTCCGCCGGTCGTAGGCCCTGGATCTTGAAGTCGATCGTTGCCTTGACGCGGTGGCTGGCCGTGTCCAGCACGCTGACGTTGGCGCTCAACTCGTTCGTCACCCACAGCTCCTTGCCGTCGGCCGACAGGGCAAAGCGCCGCGGCCGGTTGCCCACCTTGATGTCCTTCACCACCTTTTTGCTCGCCAGGTCCACCAGGTGCACCAGGTTCGCTTCCTCCGACGTCACGTAAGCCCACTTGCCATCGCGCGACACCAGAATGCCCTCCGGCTCCCCGCCGGTCTTGACCTCGAACAGCGGCTTTTTGGACGCCAGATCGTAGGCCGCCATCACGTTCTCGTCCTCGATGGACACGTAGGCGACCTTGCCATCGGGGCTCAGGTCGAAGATCTCGGGGCTGTCGCCCAGCGGCACGGTGTCGATCATCTTGCCACTGGCCCGGTCCACGATGCCCAGCTGGTTGCTGTCGCCACAGCACACGTACAGGCGGGAGCGGTCGGCGTTGAACATCATGTGCCGGGGGCGCTGGCACACGTCAATCGCGCCGGTCTGCTTGCCTTGGGCGTCGAACACGAAGATTTTGTGGTCCTTCTCGCTCGACACGTAAACCGATTGCGCTTGTGCGCTGCCCATCCAGGCGGCCACGGTGGCGCAGGCGGCCAGTGCGGCCCAGGTGGCGCGGAGTGGAAGGGCGCGCGCGGGGCGCGAAGTCTTGGGCATGCAAGGTCTCCTGATTCGTCGTTGTCACGGGTCTGCCCGGGTGGTACAGCCCAGCGTAGATAGGGCAATTTTTGTGCCAACAATCCTGGCATGTCCATTGCTTGATATGGCTCAGGCGGCCGTTCATGAGCCGCTGTATCAGCAAGGAGACAGATTGTGAACAGCCATTTGCCCGCCATGGCGGATCGCCGCCGTTGGTTGGCCCGCACCGTGGGCTGGGCGGCCTGCGCGGCGGCCACCGGTACCGGCCTGTGGTCGCCACGGGTGAGCGCGCAAGACCGCTGGCCCCAGCGGCCGATCCAGCTGATCGTACCCTGGCCCCCTGGCGGCGGTACCGATTTGACGGTGCGCGTCTTGGCCGAAGAAGCTGCTGCGCTGCTCGGGCAGCCGGTCGTCGTGGTCAACCGGCCGGGCGCCGCAGGCACCTTGGTGGCGCCGTTGCTCAAGGCAGCCGCGCCCGATGGCTACACCATCGGCCAGTTGCCCATCACCGTCATCCGTTTTGCCTTGATGAACGCGGTCCCTTGGGACCCGATGACCGACCTGGCTCCCATCCTGCAAATCTCGGGCACTACTTTTGGCTTGCTGGTGGCGGCCGACAGCCCGTGGCACAGCACGGGTGATGTGCTGCGCTGGGCGCGCGAACGCCCCGGCGCCTTGACGGTCGGCTCCACTGGCATCGGCTCCACCCCCCATTTGGCGATGGAAGCCTGGCTGCACGGACAGGGTTTCAGCTACACCCACGTGCCCTACAAAGGCACCGCCGACCAGATGCTGGCACTGGCCTCGGGCTCGATCCAGCTGGGCATGAATTCCACCGGCTTTGCGCCTTGGGTTGACCAGGGCAAGTTGCGCCTGTTGTCCGTGTTCAGCGAGCACCGCAGCCCGCGCTGGCCGCAGGTGCCCACCATGCGCGAGCTGGGCTTTGAGCATGCGGTCTACAACTCGCCGTGGGGATTGGCCGCGCCGGCCGGCGTGCCGGCGCCGGTGCTCGACGCTTTGCACCAGGCCTTTCACCGGGCCATGTTCTCCACGCGCCATTTGCAGGAGCTGGCGCGTTACGATCAGTCCGCCGATTACTTGGCCCCAGCCGACTACCAACGCGCGCTGCTGCGCACCCAGCAGAACGAGCGCCGCTTGCTGCAACGCATGAAGCTGCTCGCCTTGTGACGCTTTTCATTCAACTGCTGACATCACCCATGGCCCACCCCGTGTTGCAGGCCCAAGGCCTGGTCAAAAAGTACAACGGCAAGCCCGCCCTGCGCGGTGTGGATTTGCAATTGGCGGCGGGCGAATTCGTCGCCCTGCTGGGCCCCAACGGTGCGGGCAAAAGCACCTTGATGCAATTGCTGACCGGCCTGTTCGTGCCCGACGAAGGGCAGATTGCCGTGTTGGGTCACGACATGCGGCACCAGGCGCCCCGGGCGCTGGCCGGCATGGGCGTGGTGTTTCAGCAGATGGCGCTGGACCTGGATTTGACGGTGCGGGCCAACCTGCACTTTCACACCGACCTGCACGGCCTGCCGCGTGCCGTGGCGCAGAGCCGCATCGCGGCTGGGCTGCAGACCTTGGGTTTGTCCGAGCAGGCCGATCAAACAGTAAGGGCGTTGTCGGGCGGCAACCGCCGCAAGGTGGAGCTGGTGCGTGCCATGCTGCACCAACCCCAGGTGCTGCTGATGGACGAAGCCACTGTGGGCTTGGACCCCGCTTCACGTCAGCAATTGCTGCAGGCGGTGCACGCCTTGCGTGCCGACACGGGCGTGGCCGTGCTGTGGACCACCCATTTGGTGGACGAAGTGGAGGGCGCCGACCGTGTGGTCGTGCTGCACCAGGGCCAGGTGCGGTTCAATGGACCCCGGGCCGACTTGTTGCGCGAGACCGGCGCGCAGGGTCTGGAAGCGGCGTTCTTGTCGATCACCGCTTGATCGTTGGCGGATCAGACCGCCAGCGCATGACCATCAACGCGGCCGGTAGGCCGGGCGCGGTGCCGCAGCCGGGCCGCGGTTTTCGATGTGACGGAAGGTGATCCGGCCCTTGGTCAGGTCGTAGGGCGACAGCTCCAGCGACACCTTGTCGCCGGCCAGAATGCGGATGTGGTGCTTGCGCATCTTGCCGCCGGTGTAAGCAATCAGTTGATGGCCGTTTTCCAGCGTCACGCGAAAGCGCGAGTCGGGCAGCACTTCATCCACTTTGCCTTGCATTTCAATCAGTTCTTCTTTGGCCAACGTGTTCTCCAAACAATGGAAGCGCCCGCCACCCAGCCGTGCCGAGGTGTCGGGTCAATCGCGAATCGCGGTGCCATTGCAGGCCCCGCTGTCTATGGGTTTTCGGGTGGTGCCCATAACGGATCACAGCCTCTGGGCGGTGGCAATGCCAGCCCAGGTCAGCAACAATGATCCGATGACGTGCAGGCAGGCGTTGACCAGCCCGAGCGCCCAGCGACCACTTTGCAACAAGGCAACCGTTTCCAGCGAGAACGTTGAAAACGTGGTCAGGGCACCCAACAGGCCGGTGACTATGGCCAACCGCCACATGGGGTCCAGGCCGCCATGTTGCTGGAACATGACCACCACAAAACCGACGAGGTAAGCACCCACCCAGTTAGCCGCTAGTGTACCCCAGGGCAGCCAACCTGTGGGATTCAGCCACACGCTGAGCTGCCAACGCCCCAGTGCGCCCACACAGGCGCCCAGGCAAATGGCCACGATCGTCAGCATGGCTGGGCCTCCTGGGTGTGGTGTCAAACCAACTCGCCGCCCAGGGCGGAGGTCAGGTCGGTGATGAGCGCGCCCAGTTCGCCGGTCGCGATGGCGGCATCCGCGTCAAAGCCGCCGTTGTCCTCGGCGCTGGCGTTGTCTTCAAACACGCCGTCCAGAAACGCTACCTTGCTGAGCACCGTGCTCTCGCTGAGCACAAAGCGCACGCGGCCTTCCCAGTCCAACGCCAGTTTGGTGGGCAGCTTGCCCTGGCTGATGTGCAGGCGCATCTGTTCGTCGTCCAGGTGATGGCGGGTGAACTTCACCACCGATTTCATTTCGTCGGCCGACTTCAATTCCACCTCTTGCCCCGGTGCAAAGTGGGCCGGCCAGTCGTCGGCGTGGCCGGTCAGCCAGGCGGTCATGGCCGCTTGGGGCGACATTTGGGTGTTGAACGGGCTCAACTGCAACCCATCCAGCCCTTTCACCAGCGCGGTGATGATTTCATCCGCTTTGCTTTGGCTGCTGGTGTCCAGCACCAGCCGACCGGCTTGCAGATCCAGCCACACCATCACGGTCGAGGTTTTGGCGAAGGCCATGGGCAGCAGGTCGTGCACAATTTCATCGCGCAGGTCGCGGCTTTCCTTGCGTCCGGGCTTGCGGCCTTCCTTGGCCTCGATCTCGGCCATGCGCTCTTCCAAGTGGCGTTTGACGACGGACCCAGGCACGCCTTTGGATTCGATCACAAAGCGCAGGATGCGGTGGCCACCAATCAGTTCCACCAGGGCGCCGTGCTGGTTGCCCCGCGGTGGCACCCAGCCCATGGCTTTTTCCTGCGTCGGGCCGCAGGGCTCGAACGGCATTTTGGCCAGCGCTTCTTCCATCTGTTCCACCGTGGCCGACCAGCCCGGCGCGATGCGGTAGACCATCACATTCTTGAACACGTTATTCCTCTGTGCTTGCGGCCGCCGTCCCGTCAACGAGCAGCGGCCTGGGTTGGGCCCTGCATCTTAGAGGAATCCACGCATGGTCTTGGGGCTTGGCGGTTCACCCGGGCAAGCAGTCCAGCGGCGCCAGCGTGTAGCCCGCCTGTTCCAGCGCCTGGCGTATGGCGCGCGCCGTGGCCACTGCTTCGGGGCCGTCGCCGTGCACGCAGATGCTGTCGATGCGGGTAGGCAGGTGTTTTCCGCTGGCGGTCACGATGGCCTGGGCCTTGAGCATGCGCAGCACGTGGTCCACGCACTCCTGCGCTTCGTGGAGTACGGCGCCTGGCTGCGAGCGGGGCATCAGTTGCCCGTCGTCCAGGTAGGCGCGGTCTGCAAACACCTCGTACCGCACGGGTTGGCCTGCTGCTTCGGCAGCCTTCACCAATACCGAGTGGGCAGGGGCCAGCAGTATCAGGGAACGGTCCAGGCTTTGTACGGCCCGCACCACGGTAGCGGCCACGGCTGCATCGGCACAGGCCACGTTGTTCAGGGCGCCGTGGGGCTTCACGTGTGTCACGCGTCCGCCCTCGGCAGCGGCCATGGCCTGCAGTGCCCCCACCTGGTAGAGGATGGTGGCCTCCAGGTCTTGGGCAGACATCTGCATCACCCGCCGCCCGAAGCCTTGCAGGTCGGGGTAAGAGGGGTGCGCGCCAATGCTCACGCCGCGCTGCAGCGCCAGGCGAACGGTGTCGCGCATGATGGCCGGGTCACCCGCGTGGAAGCCGCAGGCCACGTTGGCGCTGTTCACGATCTGCAGCAGGGCGGGGTCGTCGCCCATGTGCCACGCGCCAAAGCTCTCGCCCAGATCGGCGTTCAGGTTGATGAGAGAGATGGTCATGGGTGACTCCGTTTCAGGGTTCAGCGCGCAGCATGCCGCTGACGAGGTTGCTGCCGTACAGCGCTTCTTCATCTATGAAGCCCGCAGGCACAAAGGCTTCGCGGGTGGCCAGCCAGCGGCTCCAGGCGGTGCGTTGGTCTTGCAGCACCTGGCGGGCCTGTGCGCCGCTGACGGTCTGGAAGGTCAGGCGCGTACCCGGCTTCAAGTGTGCCAGCCGGGGCAGGTCTGCGCTGATGACGGTGGCTATCTTGGGGTAGCCACCCACGGTCTGGCTGTCGGCCAGCAACACAATGGGCAGGCCGTTGGCGGGTACCTGTATGGTGCCCGGCGTCACCGCGTCGGAAACAATGTCTGCCGCTGCTGCGTTGGCGTGGGCCAGCGGTGTGCCGCGCAGGCGCATGCCCATGCGGTCTTGTTCGGCGGTGGTTTCCCATTCGCCGCTCAGGAAGGTGGCAATGGCCTCAGGTGCAAAGTGGTCCTCTTGCGGGCCGAGCATCACCCGGATGGGGCCGTTGGGTAATGCCCAGGGGCTGGGTGTGCGCCATTCCCTGGGGTCCGGGGAGGTCCAGGTACTGCAGGGCAGAAGGTCGCCTGGGCGCATAGCCCGGCCCAGCAGACCAGGCAGACCGGCACGCCAATAGCTGGAGCGGCTACCCAGTTGTGGGGGCAGGCGCAGGCCGCCAGCCACGGCCAGGTAGGCGCAGCCCGTTTCGGCCGCACCCAGCACCAGCCTGTCGCCTGGTTGCAAGGTGGCGCTTTGCCAGGCGGGCAAGGTAGTGTTCTTGCCGTCGGCATGCAGCCATTTCGCGCCAATGGCCCCGGCCAGCGCCACGCGCACAGGCCCGGCCTGCACGCGCAACTCGGTGCCTAAGCCGCGCAGTTCCAGCACCGCTTCGCCACCGTTGTTGCCTGCCAGAGCGTTGGCGGTTTCTGCCAGGGGAGCGTCCAGCCAGCCCGACAGGGGAATGCCCTCGTGCCGATGCCCGGGTCGCCCACGGTCTTGTACCGTCGTGCCGAAGCCGGGTTGCAGTATTTCAATCATGCCTGCGGACGTGCGGCTCATTGCTCACCCTCCGCTTGCAAAAAGGTTTCTCGGGCCAGCTGGCCGCTCTGGCTCTGCGCGAGCAGGTGTTCGTATTCCGCCACGTCCACGGCACGCCAGTGCACCCAGTCGCCAGCGGCCAGCATGGCAGGTTGGCTGGTGTGGCGCAGATCGAAAAGCTGCACGGGGGTGCGACCCAGCAGGTTCCAGCCGCCCGGGCTCTCCCACGGGTACACCGCGCACATCTCACCAGCCACGGCCAGCGAATGGGCGGGCACGCGCTGGCGCGGGCTGGCCAGCCGGGGCATGGCCAGTTCGGGCGGCAAGCCACCCATGTAGGGAAAGCCAGGCAAGAAGCCGATCATGTACACCCGGAACTCCGTGGCAAGCAGCCGTTCGATGACCGCTGCCTCGCTCATGGCCTTGGCTTCGGCCAGCCTGGGCAGGTCGGGTGCGAAGGCTGCGTCAAAGCACACGGGCAGCAGCCAATGTCGGCCTTCTTGCGCCTGTTGCCCCCCCTCGTTGGCCAGTGCCAGCAACTGTGCACCCAGTACATCGGCCTCTGCCACCTGGGGGTTGAAGTGCACTGTGAGCGAGCGGAACGTGGGCACAACGTCGGTCACCGCCGCGAACAAGGGATTGGCCGTGCGTATGTTGGATATCTTGTCTGCCAGCCCCATCACGCGGGCGTTGATGTCGGCATTGATGATTTGTCCGAACTCCACCGTCCAGGCAGCGTCACCCAGCGCCAGCAAGCGTGGCGCCTGCAGGTCTTGCGTGTCCATGGTTCAGCCCACCATCTGGCCCGGCAGCCAGGTCACGATGCCGGGGACGAAGTAGATCAGCAGCACCGCCGCCACCATCAGCACGAACATGGGCAGGGCATGCCGGGCCAGGTAGGTGATTTCCTTTTTCGTCATGCCTTGCAGCACGAAGAGGTTGAAGCCCACAGGCGGCGTGATTTGCGCCATTTCCACCACCAGCACCACGAAGATGCCGAACCAGACTGGGTCTATGCCCGCTTTTTCGATGGTGGGCAGCAGCACGCCCATGGTCAGCACCACGATGGAGATGCCGTCCAGGAAGCAGCCGAGCACGATGAAGAACACCATCAGCGCGACGATCAATTGCAGCTGCGACAGGCCCAGTCCGCCAATCCATTCAGCAAGCTGGCGCGGCAGGCCGATGTAGCCCATGGATAGCGTGAGGAACGCCGCACCCGCCAGGATGAGCGCGATCATGCAGTACAGGCGCGTGGCGCCCAGCAGGCTGTCGCGGAACTGGCGCCAGGACATGCCGCCCTGCAGCATGGCAATCACAAGCGCACCCACCACGCCCAGCGCAGCCGATTCCGTGGCTGTTGCCACGCCGCTGTAAACCGAGCCCAGCACCGCAGCAATCAAGGCCACCACGGGCAGCAGGTTGCGGGATGCCTGGAGCTTTTCCATGAAGGTCATGGCAGGCCCGGCGGGCGGGATCTTGCCTGGGTTGAGCAGCGCCCAGATGATGGTGTAGCCCATGAACAGACCCGCCAGCAGAATGCCGGGCAGCACCCCGGCAATGAAGAGCTGGGCGATGGACACGTTGGCGGCAACGCCGTACACGATCATGATGATGGACGGCGGAATGAGCAGGCCCAGCGTGCCAGCGCCTGCCAGGGTGCCCAGTGCCATATGTTCCGGGTAGCCGCGTTTGGCCAGCTCGGGCAGCGTCATCTTGCCAATGGTGGCGCAGGTAGCAGCCGACGAGCCCGACACTGCTGCAAAGATGGTGCAGCCGATGATGTTGGTGTGCAGCAACCGTCCGGGCAGGCGTTCCAGCCAAGGGGCCAAGCCTTTGAACATGTCTTCCGACAGCTTGGTGCGAAAGAGGATTTCACCCATCCATATGAACAGGGGCAGGGCGGTCAGCGTCCAGGAGGAGGACGATCCCCATATGGTGACGGCCATGGCGTCGCCCACTGCGCGGCTGGTGAAGAGTTCCATGCCGATCCAGGCCACGCCAGTGAGGGTGAGGCCCACCCACACACCGCAGCCCAGGATGAGAAAGAGTGCCGCAACCAGCAGCAAGGTAATGGTGATGTCCATGGTCGGTCCTTACTCGATGCGTGCGGGTTCGTTGTCGGCGCTGACTTCGCGCAGCGGCTCTCCGCGCAGAAGCAGGATCAAGTCGCCCAGGAAGGCCAGCGCGAACAGCGTGGTTCCAGCGGCCATGCCGAGTTGGGGAATCCACAGGGGGGTTGCATCCAGCCCGGTAGAAATGTCAAAAAACTCGCGCGACTGCATGACGAGCCGAATTGCGTACCACGCCAGTGCCCCGGAGAGCGCCACCGCCACGATGTGGCAAAGAATGTCGAGTGCGCGCTGTCCACTTGCAGGCAGGTGGTTGAGCAGCAATGTCACGCGGATGTGTTCGCCCCGGCGCAGGGTGGGCGCCAGTGCCAGGAAGGCCGACGCTGCCATACAGTAGCCCGCATAGGCATCGGCCCCAGGCAGGTCGAACATCGGGTGCAGGCGCCCCAGGATGCTGGCAAGCACGGCGGCAAGAGTGCCGATCATGAAGATGCCGGCCAGGTACCCGGCGGCGTTGAAGAGTCGATCAAGCATTTGTCGCATGGCTTGCCTTTCCAGTGAGGGTGAGCGATCGCCCTCCATGAACAGAGGGCATTCACAACAACCGCGGGTGATTACTTGCGGAAGGCGTCGATGACCGACTGCCCTTCACTGCCTGTCTGCTTCGCCCAGTCGGTCACCATCGTGTCGCCAATCTTCTTTAGCTCGGCACGCAGTGCGGGGCTGCCAGCGTCCACGGTCATGCCGTTCTTGCGCAGTTGGTCCAGGTACCAGCTGTTCTTCTCGGCGCTGATCTTCCAGCCGCGCGCTTCGGCATCCTCCGCAGCCTTGGTCACGGCGGCTTGTGCGGCTTTATCCAGACTGTCAAACGCCTTCTGCGAGACGATTACCAGGTTCTTGGGCAGCCAGGCGCTCACGTCGTAGTAGTACTTCACCTGTTCCCACACCTTGCTGTCGTAACCGGTGGCGCCAGAGGTCATGAATGTCGTGACGGCTCCCGTGGCCAAAGCCTGCGTCAATTCCGCCTGCTGTACCGTCACCGGTTGGGCGCCGACCATTTGCGCAATGCGGCTGGTGTTGGGGTTGTAGGCGCGCCATTTCACGCCCTTGAGATCGGCCACCGTCAGGATAGGTTTGGTGCTGAAAATACCTTGGGGCGGCCACGCCACCGAGTACAACACCTTGATGCCCTGTTTCGCCAGCGCGGCCTCGGTTGCGGGACGCGAGACTTTCCACAGCTTTTGCGCGTCGGCATAGCTGGTGGCCAGGAAGGGGATGGAGTCCAGTCCGAACAGGGCGTTCTCGTTGGAGTAACCAGAAATGATGATCTCGCCGATTTGAGCCTGTCCGCCTTGCACGGCGCGCTTGATTTCGTTGGCTTTGAAGAGCGAGCCGCCGTCGTGCACCGTGATCTTGAGCTTGCCCGCAGTCGCCTGCTCCACGTCCCTGGCGAACTGCTGGATGTTTTCGGTGTGGAAGTTGGTTGCCCCATAGCCTGTGGGCATGTCCCATTTCTGCTGGGCCAGGGCGGAGCCGCCGAACGATAGGGCGGTGGCGGTCACGCCGGCGATTGCCCACTGTTTTACATAGACCATAGAGTGCTCCGTTAACGGTGATGAGGCCGCCTGGCAAGCGCCAGACAGCGTCGTTGAACTCATAACGACAAAATAATGTTAATAAAATATCAACGTTTTGTCACTAAGGTTTTCCCGTATTCGTGATCTGTTGTTAACATGACACGAAAATTTTGTGACTTCAACAGCCCGAGATACCTCCAGATGACCTCCAGCACCGCTTCCTCGCACCCTGGCGCCAACGATTCGCAGCGCATCGTCACCTCGGCACACCTGGTGTCGGAAAAGTCCCCCGAACTGTCTGAATTCGAATTCGGGCTGATCATTGCTACCCATGCTTTCAACCGTTGGGTGACGCGTTGCATGGGGGCGGCTGGCGTGAAGGACATGACGGCAGTGGACGTGCTGGTGCTGCACCACACCAACCACCGCGGTCTCGAAAAGCGGCTGGCTGACATCTGCTTTGTCCTCAACATCGAAGACACGCACGTTGTCTCCTACTCGCTCAAGAAGCTGATGGCCGCTGGGTACGTGCGCAACCAGAAACGAGGCAAGGAAGTGTTTTTTTCGACCACCGAGGCGGGTGTGGCGCTGTGCATGCGCTACCGAGAAGTCAGGGAGGCCTGCCTGATGCCCGGCTTTTCGGGCGCCGATGCCGAGAATCGGCAACTTGGCGAGGTGGCGCGCTTGCTGCGCACGCTGTCGGGCCGGTACGACCAGGCGGCCCGCGCCGCAACGTCTTACTGAGCCGAGGCGCGCCCGTTCCAGTCTTGCAGCCACACCACGAAGTCGCTCGCCGGCATGGGGCGGCTGATGTGGTAGCCCTGCGCTTCGTCGCAGGCCAGTTCGCGCAGTTTGTCCAGTATGGCCTGATTTTCCACGCCCTCGGCCACCACCGACAGGCCCAGGTTGTGGGCCAGGTCCACGGTGGAGCGCACGATCTTCGCGTCGCTGTCGTCGTCCACCATGCCCATCACGAAGGACTTGTCGATCTTCAGCTCGCTGACCGGCAGGCGTTTCAGGTAGGCCAGCGACGAATAGCCGGTCCCGAAGTCGTCGATCGACAGCTTGAAATTCAGCGCCGCCAACTGGTTCAGCGTGTTTTCGGCGCGTTGCGGATCGTCCATGATCGCGCTCTCGGTGATTTCGAGGCAGAAATCGGGGCCACCCACACCGTAGTGTTGCATCAGGCTGGACAGGCGCTGGGGAAAGTCCAGGTCCAGCAAATCGCGGGTGGACAGGTTGATGGCAATGCGCAGGCCGGGGTGCGCGGTGCGGTGCTGCGCGAGCAGGCGGGCCGCTTCCTCAAACATCCACAGCGTGAGTTGGCGCACAAAACCGGTTTGCTCCGCAAACGGGATGAACTGCAGCGGCGGCACCAAGCCGCGCACCGGGTGCTGCCAGCGCACCAGCGATTCGGCCGCCACCACTTTGCCGCTCTGCACGTCCAGCTTGGGTTGCAGGAACAGGCGCAACTCGTTGTTTTGCAGCGCGTGCCGCAGGTCGCTCAGCAGCGACAGGGTTTGCGTGCTCGACGAATCCAGCGCAGGCGAGTAGAGCAGCACGTTGTCGGTGGTGGTCTTGGCCGCGTGCATCGCAATCTCGGAGCGGCTCATCAGCTCGTCGGCGTCGCTGGCATCGGCCGGCCAGCAGGCCACGCCCATGCTGGCGTGCATGTCCACCGTCTGGTCGTTCAGGGCCAGGGGCACCTCAAACGCCTCGGTGATACGTTGGGTGATCTTGATCGCGCCTTCGGTGTTGGAGCGGGTCAGCAAAATGGCGAATTCGTCACCGCCCAGGCGTGCCACCAAGTCGCCTTGGCGGTAGACCTGTTCGGTCAGCCGGTGCGCCACCGCTTTCAGCAATTCATCGCCAAAACCATAGCCCAGCACGTCGTTCACCAGTTTGAAGCGGTTCAGGTTCAGCGTGATGACCACCAGCGGTTTGGCCACGTCGCGCGCGCCGGTGATGGCGTCTTTGAGCGTTTGGCGGAATTGCTCGCGGTTGGGCAGACCGGTCAGCCGGTCCCAGTAGGCCAGCCGCAAAATTTCCTCGCGTTGCTCGGCAATGCTGGTGCGCATCAGGTCGAAACTGCGCGCCAGGGCACCCACTTCGTCCTTGCGCTGCGTGCCGGGTACCGTCACGTCAAACTGGCCTTGGCGCAGGGCGCCGGCTACCTCGGTCAGCGCGATCAGTGGCCGGGTCACGAACCGGATGCCCACGGTGCTGCCCACGCCAAACAGCACCAAGCCCGCCACGGTGATGATGCCCAGCGTCCACTGCAAGGCGTAGAACGGAGCGGCCACTTCGTCCAACGATCGCATCAGCGCCACTTGCAGTGTGGCGCCCATGGCTTCGGGGGCAATGTGTCGCACGATCCAGCGGCTGTCCTGCCACGCCACTTCGGTGGCGCGGGCACCGATCATCTCTTGCAGCGCGGGCACTTTGGCCTGCGCCACGGTGGCCAGCGTGATGTGCGGCGGGTTGGGTGGCTGCGACACCGACAGCACGACCTGCAGCCCGGTGAGGCGTTCCATGTCGTCCACCAAGGCCTGGTTGAGCGGAAACCCCATCACCACCCACCCGATGGTCAAGGGCGCACGCACCGGTGCCATCACAAACTGGTAGGCGTTGCCATCCACGATCAGCAAGCTGCCCGCCCCGAGTTGCTCGGCCAGCCGTGCGCCCAGCACGGGCAGGGTGGACAACAAAGTTTTGGTTTGATCGCCACTGCCCTCAGAGGCACTGACGAGCGAGAAATCCGGGTTCAGCAGCGCGGCGATCGAGGCACCGATGCGCTCACCGTTGTTTTCCAGCGCGGACGCGATGGTGTCGCGGTCGCCGGTGGCAATGGCGGACCGAAAACCGAAATCCGCCGCCAGCACCACCGAGGCTTCAAACAGCCGGCTCGCGTTCTGCTCCAGCAAACGTTCCCACACCCGGTGGCCCAGGGCCAGGTCCACCTCGATTTCGGCGCGCACCTGCTCGTCCATCGCGCTGCGCACGGTCCAGAAACTCGCCGCCTGCACCACCAGCAGCAGCGTCAGCGACACCAGCAGCAAACGCGCTACCAGGGGCTGGTGGGTCAATCTTCGTAGCCAAACGTTCACAGGGGCAGCAAACCAGTCAAGGTGATGGGAAGGGTTTTATCCGCTGCGCCGATTTCAACCGCTTGCGGGGCGAGGGGCGCTTGCGGCGGCATCCGCTGATGCCACACCTGCAGTTGGTAGCGGCCGTTGGGCACGTTGGTCAGGCTCAGCCGCCCTTGGGCGTCGGTGGTGCCATGGTAAGGGGTGTCCACCACGTGTATCCAGGCCACCATGTGGTCATGGATGTTGCAGCCCAACACCACCAGGCCCGGCTTGTCGAACACCACCGGCGCGGCGGGGGTGCCGCTGTACAGCTTCAATTCAAACCGTTTGGCCGGCGAAAACGAATAGACGTGGTGCCTGACGCTGTCCTCGTTCGGGAAGCTGACCGAGGTGCCGGTGGTGATCACTGTCACCAGGGGATGAAAGGCCTTGTCGCGCTGCACGATCGCGGGTGCCACCCCGGACTTGGTCGCTTTGGCGGCGGCGGGCGAGTTCAGCTGCACCACGGCATTGGCCAGGGGCTGGCCGGTGTCGCTTTTCACCACCACGTTCAGGTTGCCGGCCCAGGCGGGCGCCAGCCAGCCAGCGCACAAGCCGGCCCACAGGGCGATCGACCGCCTCATGGCTCGATCGCCAGGCCCACCACGGCCTCGCCGCCCGCCACCGTGCCCAGCAGGTTGGCGGCGCCGGTGTCCAGGTGAATCCGAACCAGTCGGGGCAGGCTGGTGGTGCTGGTGCTGACCACGGCCAGCGCCACGTTCCCCACGTCTGAGATGTCGAACGCCGCGTCAGCGAGCGGGCCCAGACCGAGCGCGCCCACCGTGGTCAGCACGCCCAGGTTGGGCGACACCACGGGCTGCACGCCTTCGCGCGAGCCTTGCAACACCAGGGTGCCCTGGCGGCGGTCGATGGCGTAGTTGGTGGTGAGCTTGTCGTTCTGGGTGTTGTAGGTGTAGCCCGCCGCCACGACGTCGGGCGGGTTGCCCGCCTGACGATCGCTGGGCGCGTAGGCCAGTTTGGGGTCGGTCTGCACGCCGGCGGTTTGGGCGTCAAAGTCGATCACGGCGGCGGTGTCCGGGTGTAGGCGGTGGTTGCTGCCGTTGCTCTGCACCACCCGGATGCGGTCTGCAGCGGGGTTGAAGTCAAAGCCGACCGGGCCGTCGCCCAGCGCCAAGGGCGTGGCTGCGGGGTTCACGGCCTGGGCCTTGCCTTGGGCCGGGTCCAACGTGTAGAGCGTGCCGCTGCGACCCAGCGCATACAGCACGCCTTTGGCAACGCGGTAGTCCATACCGACCAGCCGGTCCCCCGCCAGCAATCCGCTGATGGCCTGGGTGCTCAACGCTTTCTGGGGTGCGGCTGCGTTGATCTGAACCAGACGTTGGGACGCGGTCAGTACCCACACCGAAGGCGGCAATTCCGGGCGTGCAGGCCGTTCAGTGGCCTGTGCCTGGGCCCAGCGCGGTGCCAGCACACCGATCGCACAGCCCACCAGCAGGCTTGTGGTGAGCAGCAGGCGCCCCCGCAGGGCCCGGCTCGACAGCGCCAAGGTAGGGGAGGTCCGGTTTGGCGGCAACGACGACTTCATGGCGCAATGCTCCTCTGTGATGACTGGTGGGTACACCGATTTGGCACAAGTGTAGGCCCAATCGGTGTCGGTTCGTGGCGCAGCCCTGCGGGACGGCGGGACGGCGTTGGCTTCTGGTGGACAATAGACGCCAATGAACCGGTCAGACGCACTTTCGCCCGATCTCTTGCTGGCAGGGATGATGCTGGAGCGCCGCCCGCGCGTTTTGGTGGTGGACGACCAGGACGTATTGCTGCAATCCATGGCCGCCTTGTTCGGGACCGACCACGACGTGAGCCTGACCACCTGTGGCGAGCAGGTGCTGGCCATGGCCATTCACCAGCAACCGGACTTGATTTTGCTGGACGTGGTGATGCCTGGTGTGAGCGGCTACGACGTGTGCCGCCAGCTCAAGGCCGATCCGCAGACGCGTGACATCCCGGTGATTTTCCTGACCGCGCAGTGCGACGCCGAGTCCGAGGCTTTGTGCTTCGGCCTGGGGGCGGTGGATTTCATCGCCAAGCCCTTCCATGCCGATGTGGTGCGCGCGCGCGTGCGCACCCACCTGACTCTCAAGCAGCAAAACGATCTGCTGCGCCGCTGGGTGTTTGTGGACGGCCTGACCGGCATCGCCAACCGGCGCCATTTTGACGAGCGCCTCCAAACCGAGTGGGGGCGGGCCGAGCGCACCGGCAAACCCTTGAGCTTGCTGTTGCTGGACGTGGACCATTTCAAGGACTTCAACGACCGCCTGGGCCACCAAGCGGGCGACGATTGCTTGCGACTTGTGGCCCGCGCCGTCACCACCGCGATTCGGCGGCCGGCGGACCTGACCGCGCGCTACGGCGGCGAGGAATTCGTGTGCCTGTTGCCCGACACCGACGAAGCCGGTGCCATTGCTCTGGCCGAGGTGGTGCGACAGAGGGTGCCCGCCGAAATCGCTGCTTCCGGCTGGCACGAACCCGCTTGGCCTCGGGTCACCGTCTGCATTGGCGTGGCCACCTGGCAGGCCGACCACCACCGCAGCGCGGCCGATCTGCTGTTCCAGGCCGACCACAACCTTTACCGTGCCAAGGCCGCCGGGCGCGACGCGGTGGGCCACGGCACCGTGCGTGCGGGCGCTCGCCCGGTCTGATTCCACCGAGACTTGATCCAGCGCAACCTCGCTGGGTTGTGCGGGGGGTGGAATTGATGTATTCTCAAAACAGATAATCAAAATTAAGATTTTGAAATTCAAAAATATCGAATTTCAAGCGTTTTGAGGTCTCGTTGGATGAAAGCCCCCGGTAAACCCCTCGACGAAGCCGACCGCCTGGCGGCCTTGCGCGCCACCTTGTTGCTGGACTCGCCCCCCGAAGAGCGTTTCGACCGCATTACCCGCTTGGCCCAGCGCGTGTTCGGGGTGGGCATGGCCGTGGTCAGCCTGGTGGACGACGAGCGCCAGTGGTTCAAGTCTTGCGTCGGGCTGGATGCCACCGAAACCCCGCGCGACGTGTCCTTCTGTGGGCACGCGATTTTGCAGAACGACATTTTCGAGATCCCGGACGCGCGGCAGGACGAGCGCTTCGCCGACAACCCTTTGGTGGTGGGGCCGCCCCACATCCGGTTTTACGCAGGGATGCCTTTGTCCAGCCTGGAGGGCCACCACCTGGGCACGCTGTGCCTGATTGACGCACGGCCGCGCCGGCTGACCGAGGTCGAGCGTGCTCACCTGCGCGACCTGGCCTTCATGGCCCAGCGCGAGTTGCAGCATGAAGCTTTGCTGGAGCAGGCGCACGCCTTGCGCGAGGCACGCGACCAGGCGCAGCAAGTCGTGCGCATCAAAAGCGATTTCCTGGCCAACATGTCGCACGAAATCCGCACGCCCATGAACGGCATCATCGGCCTGACCGACCTGTTGCTGCACACCCCGCTGAACGCCGAACAGCAGGAATACCTGCGCATGGTCCGGTCCTCGTCCGACGCGCTGCTGTCCATCATCAACGACATCCTGGATTTTTCCAAGATCGAAGCCGGCAAGCTCCAGGTCGAGCGGGTGTCTTTTGATCTGCACCACCTCGTCAGCGACACGCTGAAGGTGTTTGCCCTGCGCGCTCACCAGCAAGGCCTGGAATTGCTGGCCGATGTGGACGTGGATTTGCCCGCCCGTGTGCTCGGCGACCCGGGCCGCATCCGCCAGGTGCTGACCAACCTGGTGGGCAACGCCCTCAAGTTCACCCACCAGGGCGAGGTGGAGGTGCGGGTGGCCTTGCAAGCCGCCAGCACCCACGAGGTGACAGTGTTGTTCTCCGTCCGCGACACGGGGATCGGCGTGGACGCGAGCAAGCAAGAGTTGATCTTCGAGCAGTTTGCCCAAGAGGATTCCTCCACCACCCGGCACTACGGCGGCACCGGTTTGGGCCTGTCCATTTGCAACAAGCTGGTCGAGCTGATGGGCGGCGCGATCGGGCTGGTCAGCCAGAAAGGGGCGGGCAGCACCTTCCATTTCGAGCTGGTGCTCGGGGTAGACACGGCGGCGCCCGCTTCCATGCAAGCCGTGGCCGAGCAATTGCGCGGGCGCCAGGCCTTGGTGGTGGACGATCACCCGGTCAACCGCAAGCTCTATACGCGTTTGCTGGCGCGCTATGGCATGGTGGTTCAGGCGGTGGACGGTGCGGCGGCAGCGCTGGCCGCCGTGCAGAGTCAGCTGTTTGATGTGCTGCTGATCGATGGGCAGATGCCCGACGTCGATGGATTCGGTTTGGCGCAGGCGCTGCAAGCCTTGCCTGTGCCCGCAGCGCGCCCGGCCATGATCATGCTCAGCTCCAGCGCCATGGCGGGAGACGAGGCGCGCAGCAAAGCGCTGGGGTTTGCCGCTTACTATTTCAAACCCATCGCCAACGATGACTTGGTGGTGGCGGTGCAGCAGGTGCTGAATGGCGTGGGGGATGCTTCCCGCCTGGCCGAGGCACAGGTTTCGCCCGACATGGCGGGCTGCACCGAGGCGCCGCCTTTGAACGTGTTGTTGGTCGAGGACAACCCGGTCAACCAGCGGCTGGCCCAGGCCTTGCTGGGGCGTTGGGGGCATCGGGTGACCTTGGCGGTCAATGGCCGCGAAGCGGTGGAATGCGCGCGCCAGCAGCCGTTTGACCTGATTCTGATGGACATGCAAATGCCCGTGATGGATGGGCTGGAAGCCACCCGGCAAATCCGGCTCGATGAAGCCAGCCGCCCGAGCGGGCACCGCCATCACATTGTGGCCATGACGGCCAACGGGTCGGGCCAGGACGAAGCCTGCTGCCGGGCGGCGGGCATGGACGACTACCTGGCCAAGCCCTTGCGCTCGCACTTGCTGCTGCAGCGCTTGCAGGCGCTGCAAGCCTGATGTTCGGGTTGTATGGTTCAATTGAAGGGCTGACCCGTACCGCAGCGGGTATTTTGGGCCGCCGTTTTCTCGCATGATTCGTCGTCACAGCCTTTACTTGTCTTTGCTGACGCGCGCCGTCTGGGTGACGGTGGCCAGTGGTGCCCTGGCCGCCTGGGTACTGTACATGGGCATTCTGGTGCCCGAAGAAGCCCACCAGCTGCGGGTGGCGGCCGACAAGGCGCTTTCCAGCCTGGAGCTGCGCCTGAAGGGCAAGGCAGAGGCGACCGCGGCGATCGCCGTGGCCATTGCCCGCGACGACACCGTGCGCAACGGGCTGTTGCAACAAGACGCGGCGGCGCTGAACCGCGTGATCGCCGATCTGCGCCAGGACTACGCCGACCTGACCGATTACCAGACCGTGCAAGCTCAGGTGATGGACCCGTCGCGCCGCATCCTGGCTCGCTCCTGGGCGCCCGTGGGCCCGGATGAGTACGGCATCCATCCGCTGATCGACCAGATGCTGGCCTACCGCGAGGCCCGATCGAGCTTTGGCGTCGGGCGCGCCGGGGTAGGGGTGATCGGCTTTTCGCCAGTGCTGCACCAAGGACAGTTGGTGGGCATGGTGTCGGTCACCAAAGGCGTCGGGGCCATCGTTCGGGAGTTGAAGGAACAATCGGTCGATTGGGTGCTGGTGCTGGAAGACGCCACGGTTCGGGCCCGTTTTGGCGGCCAAATGCCTCCCGTGTTTCAGGGCAACCCGGTCATCCGCGAAGGGCACAGCCTGGCGCACGCCCAGTGGTTTGAAGTGGCCGATGTGGATTGGGTCAAGCAGCATTGGGACGACATTGCGGCGGCCATTGAGCCCCGCTTCGTGGGGGACCGGGTGGTGGTCACCCAGCCGCTGCGGGACGAATCCGGGGCGGTCATTGCACGCCAGATCCTGTTGCTCGATGCGCAGCCGCTGATCGAGGAGAAAAATGCGTTCCGCAACCACCTGGCGCTGATTGTGCTGGGCATCACCGTGTTGCTGATCCTGATGTCGGCTTTGTTGCTGCGCGACGTGCGCGTGAAGGTGCTGCGGCCGGTGCGGGCGATGACCGCCTCCATGCGCGATGTCATCAAGCGCCAGCGTTTCGACCACAAAATGCCCGTGTCCGGCCAAGACGAAGTGGCGCAAGTGGTGGAGGGTTTCAACGAGTTGCTCAGCACCCTGCGTTCCGCGCTGGACGATGCGAACCTGGCCGTCAATTCGGCGGCCAAAGGCGATTTTGCCGCCCGCATGAACGGGCGCTACGAAGGCAGCCTGGAACAGTTGCGCCGTGGCATCAACCAGGCCATCGTGGACTGGGGCGGAGCCCAGGAAAAGCTGGTGGACGCGGTCAAGACGCGCAGCATGTTCCTGGCCAACATGAGCCACGAAATCCGCACCCCGATGAACGCGGTGATCGGCATGGCCCATCTGACGCTCAAGACCGACCTCACTGTCGAGCAGCGTGAGTACGTGCAACACATCCACGACGCGGGCAACTCCTTGCTGGGCGTGATCAACGACATCCTCGATTTCTCGAAGATCGAAGCGGACAAGATCGCGATCGAGCACATCCCGTTCCGCATGGAGGACTTGCTGGCCAACGCGCTGCTGATGGTGCGCCAGCCCGCCGCCACCAAAGGCCTGGAGCTGGTGCTGGACCTGCCGCGCTCGGGCCTGACGGGCCCCGACGGGGTGTTTTTGGGCGACCCCTTGCGGCTGGGGCAAATCCTCACCAACCTGCTGTCCAACGCGGTCAAGTTCACCAGCGCTGGCACGGTGCGCTTGTCGGCCCGGGTGACCACCGGCCCCGACGAGCCTCTGGTGGGCTTGTGCCTGAGCGTGGAAGACACCGGTTTGGGCATGACGCCGGAGCAGCAAGGGCGGCTGTTTCAAGCCTTCACCCAGGCCGATGGTTCCACCACCCGCCGCTTTGGCGGCACCGGCTTGGGGCTGGCCATTTCGCGCCGGCTGGCGCAGTTGATGGGCGGCGATATCGAGGTGCGCAGCGAACCGGGCGCAGGCAGCCGGTTTGACCTGGTGTTGAAGCTGGAGCACGGCTCCCCCCAGGCGGCCGCCACCACCATTCAACCGTTGTTCTTGAACTGCCTGGTGGTGGACGACAACCCGATGGCGGCCCAGGCGCTGGCCGCGCTGCTGCACCGCTTTGGCGCCGAGGTGGAAGTGGTGGATAGCGGGGCGAAAGCCCTGGCGTTGCTGGAGGCCGGCCGGCATTTCGACCTCGCCTTCATCGACTGGCTCATGCCCGAGATGGACGGCGAAGCCTTGCTGGAGGCGCTGAACGACCCGGCGCAGGTACCCACGGGCGGCATCCGCCAGGTGATTGTGGTGTCCGCCCACGACGCCGAGCAACTGCGGGCGCGAGCCATGGAACTGGGCGCCATGCGGGTGATGACCAAGCCGGTGCTGCCCGAGCAGTTGCGCAATTTGCTCAAGGTCCGCTCCATCGCAGCTTCGACTTCAGTAGGCTCCCAGTCCGGCGAGACCTCGACGCTGCGCGGCTTGCGGGTGCTGCTGGTGGAGGACAACCTCGTCAACCAGGTGTTGGCCCGCAAGCTGCTGGAAGCACAGGGCGTGAACGTGGACATTGCGGGTGACGGCCAGAAGGCCCTGGACCGCTTGGCCGAAGTTGGCCCCAAGCACTACCACGTGGTGCTGATGGATCTGCAGATGCCAGTGATGGACGGCTACACCGCCGTGCAGCGGCTGCGCGCCGATGCACAATTTGACGCGCTCCCCATCATCGCCATGACGGCGCACGCCATGCGCGAGGAGGTGGAACGCTGCGCCGCGCTGGGCATGAACGACCACATCACCAAGCCGATCAACCCGGAGAAGATGTACCAGACGCTGGCCCGGTATGTGCCTTGAGCGGCCTGATGGCGGGTGCCGCCGCGGGTTTGACGGCCCCAGTGACCAGGGGATTGGGGATTGTCATTGCGTCAATGCCACACGATTGACAACAGACGGCTGACCAGCACCGAGCCACCCCACCACAGCAGCACCACCGACCCAGCGGCGGCAATGGTGGCCAGGTAGCCGGTCAGCAGCAGCACGCCGTCACGCAGGCGCAGCCCCCAGGCCAGCAACACCATCGCGAGCGCGGGTAGCACGTTGTCGAAAGTGATCATTGGCACGGGCGTGGCCATGGACACGCCGGCCACCGACAACATCAACCCGTTGAACCAACGCGCAGGTTGGTCGCTCAAGGCCAGCAGGCGCGGCCGCCCAAATCGGGTGATGAGGTGCAGGGTGCGGCCGATCATCCTGGCCAGCAGCGCTTGAACGCGCTCACTCGGTTCGCATTGGGCGAGCCAGCGCGGCAGTGCGATCGTGCGGCCGGTGCACAGGCCAAACGCGACAAACAGGCACAGCGCCCCCACGGCAGAAGCCATGCCGGGCAAGGCGACCGGGAACAGCAACGGCATGGCCAGCAAGCCCAACCACACCAGCCTTTGGCGGGCGTTCACGCCGATGGTGTTCTCCAAGGTGCCGCCCATTGCGGCCACGTGGGCCGTGACGATCCGTTCAACCGTGGAGGGCCGTGGGCTCCTGGGGTGTTTCGATGCGTGGATGGGTGGCGGGTGCGGCATGGCCGGGAATCAGAAGGCGACGGGTGCGCTGTGAGCAGTAAAGACAAGCCGTACCGTAAACCAGGACGTGGTGAGAGAAAAGCAGCTTTTGCGGTAACCCGACTTCGAAAAAACTGAGATCGAGAACGGATGTTGAGCCACGCTCACAAACACGGGTCTGAACGTTCGCTGCCGTGCGACGCCCCACCTTCGTCACCTTTTATGGGCCATGGCCTCATCAAGTGGGCGATCAGTTCGGCGCCCTTGGCGTGCAACAGCCATCGCAAGCGCTTCTCAGGGTTCAGACCGCGCTGCGGCTGCTGTCACCACCTGTTGCACCAGCGGGTGGTGCTGACTGCGGCGCGATCGAATGGCGTGGATCTCTTCCTTCACCTCATCGCTGCGGCCCAGCAGGCGCAGGCCGCGCATCAGCCCAACGTCATCTGCGCCCAGCCGGCTCACCGGAAACACACCCAACCCCCGCGCGGCGAACACGGCGAGCAGAGCGCTGTCTTCGAATTCGCCGACGATGCGGGGCCGCAAACCCTGGGCTTCGAACCAGCGTTCCAGCGTGGCCCGCAATGCCGAGTGCTTGGTGGGCAGCAGCACGGGCAGGTCGTTCAGGCAGTTCGGGAACCGGCCTCGCTCGGCCGGGCCCACCCAGCGTGCTGTGCCGTACCACTCCACCGACGCGTCCAGCAGCCGCTCGCTGGACAGGCGCAGGTTGGGGTTGCGCGGTGCCGCTTGACCAGCCAGCACCAGGTCGAGGTGATGCAGCGCCAGTTCCCCCAACAACTGCTCAAACTCGCCTTCGTGGCAGACCAGGCGCAAGTTGGGGGCCGCCAACACAGGCTCCAGCAAGGCATGGGCGGCAAGCTTCGAAATGCCATCGGACAAGCCCACGGCCAGACGCGCCACTTTCCCGCCGGCCGCTTCTCGCACCTCATCTGGAATGAACTGCCCGAGCTGAAAAATTTCTTCGGCGCGCGCAAATGCCGCCTGGCCCGCTTCGGTGAGCTCCACGCCACGCCCTGACGACTTGATCAACTGATGGCCGAGTGCCTTCTCCAGCTCGCGCACCTGCGCGCTGATGGTTTGCACCGCCATGTCCAGTCGCTCAGCGGCCCGGGCAAAGCCCCCCTCTTTGGTGACGACCCAGAAATAATGAAGGTGGCGGAAGTTCAGCATGGGCGTTCCAGTTCGGAAAAAGCGAATTTTAAGTGCGGGTAATTCTGGTTTATCTGGAGTGTTTTCATCTCCATACTCCAGGGCATCCCCTCAGTCCGATTTCCGCCGCTGAGTGGGCCAACACTTGTCGCTACACTGCTTTGATATGAATCTGCTCATGTTTATTGGCGGCCTGATCCTTTTGGTGATCGGCGCAAACACACTGGTGCGCGGCGCTTCCAAGCTCGCCATGTCTTTCGGCATCAGCCCCCTCGTGGTGGGGCTGACCATTGTGGCCTTTGGCACCAGCGCGCCAGAACTCGCGGTGAGCGCGGGCGCCGTGCTCGACGGTAAGACCGACATCGCGATCGGCAACGTGGTGGGCAGCAACATTTTCAACGTGCTGTTCATCCTGGGCCTGAGTGCCTTGATCACGCCACTGGTGGTCAACATCCAGTTGATCCGCCAAGAGGTGCCCATCATGCTGGGGGCCAGCCTGTTGCTGCTGGCCCTGTCGCTGGATGGTCGCCTCTCATTCCTGGATGGCGGGTTGCTGTTTGGCTTGTTGATCGCGTACACCGTGTTTCTGGTGGTGCAGTCGCGCCGCGAGACGCAAGCCGCCAAGGACGAGTTTGCGGATGAAATCCAACCCGCTCAGGCTGGAGCCTGGGACCGCCATTGGGCGACGCAGGTCGGTTTGATCGCGGTCGGTCTGTTGGCGCTGGTGTTCGGTTCGGACTTTCTGGTGCAGGCCTCGGTGAGTTTTGCCAAAGCCATGGGCGTGAGCGATCTGGTCATCGGGCTGACGATCGTTGCTGCGGGCACCAGCATGCCCGAGGTGGCCACCAGCATTGCCGCCGCCCTCAAGGGGGAGCGCGATATTGCGGTGGGCAACGTTGTTGGCAGTTGCACCTTCAACATCCTGGGGTGCCTGGGCTTCGCGGGGTTGGTGTCGGGCGACATGGGGCTGGTGTTGGCGCCTTCCGTGCTTACCTTTGACATCTGGGTGATGCTGGCGGTGGCGCTGGCGTGCCTGCCGATCTTCGTCACCGGCCGTGAGATCGCTCGCTGGGAGGGTGGGGTGTTCCTGGGTTACTACATCGCCTACGTGACCTACCTGATCCTTGCGGCACAGCAGCACGATGCGTTGCAGGCTTTCTCGGGCGTGATGTTGGGCTTCGTGGTGCCCCTGACCGTGGTGACCCTGGTGGTGGTGTTGATCCGCCGGTCGCCTGCGGCCACCGGGTCGTCTTGACCATTGTGCGTGGCTTGTCGCAACAAGCAAAAAGGCCAACCCGAGAGGGTTGGCCTTTTTTTTTAATGATGTTGGTGCCGGCAAGAGGAGTCGAACCCCCGACCTTCGCATTACGAATGCGCTGCTCTACCAACTGAGCTATGCCGGCGGCATCTGGCAAGGGTGCCAAAAGCGTAGCCCTAAATTATAGCGCGCCGCCAAAGCGGGTTTCTGCCCGCTCGCACATCACTTGGCGGCATCGGCCTCCAGGTGGTAGCGGGTGACGCGCTCCACTTCGTTCTTGGAGCCCAGCACCACGCTCACCCGTTCGTGCAACTGCCCGGGCACCAGGTCCAGCACCCGCTGGCGGCCGTTGGTGGCGGCGCCGCCGGCCTGCTCCACGATCCAGCCCATGGGGTTGGCTTCGTACATCAGGCGCAGTTTGCCAGCCTTGTGCGGTTCACGCTTGTCCCAGGGGTACATGAAAATGCCGCCCCGGCTCAGGATGCGGTGCACATCGGCCACCATGGACGCGATCCAGCGCATGTTGAAGTCTTTGCCGCGTGGCCCTTCGGTGCCTTGCAGGCATTCGTCCACGTAGCGCTTCACCGGGGCATCCCAGTGCCGCATGTTGCTCATGTTGATGGCAAATTCCTTGGTGTCGGCCGGAATCTGCACGTTTTCCTGGGTCAGCACCCAGGAGCCGGATTCGCTGTCCAGGGTGAACATCACCACCCCGTCGCCCACCGTCAGCACCAGCGTGGTCTGCGGGCCGTAGATGCAATATCCGGCTGCGGCCTGCTGGTTGCCCGGCTGCAAAAAGTCGGCTTCGCTGACCGGGTCGATGGTGCTCGGGTCTTCGCGGCGCTTTTTCAGCACCGAAAAAATGGTGCCGATGCTGACGTTGACGTCGATGTTGCTGGAGCCGTCGAGCGGATCGAACAGCAGCAGGTATTCGCCCTGCGGGTAGCGGTTGGGCACGGCATAAATGCCTTCCATTTCCTCGCTGGCCATGGCGGCCAGGTGGCCGCCCCATTCGTTGGCTTCAATCAGCACTTCGTTGGCGATGATGTCCAGCTTTTTCTGGACTTCGCCTT
>JACCDQ012152979.1_pt1 | contig 30554 bp, 20 predicted proteins | sample 7446031 | NCBI WGS metagenome assembly JACCDQ01 (sample SAMN15323442, study PRJNA562643) | freshwater metagenome | isolation source: river surface water | place: USA:Blue River Watershed | collected 2017-08-17 | reverse complement strand
GCTATTTTCATATTACTAGCATCTAACATTGTTTGTAAATTATCTTTCTTTTGAATTTCAGATTCCAAATCTGCTATTTTCATATTACTAGCATCTAACATTGTTTGTAATTCATTATTTGTCTTTTTTAAATCGATATTTTGTTTTTCCAAAATATTTATATCATTGCCAATATTAATAATAGAATCATTATCAGTTTTATTAGTTTCTATTTCCGAAATAATATTATCAGTTTCTTCTATAATAGAAGATATAATATCTTCTTTTTTTAATTTATCATCTTTTAGATCAATTAATGCATTTTCTAAATCTACTTTATATTCTATTAAATGTTTTTTATTTTCTTCATTGCTTTCAAACATTCTAGATAATATTGTATTATGTAATGTTAATGTTGTTTCATTCATATTTGTAACATCTATCATTGTTTGTAAATCATTTTTATGATCTTTTAAATCATCATTTTGCATATTTGTAACATCTAACATTTTTTGTAAATCTTCTTTATTTTCTTGTGAATCATCATTTTGCATATTTGTAACATCTAACATTTTTTGTAAATCTTCTTTATTTTCTTGTATAACTTCTAAATTCATATTTGTCATTTGTAACATTGATTTGATATCTTCATTATTTGTATTTAATGTTATTTCATTCATATTACTAGCATCTAACATAGATTGTAAATCATTTTTATGTGATTGCATTATTCTTTCATTTTCATTTGCGATATTTAACATAGATTGTAAATCATCTTTATTATGAGATATAGAAGATAATTGTGATTTTAATTTTTTAATTTCTTTTATATGATCTTCATTATTTATTTGTTTGGTTTCTATAAATGAATTTGATTTGTTAATGGTATTTATATCTTCATTTGAAGATTGAATTATATCTTCTAATTTGTCATTTATATTTTTATTTGAATCATCATTTAATATTTTAGATTTATAAGATATTAATTTTTGAGATTGTTGTGATATTAATGGAGGCGGTGTAGGTATTGAATCTATTTTCTTTTTTCTAATATTTTTAAGTTTTGATAATAATTTCTTTTTTATATTATTTGTAATTTTTGATTTTTGTTTATCTTTTTTAGAATTTAATCTTTTAATTTTATCATTTACAAGCTGTAATTCTTTATTAGATATGTTTAATTTATCTTTATATGATTGTATTAAGCTTTTTAATTCATTTGAATAATTGTTATTTAGATTTGAATTAATTATATTTATTTTATCAGTATTTAATAAAATATTTTTATTTATTTCTTCTATGTGCGATTTGTAATTTGTTAATTTATTTTCTATTTCTGTTTTATATAATTCTAAATTCGTAATATTTTCTAAATGTTGATTAGTAATATTATCTTTTTCTGAAATAGCCTTTTTAATATCTATTTTTTTATTTAATAAATCATTATTTATTCTATTTGTCTTTGATGTAAAACTATTTATTTTATCATTTAATGAATTTAAATATTGTAATTGTTCTTTTGCCGTTTTTAATTCTGATTCAATATGTAATTTTTGTCCTTCAACCGTTTTAATATTTTTAATTTCTTCATTCAATCTTTCCATATATGGGATAATTGAAACATTTAAATTATCATTTATTTTAGATATTGATTCTTTTAAATTTTTAAATGTATCACTATTTTTATATAATTGTGAAATATGATCAGATTTAAATATTTCATTTTGTAATTTTAATGATTCAATTTCTTTAGTTGCTTCATTTATTTTCTTTTCATTATCATCAAATATTTTTTTTTTATTTTCTAATAAAGAAGATATATTTGATGTTGTCGCTATTAATTTTGTATTAATACTATTCGTATGGTTTAAATATTCATCTATTTTTATTTTATTACTATTTATTAAGTCTATATATTTTTGTTTTTCTTTTAATAATTCTTGATAAATTGGGGATTTTGAAATTATATCTAAATTATTTAATTCAGATAATAAATCTACTTTACTATTTGATAATTCAATTGCTTTATTTTCTGTATTGCTTGTATTTTGAATTTTTTCAGAGCTTGATTTTTTATATTTTTCTAATTTCTTTCTAGTTATATCAATCTTTTCTATGGCAGTAATGACACCGCTATTAACATTTGACATTTTATTTTTATATTCACTTAAGTCTTTACCTAAATTAAAATTAGAATCTACTATATCTTTTTGTATACTTTGTATAGAAGTTATTGTTTCTTCTAATTCTTCTATTGTTTGTTTATATTTAGTGATTTCGCGTTTATTAGAATTTATTTCTTCGTTTAATATTTTTACATTTTCATCTACATTTTCATTAAAAGATGTTTCTGTTTGTTGTGATTTAGTTTCTTTATTTAAATTGTTATTATTTCCTAATTTATCAGATAATAATTCTTTTATTTGTTTTTCTAAATTTGATATATAATTATTTTTTTCATCTATTTTATTTTTCAAACCGATGATATTTAAATTAATTTCATTTAATTTGCCATTGATAACATTTGTTTTCTTATTATATTTTTTAATATTAGTAATTAGATTTTGATAATTGAATACTGTGTTATTTGATAATTTCAATAGTTTACCTTGTTTATCAATAAATTGTTTTATTTTGTTATTAATAGTATCTATTTTACCTTTATATCCGATAATAGATGTAATATATTCTTCCATTTTATTTCTGTTATTATCAATTATATCTAATAATTTTATTTTATCATTAATATCTATAATTTTTAAATTGTTGATAACATTTTTTAATGTTGACATATATGCCCCATAAAATGTATTCACATCTTTAAATGTAGCATTTATATCTAATTTTGGATTTTTATCGATATCAAATTTCATTTTAATTGTTTTTAATTTTGTAAATATAGAATTAAAATCCATATTCATTTTTTGAGAAAATTTCATTAATTCACTTTCAAATTCATTTCTTTCTGAAATCCATGAAGAAATTTCTCGTTTAGCATAATCTAATTCATCTGATACAGAATTATATTTTGATTTATATTCAGGCATTAATAATTTTTCTTTTTTTATTTTTGTTACCATTGAATTTATAAATTCCGCATTCAATTTGAAATATAGAATGATAATATCTAATTCTCTTTTATATGTTTTATCTTTCATAGAAAATGCCAATTTATATAATTTTTCAAAATCTGAATTATCATATTTTTTATAATTTTCAATAAAAGTATTTAGATTATATAAATAATCTAAATCTATATTTGATAATACGGCAGAACTTGTATTTTTACTATAATCCGTTAAAGATAATAATAATGAATTATAATATTCATAATATGAAACATTATAGTCTCTTACAATATATGAAGTTAATGATGTATTTATAATACCGAATGATTGTAACCCTATCATCATCATTTTTCCAAAATTATTAAAATCAGAAAAATTACCATTAGAAAAATCTATAATAGTTGTTGCACCTAAGGTGTTTATTTTTTCAGTAAATATATTTATATCGTTATTATCATAATCAATTTGAATTGTATCATTCTTATTTTTATTTTCTACAATTATATTAGATTGGCTATCATTATCTTTATTATCATCTTCATCATCACTATCAAATGAACTTGTATCTCCATTTTCAAATATAATATCATCATCATCTTCTGCTTTTCCTTTGATATCTGCATATGTTTTAGATTTAAAATTATTAATATATTCAGATAAAGGTTTGACAATATTTATCCCTTTAGATATTACACCATTATTATCATTTACTATTATTTTATAATTTTTTAAAAGTTCAACTACTTCATCATCAAGTAAATTTGAATATCTTTTATTCAATATATATAATATTGTAATAAGATAATTTGATTCATTTTTATCTAGTATAGATTTTAAATATTTTAAAAATAATGTTTTGATTTTTGATGATGAATTAATAGTATTTATACTAGAAACATCTTGACTAAAAAGAATTGAAAATTTACCGTCGTCACTTTCAGTAAATTGTTTATTATCCTTTATTACGTTTTCAAATTCTTTTATGAATGTAATAATTATATCTTTATCTAATATATTTTTGTAAAAATTACTTAACCCTATCATATATAATGTCATGCTTGATATATATTTATCATATTTATTTGTATCTATTGGGTTCATTTTAAATAACTCATTTTCATTTAATGAATTTGTAATTGGCATTATTTCTTTTGATATCTTTGTCATTAAGTGATAAGTTTCTATATTTTCAGATTTAACTTTGTCATTAATTTTTTTTAATTCAGATGAAATATTGTTTTTAAATGATTCATAATTATTATTTAATGTTTTTTTATTAGATTCTGTTTCAAGTATTAATGATTGATAACGTTCATAGATAGAAATCAAATTAGTATATACTTGTAATTTATTTTTAATTTGTCCAGATTCATCTACTTCTGCTTGAATTTCATCTAGAAATTTTTCCATTTGTGCATGTCTATCAATATAATATTCTTTATCTTCTTTAAGTTTTTGTATTTCTTCACTTAATTTTGTATTATCTTCTAAAAGAGATTTGATTTGATTAGATGATGTTTGAATATCATTTTTCAATGTTTGTATTTTATTTTTTAAATGATTCATTAATTCTAATGAATCATTTGAATTTCCAGTTGTACTATCTAATGATTTTACTAAATTTTGTAAATGTTCTAATATAATTGAATTATTGTTTTCTTTTTGTGAATATTCCATTTGTGCGATATTCATAATTTGAGAATCTGAAATTTTACTATTTTCTAATAATTGTAATAATCTAGCATTTTCAACAGTTAAAGTTTTGATTTGTAATTCATATTTATTTTTTATTTGTGCGATATTTAAATTTTGTTCTTTTATTTGTTGTTGTAATTTATTACATAAATCAAAATATTTATTATATTCTTTAATAACAGAATTATATGCGGTTGCATTGTTACCGTTTTTTAATCCTTCTTTAATATCATTTATTATTCTTTGAATACTTTCCATATTTTCATTTTGTTGTGAATCAATTTCTGCATTTTCAAATTTTGCTTCTTTAAATATATCATTTGTTAAATCTTCATTAGAATATACTTCAAAATAAGCTAACATATTAGCAAAATGTATTAAATATTTAGAATCTAGTTTAGGGAGTTTATTTAATCTTTCTTCAATCTTTAATATTTTTGTTTCATCTGTTTTATATACTCGTTTTAAATATTGTATAATATGAGATATTTTAGTAAGATTTGAAACAATTGTATTAGCTTTATAAATATACTGAATTAATAATTGATTAATAACTCTAGGTGATGTTTCAATTTCATTAGTCATAGAATCTATATTTATTTTTGTCAAATCCATATTTTCACTAAGATTTTCGGTAGCATTTATTAAATTATTTAAATCATTTAATAATACATTTTCAGTTTGTGAATGAGTTTCAATAAATTTTTTATATTTTTCATTTTCTTCTACAATATTATTAAAATTAGAAAATACTTGATTTACTTGTAAATATTGTTTATCTAATGTATCTTTTAATGTAGAAACTTTTTTATTTAATGACGATATTTTAGATATAATATCTTTATTTTTCTCTTTTATATATCTTATATATTTTTCATTTTTATCAATTACTTGATCTAAATTAACTTTTCCTTTTCGTATTTCACTTTTGAATTTTTCAATATTTTCAAAATCCTTTTTATATGTTTCTCCTTTAGATTTAAAATCATCATAACTTGATTCTAATGCTTTGTAATCCCTTTTCCCGTCTTCTAGTTTATCCGTGAGTTCTTTTATTTTTTTTAAATGTCCATTAATTTCATCTGTCAATTCTCTATTTTGAGATGAAAATTTTATAATTCTATCAGTTTTATTATCATTTTCTATTTTTAATTTGTCATCAATTTCTTTTAATTCTTTATTTTCAGTTTCTATTTGTTTTATTTTATCTTGATACATTTCATTAGTTTCGGTTATTATTTGTTGTCTATATTTTTCTTCATTTGTAAGTCTATCATTAAGTTTTTCACTAAGACTTGTTATCTTTTCATTTAATTCTTTAGTGATTGGTATAGAAGAATCATATAATCTTTTTAATAATTCCGTATAATCTAGTAAATTTTTATATGAAACATTATTTATATAAATCATATTTAATTTATCTATTTCTTCTTGGTTTGAAATATATAAATTTAAAATACTAATCACATTTGTAAAGAAAATATAAAAAATATCACTTAATACATCGTATTGATTTGTATATTTTTTATTCATTTCATCTAAAAATGTTTTGCTTGTAATTTTTATTTCTGATTCCTTGGATTCAACATTAGCTAATTTCTTTTTTTTAACTGTCTTTTCTGTAGGAATTGTAGAATTTGTTATTGAAGCTCTAGCCCTTGCTGTTGTTGGGTTTCGGGGCGTTGTTGGATTTCTTGATGTAGTTTGTGCTACTGCATCAGGAGACAATGATTTATTTGTTTTTTTTATTGCACCAGCACTTCCAGTTATTTCTTGAAGTAAAAATGTATTGTTAATATTTGTCATAATATCATCTAAAGACATATTACTAGATTCTATATCATCTAAATTTTTTACTAAATGATTTTCATCTATTTCATTTTTTTTATTTTCTATTGATATATATAGTAACATACAAATAATTAATAAAGCATTTGCTTCATTAGTATATTTTTTCACTATTTTATAATAACTAGTCATTAATTCAATAATAGCTTCATTTGGATCAGCTTGTAATAATTTTGGTATTAATAATTTTTTATCATAAATATAAATAGAACCTGTGTTTTCAAAATTTATTTTATTATTGATATCAGATAATAAATATTCTATGGTAGAATTTGGTAATAATTTGCCATTTTTTAAATCAGATATAAATTTATTTCTAATATTCATAACTGTATTAATAGAATCAAAATCACTTTCTTTACATATTTTATCCGATATTAAATATGATTTAAAAGCATTATTTTCTTTTATTTTATTTTCTATTACTGATAACGCATTATTAAATTCATTTGTTGCATTATCAATATCCTGAGTAAATTTTGCATTATCTAAATTAGAAATTTCACCAGCGGCATTAATTTTTCTTTTTTTAACTGCTTTGGATGCGCAATATAAAATAGGAGTACATATTATTATTATACCAGATATAATATAATCAATTGTTTTTGTTTTGGCATCATTTTCATTATTTGAAATATATATTATTGATATAAGTGCAATCAATAATAATATAATGATTGAGATAAGTATAAGAAAATCCATATTTATATTTTCTATTTATATTATAAAGATTAATCTTTTATAAAAAAAATAAAATGAATACACAAAGCATTGAATCATTTAATATTTTATTGTTAAATGATAAAAATATTGAAATATTTGATTTAAAATATAATTTTGAAAAATATGTTGAATTGTTTTTATCTCATTTTAATGTAGATATAAATATTAATTCTATAAACGAATTAAAAAAAATTGAAATTACAAATATATTTAAATTAGATGTTGAAAATATATTATTATCATTTGGAATTACAACTAAATTTGATTGGTTTATAAAAAAATATAATTTTAAAGAAGGAATAGATTATTTAAAATATAAAATTCATAAATTTAAAATATTCAATTTTGTATTTTATAATAATATATATATTGTTAATACAAAAACAGTAATTAAATGTATATGTTTTCATAATCATAATACATATTTTAATTATTTTATATATATATCATATATTATAAATGCATATAAACAATTTCAATTATTATCATTAAGAAAATCTAATTTAACTCTTTGAATATAAATATCCAAATATTTGCATAAAACTATCTGCAATATCATCTAAATTCTTTTTTTTTATATGACTAATAGTATTTTGTAAATTATGATTTTGTATAAAGAATAAAAAATTTTGTTTAGTATGATTTTTATTTGCGGTATAATTATTTTTATATTTTTCTATAAAATTTTGATAAATTAAATTATCATTCAAATTTATTTTATTTTTATATACAGGCATTACTTTATCAATTTCATAATCACAATATTCATAAATTATTTGATTATATATTGCATTTGAATTATAATTATGTGCCATTTGATATTCAATAATAACTTTAAATTTAGATTTTATTATTTCTAATGATTCTAAATTTATTTTTTTTAAAATAATTTTATTAATATCTTTTAATATCAATTTTAATTTTTTTGATTTTTCAAAAATATCAACATCTTTTAAATTCTTTCCAGGGATAAGATCAATTACATCTCCATGTAAATATTGTAATGAATTATTTATAATATTATTTACATTATTTAAAAAAATATCTAATGATATATTTTTATTTTCAAATTTGTGATATTCATTTATTAAATCGGCCTTCCAATTTATATTATAAAAAATAAAACTATATGCTAATGATTTAGTTGCTACGTCAAATGATAAAAAATACATTGTTATAATTATATTTAATTCTAGATTATTATTTTAAATATTAAACAATATATGTATATATTTAATATATAATTTAAATTAGACCCATAATATGTCCGTTGATAATGATGATGATTTTGATTTTGCTGATTTATTAGGAATGTCATCTATAATTAATAAAGATGAAATTGATGAAAATGTTAATACAAAAGTTTTAGAAAAAAAATTTATTAAAGAATCTATATTAGGAAGTGAAATAGATGAAGATGGAGAAAATATAAATGAGTATAAAGAATATAATCCTTTAGATGAATATAATTCTATTATTAATGATATAGAACAAAATAGTAATATTGATTTTGAAGATGATTATAATTCTAATGAATCAAATACATTTGATACAGATAAATCAATGCCAATGCAAATGTCATTTGAATCAAATTATAATTCTTTTCAAAATAATAAGTTAAATCATAATTATGATGATTTTTCTTCGAGATTAACAGAAGAACAAACAAATCAACATATTGTTGATTCTGTTTTAAATCTACCGTCCAAATCAGAATCAAGTAAATACATAATGTATGATGAAAATAGAGAAGATTTAAAATTAACATTATTAGAAAAAATAGATAATTTGATAGAAGAATTAGAAGATGAAGGTGTAAATTTAGATAAAATACCTAAAGTTGATTTTAATAGCGATTTAGAAAAAATTGAATATGTTGCTAAATTATTAATGTTAAAAGTGAATAGAAATAGATACAGTAATATCGGTGAAGAATTTATATTAGCAATAGCTAATGGCTTAGAAATATTTTGTAATGGCGAAAGAAAGATATTTGGAATTAAACCAGATTTAACACATTGTACAGATATTGTTAAAGTAAAATTAAGAAGAATTAAAGGAGAAACAAGTCAAATTGTATCTAATGTAGTTGAAAAATATGAAATATCGCCATTATTAACTGTAATGATTGAATTAATGCCTGCTTTGTTTTTACATAGCAGAAGAAGAAATAGTCAAAAATCAAATAAAATTTATCTAAATGCTGAAGATGATATTAATGAAATTAGAAAATTTACATAAAATAGATAAATATATATTTTTTTTGATATATATAATATAATAATATGACATTATCAAAGTCACAAATAATTAAATATTCTCTTGGCGTAATTTTAATACTAATGATAATTATTTCATTTATTTATAGTATTATGAATTATTATAAACCAACACCAAATATAAATGCCAATAAAGGAGATATAGGTTTAACTGGGTCACAAGGAGATAAAGGTGACAAAGGTGACAAAGGTGACACTGGATTAACAGGTTCACAAGGTATTCAAGGAGATAAAGGTGACAAAGGTGACAAAGGTGACAAAGGTGACACTGGATTAACAGGTTCACAAGGTATTCAAGGCGAAAAGGGCGACAAAGGTGACAAAGGTGATAAAGGTGATAATGGAGATAAAGGTGACAAAGGTGATATTGGTTTAACTGGTCCACAAGGTATTCAAGGTATTCAAGGCGAAAAGGGCGACAAGGGTGATAAAGGTGATATTGGTTTAACTGGTCCACAAGGTATTCAAGGTATTCAAGGTGAAAAAGGTGAAAAAGGTGAAAAGGGAGATATAGGCCCAATCGGACCTATTGGACCTCAAGGCATTAAAGGGGATAAAGGAGATATTGGTTTAACTGGTCCTATTGGTCCTATCGGTTTAACCGGACCTATTGGATCCATTGGTCCACAAGGTATACAAGGTATTAAAGGCGATAAAGGAGATATTGGGTTAACTGGTTTAACTGGACCTATTGGACCTATTGGACCACAAGGTATTAAAGGAGACAAAGGTGATATTGGTTTAACTGGACCTATTGGACCTATTGGACCACAAGGTATTAAAGGAGACAAAGGTGATATTGGTTTAACTGGTTTAACTGGGCCTATTGGACCTATTGGACCTATTGGACCTATTGGACCACAAGGTATTAAAGGAGACAAAGGTGATATTGGTTTAACTGGTTTAACTGGACCTATTGGACCTATTGGACTTATTGGTCCACAAGGTATACAAGGTATTAAAGGAGACAAAGGTGATAAAGGTGATAAAGGTGATATTGGTTTAACAGGACCTAATGGCCTACAAGGTATTAAAGGTGATAAAGGAGATACTGGTTTAACTGGACCTATTGGACCTATTGGACCACAAGGTATACAAGGTATTAAGGGCGACAAAGGAGATACTGGTTTAACTGGTCCTATAGGACCACAAGGTATACAAGGTATTAAAGGAGACAAAGGTGATATTGGTCCTATTGGTCCTATTGGTCCAGTGGGACCAAAAGGCGATGCTAATTATGCTAGTGTTTTTGATTTTGTTTTAGGTAAAGATAATACATCAAGACCATCTACTGGTGGGTCAAGAGCTTTAGTTAAAGATAGTGATGGTAAATTAGTAATTAACTATGCTGGTGATTTTCCATCTGTAAGAATTATGGGAAATACTAGTATGGATAATAATTTAACTGTTTCTGGTAAAATAACTGTAAATAATGGTCTTGCTGTAGGTGAAAGAATAGATTTAAATGGTCCTACTTATGTAAATAATGATATGTTAGTATCTAATTCACAAACAGTAAATAAAGATTTTGCAGTAGGTGGATCACAAACAATTAAAGGTAATTTATCAGTTGAAGGTAATTTTGTAGCAAATGGCAATGTAGGATATGGCCCATTTTATATTAAAACAATAAATAATTCTAATACTGTTCAATGTTTAGATGCTGGACAATTTAGTTCTGGAAATTTAAGAGGTAAAGGAAATTGTGGCGTTGGAAATACATGGCAAAAATGGGGATACGAACCAATGACTGGTAGATTATATAATTATGCTACAAATACTTGTATGGCGTCAAAGGCAGTAAATGATGGAGAAATGCAAATGAAATCATGTGATTATGGAGACCCCACGCAATATATAACTAGATTTGGAGGTAATTTAGTTAATATCGCCGGCAAGTGTTTTGATATAGGAAATAATCAAAAAAGTTCAAGCTGTGATACGACAAATGAAAATCAAAAAATATTTTTCTCAAAATTTTAAATTTATATATTCTAAAATAATATACATATGAATAAATCAATTATTAAACATTCTGATAGATTTAAAAAAAATATAATTAGAAAAAAACTTATTCAAGAAAATGTAAATGAATTTTTGTATAGAATAAGTAATGCTATTGATCAAACAAATAAAGATAATAAAAATAAATTAATAATACCATTACCATTTTCATTTAATATTCCAGATACAATTGATTCTAATAAATTTAGAATTGAAATATATTATAATATTGTTAAAATATTAGAAGATAAAGAATATATTGTTAAAATAAGCCAAAATAATGATAATAGTAAATATTTATTATTTATACAATGGTCAATATCAGATGATATTGATATAAGTATTATGAATGATAAATTAAAAAAAATTAGTTTTTAATTTACATATTTATAATATTTATAATATAAAATGTCTAACGCTGCTATATATAATTTATTATCATATGATGATACTAAACAAGATAAATTATTATTTAATAATGATAAATTGATTAAATCTATTAAAAGAATAAAAGAAAAAAATAAATCTGTTTTAGATGGCGAAATTAAAGTTTTATCTTATGATAAACAACAATTAGAATTATTATTAAATTCTTATCAATCAAATAATCCAAATTATATGAATGTAAAAAATCAAATTAATACAATTACTCAACAAATTAATATAAAAAAATTAAATTATGATGATTTAATAAAACCATCATTATCTGATATTGAAAGCACACATAGTTTATTTATAAATAGACAATATAAACCTTTTGTTGAGGCTTCGTTCGCATATTCAGTTGCGACAATTAATACAAAACCTCTTTTTGGAGGAGAATCAACATTTACGATACCTAAAACAGGACATTTTATAAATGACATGACTCTTCATATAAAAATTAGTAAATTAATGCCTTTAGATAGTAGAGATAAAGTTAGATATGCTAATATGTTAGGACATAGATTAATAAAAAAAGTACAATTTATAATAAATAATGTTATTATTGATGAATATGATGGAGAATATTATAATGTTTATTATCATACACAATTGCCTGAAGATAAAAAAATATCATGGTTAAATTGTATTGGTCAAGAATTACCTATTGAAGGTGAATTTTTACAAGATCCCGTAAATGTAGAATATAAAGAAAAAAAATATATATATAATGGATTACAAACTATTAAATATAGTCATGAACCTGTAGATTTATACATTCCGCTATTATTTTGGTTTAATTTAGAATCTAAAAATGCTTTAATGAATAATTATAAAGAAGGCGATGTAAAAATTAGAATAGAATTTGAAAATGATAATAAATTGGTAGCGTGTATAGATGTAAATAATGATATATATAATGAAAAATATGTTAAACCGACAATGTTAGAATGTGAACTATTAACAAATAATATATTTGTCAATGACGACATTAAAGATATTTTTATTTCTAAAATAGGATTTAATTTAATAAGAGTTCATAAATTTTTCACTACGCAATTAGATAAAAATAAAGATATTATCAATTTATCTGAAAAATTAAAATTTCCTATAGAAGATATAACAATTTATGCCAGACCAAATATAAATATGGAGGGGATTGATAATTTAAATACATGGAATAAAAATTCAAAAACAGAATTAATAAATTTAAAAACCCCTGTAATTTATTATGATAATGCATTAACAAGTTATCAATTAGGTATGAATAATGTTAAATTTTATAATGAATCTGAATTATTTGATTCATTTGATATATTATTTAATGATATGTCTATCTACGGAACTCAAATGCCCTTATTTTATAATTCATATATGCCATACAAATCCAAAAATATTACTAGTAATAATGAATATATATATTTTATACCATATTCATTTTATTCAAAACAATACCAGCCTAGTGGTTATATTAATCCACATAAATCTAAAAACATTTCATTTATTTATAAAAGTAAACTAATTGAATCTTTAAATCCCGTAATATTTTATTTGCATGCCACTTCAATTAATTTCTTAATGTATAATGATATTGGTGCTTCTTTAAATTATACATATTAAAAAAAATAATTATCAGTTCAAATCTTGATTTAATATCCTGCTTTAATATTTTGTTCATTTATTTTTTTTATATTATGTCTATATTCATCTAATGATAATTTACCTCCATACATTTTAAGATTATATTTAGAAGGGGAAGGTATAAATTTATTAATTTTCTTATTATATAATATTTGATAAAGTTTAAAAGGGGATTGATAAATATCAAAATGAGTTCTTTTATTATAATATATATCTATATAGGCTTGTACACATCCAAATGAACAAAAATTTCCTAAAATATCATATATAATACCATTATGGGTATGATTTGTATTTGTTATTATAAATAAAGGTCTAGATTTAAATTTAAGAGTACAAAACCAACATCTTAGATTTGTAGATATATTTTCATTTAATTGTAACGGATTAAATGTTTTAGGTAGTTTATCCCATGCTGTGTTTTCAATAGGTGTGGATTCAGCTGTAATTAATTCATTAAGTAATTCTTTTTGATATTCATCTTCAATTGAAATAATATCATCTAAACTCACCCCTTTTAAAAATAAAATATTTTGTTGTATAAAATCAGATACGGACATTAGATAATGATAATAATAAAAATAATATTATGATATTTTTAATAATAAAATATTATTATGATTTATATAATATATATTTACATAAAATATGTTTTCTGGATATGATAGCTGGACATATGATAATGATTCATGGGATACTGATTACTATGCCGAAACAAATAAAATGTATAATATAAAAAGTTCAATGCAAAATAAAATAGAATCTTTAACAGATGACACACAGCAACAAACTGATAGCGGATGTGTAAAAATGCTTTCAGAAGCTGAATATGCTTTTAATGAAATGCAAAAAAAAGCAATTGATTTAAAAAATATATTAGTAGACAAAATTAATGATAACTATTATTTAAAAAATCAAGTATTTATATTATATATATTAATATTTATTTCTATTATTATTATTATTAGTCAAAAATCTACAATAAATAATTTAAAACAATTAATATATATATTACAAATGGGATCAACAAGACAAATAAATGCCCAAATATAAAAAAAATATAAAGAAATTTATAATTTTGTTTCTATATTTTTTACTTTTATTTTTAAATCATTAACTGATTCTGTTAATGCTTTTACAGAATCAATTAAATATCCAATTAATTCTTTATTTGATATAGTATATTCTTCTGAAATATTAACAGCAGAAGGTATAACTACTCCTAATTCTTGAGCCATCACTCCTTTATGAATAATTTGACGAGGATCATCTTTATAAACGAAATCATATATATTTATTTTATTTATTTTATCAAGTGATTTACTTGAATCGCTATCATTTATAATATTTTTTTTTCGTTTATCAGACAATTCCATTAATGTATTGCAGATAATATATCCATCATTTCTAATTGTTACAGTGTTAGATAAAACACCATTATTCATATTATTAAATAATATTGTAGAATTCTCATTATTATTAGAATTATTTGTAATAATAGTTTCAATTGATGAAATGTTTTTTTTAATATTAATATCATTATATGAATTAAATCTAATACCAATTCCTTGATTATTTAAATTTTTTCTCGCAGTTAACTGTATTGGATAAACAATTTCATCAATTTCATCATTATATATTTCTATATATTTATTAGCATACATTTGTAATATACCAGTATCTTTTACATCAAATGTAGAAAATTTATTATCATTAATAAGTTTCAAACATTTACCAGTAGCATTTCTGATATTAAATGCATAATCGCTACTATTCATATCTAATAATAAACTATTATTAACTATAAGGTTACTCACGGATAAATTATTCATACCATAAAATGATCTTGTATTATCTAATACAACAGTTTTTTCAGGTTCTGCGACGCCTAATTCGCTAATAGTATTATAATTTAATTGTCTAATTGTAGATGTAATTTTTACACCATTTACTGAAAATCCTAAATCTCCAGTTGTAGATTCTATATTTAAATAACCATTAGTACCGGGTTTTAAATTTAATGTCCCATCTTGTGATAGAGATATATTAGATGTAACTGATGAATTATTATAAATTAATTTTATACAATCTCCTATTGGATCATTTATTTCTAATCTACTTGTTAATGTATTTGTTGTATTTATACCAAGCCTTTGAAAACTATCTGCCTTTAAAGCAGTTATATTGTTTACTTTTAAGGCAATACCGGTATTTAATGAATTATCATCTACTATAAAGATTCCAGTATCGTCTACCAATAAATTATTGCCGTTATTATTACTTGCTTGGTTACCAATTCTAATTGGCTTAGATGGTAATAAAACCGACATATTAAATTTTTATTTAGAGATTATTCTTATACAATTATATACTCATTATATTTAATACAATTTAGTTAATATTGATAATGGATTCTACTAAACCAGTTACTTTAAACAAACAATTAGCTTCTGCAGTTATTGAACTTGTAGATTTTTATTCTAAAAAAGGAGTATTCAAAGTAGCAGAATATAAAGATATCGCTACTATTGATGAAAGACTTAAAAAAATTATTATTTCAATGGAGAATGATTCTCCTTATGAAGATTTAACATCTAATGAATATGCATTTATTATTTTAATTTTTAAAGAAGGTACCCAACGCATTCCAACTTCTATTGATAGTTTTGGACAATTATATAGTATTTATCAACATTTTCAATCTCTTCACGAAATTAAAGTAAAAGAAGAAGAAAATGCTACTAAACAAGGTAACCTACCTACTGTAGAAGAATTAGAAGAAAATTAATATTGCGTTTTAAAAAAAAATAAAAATTATTTTTTTTTTAATTTACTTTATAACGAATCATTATGTGAAATTAATAAAAATAATTCATTTGTAATATTATTTACAATTTGCATTAATGTTTGTAAATTATTTTTTATTATTCTATTTACAAACATTACATTTTCTATACTGTTAAAAAGATAATTAATATTTTTACGAGAAAATTCATTATCAAAATCAGAACTATTCAAGTTATATTTTTGAAATATTTTTTTATTGCTATTATTTTCTATTTCTTCATATAATGCATGTAATAATTTTTTTAAACCATTATATTTATAATGTCTATGAATATCTTTAATATCATCATAAAGATTATATGAAACAGGTATATTAATTTTCATTTTTACTGCTTTGATATTTGAATATAAATCATTAGTAAGATCATACAAATCTATATAATATTTCATATGAAAATAATAAGAATCATTTTTATTAAATTTACTAAATAACTCTTTTAAAGAATTTATATTATCAACTTTGAAATATTTAATTAATTCATTTATAAAATGATAATAAATTTTTTTGTCAATGATGATATCATCAATATTTTTTCTATATTCATTAGTTATATAATTTAAATCCGAATATAAATCATCCAATTTATCAGATGCTATTGTTTCTATATTTTTTTCTATATTATCGATTCCATTACTCCCTATTATAGTGATCATATTATTTATATTATAAAGAAATAATTAAATATCTATTAAAATTAATATAATAGCGTATTATTTTCATTTTATCAAAAATATATTGCGTTTTAAAATTGATTAATTTTTTAAATTAAATCAAAACAAGCAGAATGCAATTTGAAATACCCTCTGTTGAAAATATAGATATTAAATATACTGATTCTGTATTATCTACTATAACTTGTGAAAGTAAAATATCTAATTTACATTATTCAAAAGAACATTTAATGATAATATCTTTATTAGTTTCTATCAATGTAAATGTATATGATTATGAAATTAAATATGGGGGCGATGAAAAAACAACATTTGATTTAATAACATTTAATACGGATAAAGGAATAATTAGAATCCCTAATTGGGAATCTGAAGATTCAGATGGATTAGCAAAAAAATGGATTAATATGTTAAATCAAGGTTATTTAAAAAATGAAAATAATAGAAATGAAGAAATAACTGATGATATTTTATTGATTGGATGTAATTATGGTGAATTCATAACAAATGAATATATTGAATTAAAAAAACCAAAAAAGAAATCTAATAGAGGTAGAAAAAAGAAAGTTAAAGAACCATCTAAAAGAAAAAAAATTGGTAATTGTAGATATTTTAATTCACAAATTACATTTACAATGAAATTAAATAACGAAACGGATAAATTCTATCATATAAAACTTTTTACAAATGGGACTCTTCAAATTCCATATATTGCATGTGAAGATTTATCAATTGCAAAACCATACATTTACAAAATTATGAGAATAATAAATTATTATAAAGATATTAAAATTGATAATGAAAAAGAATTTGAAATTTTGTATATTAAATCTATTATGCGAAATTATAAATTTCATATTTTAAATAGTGAATTAAAAATAGACATATCCAAATTTAGATCATTAATTATAGATTTTAAAAAATATATAAATACATTTGATACAAATACAATTGACATAAATAATATTTTGGAAGAATATAAAAATGATTGGAATATTTTATCAAAAAGAAAAATTGCACTTGTAAAACATAGTTCAGAAAGATATGGAGGATTTATTTTAAAATTTCAATCCCCTCCGCCAAATGAAGAATTAAAAAATACAACTGTAAAAATATTTTCAAGTGGTAAATTTAATATAGATGGATGTTTAGAAAGAGAAGAATCGTCCATTATTAAATCTATTTTAGAAACATTTATTAGAATAAAGAAAAATGAATTGGTTTATATAAAATTGTAAATACATTTATATAATATAAATTTATTTCTTCTATCATTTTATTTTTTTTTTGATTTTTATTTACTTATATTAATATAATCACGTTACAAATCAAATTCAAACCAAATTACTAATTTACTAAATTATTAAAATGAACTTCAATAAATTATTATATATTATTTCTTATTTATCAATTAATACAAATGCAGAATTATGCAAACATTATGCTCAAACATTATATTCGCCATTAATATCACAATATCCAGAATTAAATAATGAATTATCATATATGTCAAATCAGCCATTATCATTATGGGTGACAGATAGAGATAATAATTATATTTCTAATTTACAAAATGAACTTAATTTTTGTGAAAATAAAACAATTAATCTTATTATATATGGACTGCCAGGAAAAGATTGTAGTGCAGGAGAATCCTCAGGAGGATTTAATAAAAATGATAACGATTATAATACATTCATATCTAATATATATAATACTGTAAATGGTGCAAATGTAAATTATATTATAGAACCAGATGCAATCAGTCTAGCTTTAACTGGAAATAAATGCGGAATGAAATATTTAGATAATATAAAAATGGCTATTAATACATTATCACAAAATACAAATTCAAAATTATATCTTGACGTTGGTTATTGGTTATTAATTTATGGTGACGATAAAATAAAAGAATTAATAACAATTGTAAATGAATTAGATTCAAATAATAAACTTAAAGGATTTAGTTTAAATTTATCTAATTACAGAGGCACTGATGAATCTGTTAATTCTTGTAAAAAAATAAGAGAACTATCAAATAAAGATTATAAATGTGTAATAGATGTCGCAAGGAATGGCAACGGTCCCGATAAAGATAATACATGGTGTAATTTAAAATCAGCAGCAATTGGAAGTTCGCCCACAGAAAATACAGGAATTGAGTTTATAGATCAATTTATATGGAATAAACCAGCTATACAAACTGATGGACATTGTTATGGATCTGATAATTCTTATCATTCAAATTTTGAAGCGGGTGGAAATGATATTGAATGGTTTAAAACTATATGGTTTAATAAACCACCAGAAATTTCATCAATCCCTCAAACTAATTCAGATTTAACTAATATCCCTGATAATACTCCAAGTATAACACCATGTGATATTACTTCAATGCCGGCACCAATTCAAACAAATCCTGTTGAACAAACACAAGCACCAGAGCCCCTACCCTTATTGACTCCGTCTCCAATTCAAACAAATCCTGTTGATAATTCAAATAATCCATACTCATTTATTGACGGAGATATTTATCATTTTAATTTACGATTTCAATTAAAAGATATAATTCATTATTTTGAAATTAATAAAAATAAAAAAACAATAGAATTAAATTGTAATCTTCATGCTTAATTTTCTAATTTAGATTCTAAATATTCTATAATATTTTTATTATCAATATTTTTTTGATTTATTAATTGTTGTTGTAATTCATATTCTAATTGATAATAATTATTTTTTATTTCTCTAACATATTCTAAATATATTTTATATTCATTTTGTAATTCATCTTTTGTAATTTTTTTATTTTTATAATCTGATAATAGTTTTTCTTGATATAACATTTTATTATAAGATATATTATCATTTTCAAAACTTACATAATGTAATGATCTATGAATTAAAAGAAATTTTAAAAAATATTCATCTTCGTCATATAATTCAAATGTAGAAAACATATTTGATTATAAATTGTAATATAATTATTCAATTTTAAAATTGAATAATTATATACTAATATTAAAAGTAAATATGTCATTAAATGGATATAAATTTATCGATCTATGTTCTGGAACAGGTGCGTTTAATATAATTTTATCTAAATACGGAGCAGAATGTGTATTTTCTAATGATTATGATATACCATCAGAAATTATAAATAAAGAAAATAATCTTTGTAATAATTTTATTTGCCAAGATATTAATACAATAGATATTAATATAATTCCAAATCATGATATATTAACAGCTGGATTTCCATGTCAACCATTTTCAATAGCTGGAGAAAAAAAAGGTTTTCAAGATCAAAGATCAAATGTATTTTTAACTATTTTAAAAATTTTAGAATTACATTCACCCAATATCGTAATTTTAGAAAATGTTAAAAATTTAAAAACTATTAATAATAGCAACGATTATAATTTTATTATAAATGAATTAAGAAATTTGAATTATTATACTTTAGATTTTGTATTAAATACTAGTAAAATAACTGGAATACCACAAAATAGAGAAAGATTATATATTATATGTTTTAAAAATAAATCATATTATGATAATTTTGATAGAAATTTTATATCAATTGATAAAACAAATATAAAAGATTATTTAGAATCTGATATACCAAATAAATATTATTACACAAATAAATCTAAAATTTATAATAGTTTATTAGAAGCAATTAATATACATATAGATAACAATGTAATATATCAATATAGAAGAACAATAGTTAGACAAAATAAAAATAATGTAGTTCCTACATTAACAGCAAATTGCGGAACTGGAGGTCATAATGTTCCAATATTATTAGATAATAAAGGCATTCGTAAATTAACCCCGCGTGAGTGTTTTAATTTACAAGGATTTGGCAAAGAATATATTTTACCAGATAAATTATCCGATAGTAAACTTTATAAATTAGCCGGAAATAGCATTACATTAAATGTTTTTGAAATAATTATAAAAAAAATTATAGAAGTAAAAGAATTATAAATATTTAATATTATTATTAAATATTGTTTTTAGTTTAATTTTATTTTTATCTAATTGTTTTTTTAACATATTAAAAGTAATTCTAGGTCTTCTTTTATTTTCATTTTGATTTTTGATTGTTTCGTTTTTATTTACATATATATTTAACCAATTTATGTTAACTGATGAAATTTTTAAATTTATAATCTGTTGCATCGACAAAATAAATCCAATCCCAAAATTCATTTGGACCAAAACTAATTGGTCCGGATGAAGAAAACGCTTAAACTTCTATTTTTAATCTTTTGTTTAATATTGTAAAACTTAAATCTCCTGGATAATTTATATCCCATTGTGGCATTATATTATATTTTTTAAACATACAATATTTTACAATATTTTCAGAAATTTCAGACGGAAAATTTATTTTTCTTATTTTTTTTAAACTTAGATTTTGATTAATATTATCAATAGAATAATTTATATTAATAATATCGTCTAAGTATATATTAATGATATTAATATTAAACGGTTCAGACTTTTTTATTTTATATTTATATATATATTTCAATATAAATCGATTTATAATTTCATAACTATTTTTTTTAGTTATGTTAAGATTTATTAAGGAATTATTTATCAAATCTATATCACTATTATTATCCATATATTGATTATTTTTATAAATTATAATATAATTATTCAATTTTAAAACGCATAAATTATAATATAATTATTCAATTTATAATTCATCATTTTATTGTTATTAAATAATTCTAGTTTAATGCAATTAATAAAATTAAAAAAAATATGATGACAATAAAATGATAAATTAGAAAATAAAACTAAATAGTGCTGACCAATTACATGCAGAAGATATTGATCTTCCTGATAATAATCGTAAATAGAAAGAAACTAAATTTGGGTTTTTATCATTAAAAATTTTATTTTTATATCCAATTGCAAAACTAGAATTTGATAAACTAACACGATAGAAATTACTATCGGTTGGAGAAAAATTATTTATTTTACTTAACGGTATCGCAAATAGAATATTATTATTTTTAATATTATTCCCTGAACCAATACCAATAATATTTAAATCTAAACTAGAATTAGAAATATCAGAACAAATTAATACATAATCAGTTGCAAATACATTTTCATATGATAAAGATATTCTCGGTGATATAATAGAAAGTATATTAATATAATTTTTTTGTTCAAATCCTAATACTTTATGTAAAGATCCCGATGTAACTTTATTTGTTGTTAATTCTATATCAAACCCAATTCCAAATCGAGCACCTGTTGAATTAGATATTTTTACTCTATTTGTATCGTATAAATATTCTACATTAAAATCTGCAGCGGGAGAAAAAGAATTAGAATATCTATTCATTTCATTCTCTAATAATCTTAACAAATCACCTATATTTGTATAACTATTTAAACTACTATGTGGATTTAACGATATTGTAGTATCATTAGAATTATCTATATTATTTATATAATCACCATTTGAATCAAAAATCATCATTTTGCAATTGATATCGCTATAATTTGGATATTCATTAGTATCACCAGAATCATTAATAACATCAATAGACATATAAGAACTAATTGATTGTGTAGAAGTTCCTGAAATTTCAACAACATCATAATAAACAGCAGAACCAAATCCAATTAAAAATCCTATTGTATCTTTATGGTTAAATGATATATTTACAGGTTCCGATGCTTTAATTGAATATGATGTTGTTGATGAATCTAATTCTATTTTTTGATTTGTAACAATATTTGTAATAGATGATTCACTAACATCAAATACTAAATCTGGTTTTCCAATATAAGATAAACTATTTAATGTTGTTTTAATTAATTGTGCTAAATCGTAATCTGATTTAATATTTTTATTAAAAGGTATAACTATTTCATATTTTTGTTCTATTCCATTATATTCATATAAAATATAAAATGCATTATTTGTATTTCCAAAAATGTTAATTTCACATGTTAAATCAAAATTTATTAATTCTAAATAATTAGGGGCTTTGAAAAAAAGATTAGAAGGGAAATTTAATGTTACATCATTATTTAAATCATACAGTACACTTTTATTAGAATTACTTACTAATATATTTTGTCTTACGCTATTTGACATAATTTAATTTTATTGGTGTATATTAATTAAAAATGTTATTTTTGTTTGTAAAATATATTATATTAATATACACTTATAAAAGATGACAATTTCAAATCAAATTATTTCATTTAAATTGAGCGGTATCAATTATACCGGTTCATCATTACAATTAAATTATACATCAGGAGTTACAATAGGGATAGCTACTGCTAGTAAAGCGATGGTATTAGATGCAAATAAAAATATTTCAGGAATTGAAAATTTATCTTCAAATATACTAACAGCAAATAATTTTGTTGGAACGATATCAACCGCTTCACAAACAAATATTACTTCTTTAGGCAATTTAACGTCATTAGTAGTAGACGGCAATTGTAATATATCTGCACATAATGGATTAAATTCTGGATTAAGTTTAGGAGGTGTTTTAATTTTAGCTACTGCTTCACAGATAAATACATTATATAATGTAACACCGGGTACAGCTTCTGCATCAAAAGCATTAATATTAGATAATTCTAGAATGATAAATAATATTGTATCGCTTACTTCTTCTACAATAAATACTACAAATTTAATATTAGGAGGTGTTTCTGTTTCAGCATCTGCTGGGCAATTAAATTATAATAATATATCAACACCTGGTATCGCAGAAAATAGCAAAGCGTTAATTTTAAATTCTAGTGGTAGTATAAGTGGCATTAATACAATTAGTCTTAGTAGTATAACTGCAACTAATTTAACTGGTACGCTTTTAACTGCTTCGCAACCAAATATTACATCACTTGGTTCATTAACAGGATTAAGTATATCTGGAAATATAAGTAATCTAGTAAATCTTACAATGACTGGTGTTTTATCAGGTGCAAATACAGTATCGGCATCAACACTTACTGGAACATTATCTACACCAGCACAAACAAATATTACATCACTTGGAACATTAACTGGATTAGTAGTTAATGGTAATTTACAAACAAATTCTTTATCTACTACTAATTTTTCTATAGGAAATGTAAGTGTAACTGCAACTTCTAATGAATTAAATACATTATCGGGTGTAACTGCGGGAACAGCAAGTGCAAGTAAATCATTAATAGTTGATAATTCTAGAAATATAAGTAATATTAATACTTTGACAGCAACTACATTAACAGGTACACTTTCAACAGCATCGCAGTCAAATATTACAAGTTTAGGCTCTTTAACAGGATTAAGTGTAAATGGCAATATCGGAATTAATATTTCTAATCCGACTTCATTAATACATATTAATAGAAATGTTACAACACTTGCAAATTATTTAAGGTGGTCTAATTCTACAAACATTGGTGAATTATCTATAGATGATTCTGGAAATATTGGTGTTGGGTCAAATACAAATTCTTCATTATATTTTTATACAAATAATGTCACAAATATGTTTATTAGTAAAACTGGAAATGTTGGGATTGGTTTAAATACGCCATCATATAAATTAGATATTAATGGAAGTTTAAATTGTACATCTTTAAATATTGGAGGATCTCAAATTACAGCAACTGCTAGTGAATTAAATTATATATCTGGGGTAACAGAAGGAAGTGTTACATCTTCAAAAGCAATTATAACAGATTCATCAAGAAATATAAGTAATATTAATACTTTGACAGCAACTACAATAGCAGGTACAATGTCAACTGCGGCGCAACCTAATATTACATCTCTTGGAACTGTAAATGGAATTAATTCATCTAATTCTATAAATATTACGAGTGCAGTTACAAATGGATCAAATATGAATATTATAAATTCTAGCATTAATTCTACATTAAATGTAAATGTTAATTCATCTACAGGAGTTCAACAAATTGGATCAAATACAAATCATGATTTTGGAATTATAACAAACGCAACAAGAAGAATTACTGTGAAAAATTCAGGAAATGTCGGAATAAATATATTATCTCCAAATTATAATTTAGATGTTAATGGTTCTTTAAACTGTACAAGTTTAAATATTGGAAGTGTAGCAATTACATCAACGCCTGCAGAAATAAATTTACTTTCTGGTATTAATTCTACAGTTCAACCAAGTAAAGTAGTATTAGCAGATGCAAATAGAAATATAAATACATCTGGAACTGTTTCTGCGACAACATTAACTGGCACACTTTCAACAGCAGCACAGCCAAATATTACAAGTGTAGGTACATTAACATCTATATCAACATCTGGAGCAATTACTGGTGTTACAAATATGACAATGTCTGGTACAATTTCAGGAGGAAATTCTATATCAGCAACAAATTTAACAGGAACTATTACTACGGCAGCACAACCAAATATTACAAGCGTCGGGACATTAACATCTATTTCTACAAGTGGCAAAATTAAAATAGGATCTGCTGGAGATGTTCAAGATTATATTCATATAGAAGATAATGTTACTGGGACATTAGGTATTCAAATTGAGAATAGAAATATATTAGATGATACAGGCACACATATTAAATTTAATGGTTATAATTCTACAAATTCAAATTATGATTTAGGAATGATACGATTAGGGGTTACTTCATCTGGCAATTCTAACTATTCATATGGGTATTTAGCATTTCATACTCGTGATAATTCTGCATCAACTCTTTCTACAGAAAAAATGAGAATAACATATAATGGTAATGTTGGTATCGGAATGACTACTCCGTCATATTTATTAGAAGTAAATGGAAATGCTAGAATAGTAAATAGTTTATTACTTGGTACATCAACTGATACATCAAGTAACAGAGTTTTATCATGTGTAAAATCAATGACTGCCAATAGTAATATGTATATAAATTTTGGACAGGGATTATCATCAAATAATCAAACTGAATTAGGATTTACATTTATATCATCTGGTAGCGGTTCTAATTATGCATCACTTGGATTATGGGGAGCAAGTTCTAGAATTAATATTAGTGGTGGTGGTAATATTGGCATTGGAGGCGCAACTCCAAATTCATCATATTCTTTATATAATACAAGTTCATTAAATTACGGATATGTACATCAAAAAGGGACTTGTGTTTCTTATCTTGGAAATGATGGAACGGTTGGAATAATTGGAACAGATACTAGTAATTCTTTAATGTTAAAAGTAAATAATACATCTCGTATGTTTATCAATACATCTGGTTCTGTCGGTATGGGTACGGATACACCAATTTGTAAATTAGATTTAGGAGCAACTGCTAGCGATAGAGTTATAGGATTATTTACATCCAATGATTTTTATGGATTTGGTGCAAATAATTTATCCACATTATATTCTACAAGATCTAACCATGTATTTTATGTAAATTCTACAACATCGTCATTAGGAAATGAAATAGCAAGAATAAATGGAACTGGTTTAGGTGTAAATACATCATCCCCTGCATTTACATTAGATGTAAATGGCACTGGTAGAATAAATACTGTATTAGTAGGAAATACTACAAGCGGAGATAATTTAATCAGATTTTGGGGATTAGATGGAGATAATAGCTCAAATAGAGATCATACTGTAATCGGTGAAAGATTATATAATGGATTTGATAATTCTGAATTATTTTTATTCAAAGGAAATGACAGCACAGATAGAATAAGATTAAGAGCAGGAACTATTTCATTTCAAACATGCGGTGCTACAAATGAATTGTATCCGGGTTCAGATAATAATACAAGATTATTTATTTCTAATGATGGGCTTGTTGGAATAAATACAACTGACCCTGTATTTACATTAAGTGTAAGAAATGGATCATCAACTGGACAAATTCATACGCAAGATGCGGTATATGTCAGTAATAATTCTTCTGATAAAGTTAGATATATGGGTAATTGGGGTAGATCTGATTATTGGGGGATAGGTTCTGATTCTACAAATGGTATTACTGCTGTTAGAATTGGAATTTGTAATGGATCTGGATCATGGATAGGAAGCGCTACTGTCAATACAGGAAGTATGTATGTTACTGCAACTTCAAGTTATACAGTTAATGCATATGGACCAATTGGTTATAATGGAGTCGCATTTTTTGGAGGCGCACAAAGTTCGCAAACTCAACAATTCGCAGCCATTTTTAATGGCCGTATAGGTGTTATAGGTGAAATTGATGTTATATCAGATGTTAGAACAAAACATTCTATAAATAATTTAGATTCAGATTATTGTAAAGATTTCATTTTTAAAACCGAACCTGTTAGTTTCAAATATAAATCAGAAGGAGAAAACGCAAAAACACATTTAGGATATATTGCACAAGATATATATAAATCTGGATATGGTAATTTAATTAATTTACTTCCAAATGATGAAGTCGAAGAAGTTATTGAGGATGATTTTATAAGTCCAAAAGGATCTGTATTTTCTATTTCGACAAATGAAATAATTCCAATTCTCGCAAAAAATATAAAAATACTTTATGAAGAAAATGAAAAATTAAAAAAACAAATAGAAGAAATTCTTCAATTATTAAAAAAATAATAATATATAAAATACATTTATAATTAAATATAATTAATTATTTTTTATTTTTTTTTTATTATAACTAATATAACACATTGTTAATATAATTAAAATGTCTATTATTGGTGCAAGACGTCGCAGTAGAAAATCTCACAAATCCAGCAAATCCCACAAAAAAGGTGGTGCCCGTAAAGCTTCCCGCAAAGCTTCTAAAAAATCCGGCAAAAAATCTCGCAAATCGAAAAAATCTCGCCGTGCTTAAATAAATAAATTACAGAAATAAATATATAAATTTAATTTGTATATTTAATTTTTCTGAAAAAAATACGAAAGTAATAAATTATTAAATAATATTTACTATCTAACTTAGATAAATAGTAAATATTTTTTTTAATTATCTGATGACCCAAATCCGCCAATTCCACGTGATGTGTTCATATCAATATCAAAACATTCTATACAATTTATATATATTTGAGGATGAAATATTATTTGACAACATTTAAATGGATATTTTATTTCCATTTGAGTATCATTATTATTAGAATTTATTTTATCTAACGCTACTAATAAATTACCTTTATAACTTTTTTCTATAATGCCAATTGAATTACTTAATCTATAATTAGATTTAGAAATTGATGATCGCGGTACTAATGTATAATAATATCCAAATGGGATTTCAATTTTTAATCCTGTATCATATAATGATGTAATATCATTTATTTTTTTATATTCAGATATAATCGAAATATCATATCCTACGTCACTATATTTATTTTTAGTCGGAGTAATTGCTAATTTGTTCTCTTTATAAAAATAGAATGAACAAATAGGATTAATATTCATATAATTTCTATAATGTAAAAACATAGATTTTAAATATGAATTTGAAATTGGAGATACTTTAGAAAATATTAAATCACAAAAATCTAAAAATTCAGTACCTTTGATAGAAATAAATTTATCATTAACATTTATAATATCTATCTTTGTATATTTTATATTATTCTTTTCAAGAAAATATAAACTATTAAAGTTTGTAGTTAATTTCAATGTTAAATTTGGTTCGTAATCCATTGCTATTCCCATTGTTTTATTAATATCTATTACACACATAGATTCAAATAGACCTAAATAAAAATAATATTTATATATATTATTTTCTATCAAATCGATATTCATATTTTTTTTTACACATTTTACAATTCTTTCAGATTTAATCAAAAATGAAAAGTGCGTATTATATTGTTTGACAAATACATCATTTGAAATCTCGTTTTTTAAAAAATTAATAATATCAGATTCTATAAAATCTATTTCAAAATTAATTTTATTACCGTTAAGATAAAAAATTGCTTTTCCTAATAAATATAATTTTATCGGAGTATCCAATTTACTAAAATAGTTGTGATTAATTTTAACTAAATTAGTATTTGTCATGCTTGTTATAAATTATATTATTTTATAATTAAATCTTTAATAAAAATTATCATTTTAATTATAAAATAAATTTATAAATTCATTATATCATTTAAGAAATTAATTAAACTATTTAATTCATCTTTTATAATATCATATTTAATAATATCTTTAACAATTTGAATATTTACTTCTTTAGATAATCTATTTAATCTATCATTAAATATTTTAAATTTGTATTCTCTAATTGTACTAGTTTTCATATCTTGATTACAATTAGAACAACATAAATAAATATTTTTAATATCCCAACTACCACCATCACTTGCTGGTTTATCATGACATCTATGAACCGCTGGGCTATCTAATTTAATTTTTGTTCTGCATGTATAACAATCAATTAATCTAATTCCGTTTTCATATCTTACATTATTAATACGTCTTAAATATTTATCTTTATCTAATTTATTTGAGGCATTTTGATTATCATAAATAAATTTATTAAATGGAGTAACATTTAAATTTATATAATTATTATTAATCTCATTTTTCACGTTATGAACATAATCGTCAATTTCATTTATTGATTCTTTTACTATAGAATTGTTCGGTATTGTTAATGATTTCATATTATTTTTAATATCATTAATATGATCAGAATCAATAGTCTCAATCATAACTCCGTTATCTGTATTTGGATTAAACAATTCGATATGTTCAATATAAGCGTCTACAATAGTTTTAATTTCTTTAACTCCGTCTATATCAATTGTATCATCTTTTAATTGTCCAACTAATAAATTACGCATTAAAGACTTATAAGAAATTGATTGATTTGTAAAATTACCATAAATATCTAAATTTGATTTATTTCCGTAATTGTTTGTAATATTATTATTAATAGTCAAATTGCGATATCGACCGTTGTTTTCTCTGCCGTATTCTAATTTTAATAATTTAACTTCTCTATCTTTTTCTCTTTGTTCGGCTTCTGCATTGATTTCAAGAATTTTAATTTCTTTAGCCGTATTGCGATCTTTTTCTTTTTGTTCAACTTCAATTTGTCTATCTTTTTCTTTTTGTTCAACTTCAATTTGTCTATCTTTTTCTTTTTGTTCAACTTCAATTTGTCTATCTTTTTCTTTTTGTTCGGCTTGAAATTTAAAAAGATTTCTTTTATTCTCAATTTCAATTTTTAATAACTCAATTTCTAATTGTTCTTTTTTAGAATTTTTAGTTTCAACTAATTCAATTTCTAATTGTTCTTTTTTAGAATTTTTAGTTTCAACTAATTCAATTTCTAATTGTTCTTTTTTAGAATTTTTAGTTTCAACTAATTCAATTTCTAATTGTTC
>JACCDQ010227520.1_pt1 | contig 30567 bp, 39 predicted proteins | sample 7446031 | NCBI WGS metagenome assembly JACCDQ01 (sample SAMN15323442, study PRJNA562643) | freshwater metagenome | isolation source: river surface water | place: USA:Blue River Watershed | collected 2017-08-17 | reverse complement strand
GCTCGATTTACGAAACAACGAATGGCTCTCATCATGGGTATACCTAACTTATCTTACATTTTCGAGGATAAACACTATACCAATCTTACAGGAGGAATTTTGGCAGCTTTTGCAACACTGTTTGGGCCTAAAATTAAACTTTATTTGTACCCGACTCTTAATAGTGAACAAAAACTCGTTACAAGTAAAGAGTTTACCCCACCCACCCACCTCAAAGGATTATATCAATACATGATGGATAACGATAAGTTTCAGGATGTTCAAAATCCGAATACCAATCTGTTAAGTATTCATAACGATAGTGTCCTAAGAATGATTCAAAATGGAGAGTCTGGCTGGGAAGAGTATGTTCCTGAATCCGTGGCTAAAATGATTAAAGAAAACTGCTTATTTGGCTACCCTTGCGAGGTATAACAGCCAACATATCAAAATAGTATATGAGTGATAAGACAAACACTCATATACTATTTCACAGCTCTTATTACATCTCGCTTCCCTCTAGGGCCAGAATGTTTCTCTACCCGATATCCCACAGCTTCTAAAGCTCTCCTAACCACCGTTTTAGAACAGTAAGTCGTTAAGACCCCTCCATCATTCGTCATTTGATATAACTTCCGAAACACATCTTCCGTCCACAATTCAGGCTGTGAAGAAGGAGCAAATGCATCATAATAAATCACATCAAAAGCGGTATCTAGTACCAAATCTTGAAGCGTACTATTGATTTTTCTTAAATAAAAATGAGGTATAATTTCAATAAACTCACCCCAAGCGGCCTCATGAATTTTTTTAAATAATGTTGTATCAAATTCAGTGTCATAATTTAATAGGGCGATATCCTCTTGAGAAATAGGAAAGGCTTCAATACTTGTGTAATACACCATTATCCCTAGTTTTTGTGCCTCTAGAGCTGTCATTAGTACATTAAAACCAGTCCCAAAGCCCATCTCAAAAATAGCTATTTGACTCATTTCGGAAGCTTTTTTACGAAATCCTAGTCCTAAGTACACGGTTTCAGCTTCGTCCCCTACCCCTCTTACAGAATGATAATACTGATTAAACTCGACACTATACAACGTTGCTAAACCATCATCGGCTATCCTAACTCGTTCTGTCATTACTATACTTACTTGTTAAAACCATTAAACGAAAAATGCCCCAATTTATACAAAAGGGGCATTTTTACAAAATATTATCAGTTAACAACTAAATCATTAAGAAAATAATGACACAAATTGGTCAAACAAATAACGAGAATCATGAGGGCCTGGAGCTGCCTCAGGGTGGTGTTGCACCGAGAATGCTTTTTTACCTTTCAAACGAATTCCTTCAACAGTGTTATCATTCAAGTTAATATGGGTCAATTCTACCGTAGAGCTTGACTCTAACTCAGCCATTTTTACAGCAAAACCGTGATTTTGAGATGTAATTTCAGATAAACCAGTTACCAAGTTTTTAACAGGATGATTCAAGCCACGGTGTCCATTCTTCATTTTATACGTAGAAAGACCTGCCGCTTGTGCTAAAATTTGGTGCCCTAAGCAGATTCCAAATACAGGAGCATCGCTATCTAAGATAGCTTTTACTGTTTCAATAGCATAAGGCATTACAGCAGGATCACCAGGACCATTCGAGATAAAGTAACCATTAGGATTCCATGCTGCCATTTCTTCAAAACTTGTCTTCGCAGGGAACACTTTTAAGTAGCAATCTCTTTCAGTTAAGTTATTCAAAATACTTTGTTTAACTCCCAAATCCAACACAGCCACTTTAAAAGTAGCATCAGGATTACCTAAGAAGTAAATTTCCTGAGTACAAACTTTAGAAGATAACTCAAGTCCTTCCATTGGTGGAACTTTTGCTAACTCTATTTTAAGAGCTTCTACATCTAATATTTCGGAAGAAATAATACAGTTCATTACCCCCGCATTACGGATATGGCGTACAATTTGGCGAGTATCTACGCCTGAAATACCTACAATACCTGCCTTCTCAAAGTATTCTTGCAATGAAGCATCTGCCGTTTTACGAGAGTGAATAGGAGAAAACTCATTACAAACCATTCCCGAAATTTTAACAGAAGAAGACTCCTCTTCTAGTTTTTCCACTACTCCATAGTTCCCAATATGAGAGGTTGTGTTTACGACCACTTGTCCGAAATATGAAGGATCAGTATAAATTTCCTGATAACCAGTCATACCTGTATTGAAGCAGATTTCACCGCCATTCGTACCGATTTTACCGAGGGCGTTGCCTCTAAAAACTGTGCCGTCTTCCAACAATAAAATAGCTGGTTGGCTCTTTGTTACTTTCATTGGTTGCTCTTTGGTTAAAAAATTATGCAAAGTTAAGCGAAAATGAATAAAAATGAAGAGAAAAGTAAGACATTCCACATAAGGAAGCTTAAAACACACAATGATGTAACAATACTAAGTTTTGATACAATTTATCAAAGAATGGTATAGTCACACAAAAAAGGCTTCAACCTTTCGGTTAAAGCCTTTTTTGTCAATAGAATAATTAAATTATTCTTCAGTTTTTTCTTCTGTAGCAGGAGCTTCTGGTGCTTCTGGAGTTTCTTCAACTGCAGGAGTTGCTTCAGCAGTAGCTGCTTCAGCTTTTTTAGAAGAACCACGACGGCTACGACGAGTTTTAGTTGTAGCAGCTTCAGTAGCAGCAGCCAATAATGTTTCATTGAAGTCAACTAACTCAATAATACACATATCAGCATTGTCACCAAGACGATTACCCAACTTGATAATTCTTGTATAACCACCTGGACGATTAGCAACTTTCTCTGAAACTACACCAAAAAGTTCTTTTACAGCCTCTTTGCTTTGTAAATAAGAGAATACAACACGACGATTGTTAGTATCATCTGTTTTACCTTTTGTAATCAAAGGCTCAGCGTATTTTCTTAATTCTTTTGCTTTCGCTAAAGTAGTTTCAATTCTTTTGTGAAGAATTAAAGATGCAGCCATGTTAGATAACATAGCAGCTCTGTGAGAGGCAGTTCTGCCTAAGTGGTTAAATTTCTTACCGTGTCTCATTGTTATTGTTCGTAAGTTTAAAGCGACCAGCTAATGCCTATCGCTGCGGTTAAGTCAATTATTAGATAGACTCACCTATTACTACTAATTTATTTAAAATCAATCCTCGTCTAAACGATAGCGAACTACATCCATACCGAAGTGCAGACCTTTTTCTTCTACCAATTGTTCAAGTTCTGTTAATGATTTCTTACCAAAATTACGGAACTTCATCATATCCGAAATTTCTAATCTTACAAGATCTCCTAATGTTCTCACATCAGCAGACTTCAAGCAGTTGTAAGCACGAACAGATAAATCTAAATCTGCAAGAGCTGTTTTCAACAGCTTTCTCATGTGAAGCATTTCCTCATCCACTACATTATCCTCTTCTGCTTTCATTGACTCGAAAGTCATTGTCTGGTCAGAGAACAACATAAAGTGTTGAATCAAAATATAAGCTGCTCCTTTTAAAGCATCTTCTGGGTGAATTGAACCATCTGTTTCAATATCCAAAACAAGCTTTTCGTAGTCAGTTTTTTGTTCAACACGGGTATTCTCAACACTAAATTTAACGTTTTTAATTGGCGTATAAATAGCGTCAAGTGGAATGTGTCCAAATGGAGGCTCCGTATTTCTAGGTTCGTCAGCTGGAACATAACCACGACCTTTTTCTACGACAATCTCCATTTCAAATTCTTTTGACTCATCTAAATGACAGATTACTAAATCTGGATTTAAAATTTCAAAATAATTTGTAAATTTGTTGATGTCACCCGCTGTTAACGTACTTTGCCCTTTAACTCTAACATTGATTTTGTTCTCAAGAATTTCCTGAACTTTCTTAAAACGAACTTTTTTCAAGTTCAAGATAATTTCAGTCATATCCTCAATAACTCCTTCAATAGCAGAAAATTCGTGCAAAACTCCGCCAACTTTTACGCTAGTGATAGCGTAACCTTCAAGCGAAGACAACAAGATTCTACGAAGTGCGTTACCGATTGTAACACCGTAGCCTTTTTCGAGAGGCTTAAACTCAAATAACCCGTGAAAGTCGTCAGCTTTCTCCATAACGACTTTATCGGGCATTTGGAATGCTAATATTGACATATTTCGTAGCTTAATTTATCTTAGAATTTTTAAGAATAGAGTAATCGTGCGTAATATACGAAATAACCTCGTGAATTCAAGAATGTAAAACACAAAAATACACAATAAAATTTGACAAATTGCAAATTTTTGTGTATATTAATAAATTTTATTTTCTATGACGACTACTTTTGATAGTAGTAGAAAATGTCGAACCCAACCAAAGGTGTGTTCGACATTTAATAACACAAGATTTTCTCTAATTAAGAACCAGTAGTATCTTCCAAAAGAAGGTACTAACAGTGCTACGATTACTTAGAGTAAAGCTCGACGATTGCCTGCTCGTTGAAATTCTCAGGAATGTCTGTTCTTTCTGGATAAGAAAGGAATTTACCAGTCATTGTAGAAGTTTCCCACTCTAACCAGCTAAAACGACTACCAGTTTTACCAACCAATGAATTCGTTACAACTTCCAAAGATTTTGATCTCTCACGAACGCCAACTAATTGCCCTGGCTTTAATGAATATGATGGGATGTTAACGATTTCTCCGTCAACAACAATATGCTTGTGAATAACTAACTGACGAGCCGCACGACGAGTAGGAGCAATTCCTAAACGGTAAACAGTGTTATCAAGACGTGCTTCACACAATTTCAAAAGGTTTTCACCTTTAATACCTTCTCTAACTGCTGCTTTGTGGAAAAGGTTTTCGAATTGCTTCTCAAGAATACCATAAGTGTATTTCACTTTTTGTTTTTCTTTCAATTGTAAAGCATATTCTGATTGCTTTGTACGTTTTCCTTTACCGTGCTGTCCTGGGCCGTAGTTCTTACGAGCTAATGCTTTACTTGGACCTAAGATTGGCTCACCGAAACGACGAGCGATTTTTGATTTTGGACCTGTATATCTTGCCATTTTTTGGAAAAATTTGAGTCATTGAACCTCTTTTGTTCAATGAAGTAATTAAGTGTTTTGAAACGTGAAAACGAAGGGCAATAATTACTAATTACCCTTCGCAATATTTTACTTGTCAACAAATGTTGATTATACTCTACGACGTTTTGGAGGACGACAGCCGTTGTGAGGAAGTGGAGTGATATCTTTGATAGATAATACTTCAATACCTGCATTTGAAATTGTTCTGATAGCTGATTCACGACCAGATCCAGGACCTTTAACAAATACTTCAGCTTTTTTCATACCCGCTTCAACTGCAACTGCTGCACAGTTAGTAGCAGCCGTCTGAGCTGCATAAGGAGTGTTCTTTTTAGAACCCTTGAAGCCCATTTTACCAGCAGAAGCCCAAGAAATAACTTGACCTTGCGAGTTAGTAATTGAAATGATGATGTTGTTAAAAGAAGCTTTGATGTGTACTTGACCCACCTGTTCTACCACAACAACTCTTTTTTTAGCTTTATCTTTTCTCTTAGCTTGTGCCATTTTCAGATTTGTTTATTAATGTGCCACACTTAGTTTTTCAAAATTAATTGAATCTTGGGTGCTACAAAGCGACATCAATTTAGTGATTACTTAGTTGCTTTTTTCTTGTTTGCAACTGTCTTACGTTTACCCTTACGAGTACGAGAGTTGTTCTTAGTTCTTTGTCCACGTAATGGAAGTCCTTTACGGTGACGAAGTCCACGGTAACATCCAATATCCATTAAACGTTTGATGTTTAATTGGATCTCTGAACGTAATTGACCTTCAGTCTTGAATTCACCTGCGATAATTGCACGAATTGCACTTGCTTCTTCATCATTCCACTCACCAGCTTTCTTATCGAAAGAGATGTTTGCTTGTGTTAAGATTTTTTGAGCAGTGCTACGCCCAATACCGAAAATGTAGGTCAATGCGATTTCGCCTCTTTTTTTATCGGGAATATCAACCCCTGCTATACGAGCCATATTGTTCTTAAAGCTTTTTAGTTTAATTAAGGTATTTGAAAGATTGTAATTTCTCAACTACGTTATTTTCAAACTTTTAATTACCCTTGTCTTTGTTTAAACTTTGGATTTTTTTTGTTAATAACATAAAGTTTTCCATGACGACGGATAACTTTACATTCAGCACTACGCTTCTTGATAGACGCTTTAACTTTCATTGTTTGTGAGTGTTAAGTCGTGAGTGCAATATATTTAGGGTGTGAAATGCCAAGCTTTACGCTTACCCTTCCTAAATCCCACTCAAATTTATTTGTAACGATACACGATTCTTGCTTTACTTAAATCATAAGGTGACATTTCAAGCTTCACCTTGTCTCCTGGTAAAATTTTAATGTAATTCATTCTCATCTTACCAGAAATATGAGCAATCACTTGATGCGTATTTTCTAACTCTACTCTAAACATTGCATTTGATAGAGCTTCGATAATAGTACCATCAACTTCAATAGATGACTGTTTTGCCATAACTTCTATTTTTTGTTAGCTGTATTTCTAAAAAAGATTTACTAGTAACAGATATGAAACTTAAATATTAACAAGATATTCTGAGGTAGCCAACACTTCTTCAATAAACTTAAATGTTGTTAGGATATCAGCTTTTTCTTTTCTTACAGCTACTGTATGTTCAAAATGAGCAGAAGGTTTACGATCTTGTGTCCTGATAGTCCAATGATCATTATCCTGATGAATTGCTTTTTTACCTTGATTAACCATAGGCTCAATTGCAATTACCATACCTTCTTTTAATTTTGCACCATCACCACGCTTACCATAATTCGCAACCTCTGGCCCTTCATGTAGGGATTTCCCAACTCCATGACCTACAAGTTCTCGAACAATTGTAAATCCAGCTTTTTCACAATAAGACTGAACTCCAAAACCAATGTCTCCCAACCTTTTACCAAAAACAGCTTGTTCTATCCCTAAATACAAAGACTCTTTTGTAGTTTTTAATAAACGAAGTGTTTCCTCTGCTACATTACCAACTGCATAAGTATAAGCACTGTCTGCATGAAAACCATTTTTATAAACGCCTCCATCAATTGAAATAATGTCACCATCTTTTAACTGATAATCATTAGGTATTCCGTGAACGACTACATCATTAACTGAAATACATAAGGAAGCCGGATACTTAAAAGAGCCTACTTTATAATTTAGAAAAGATGGTTCTGAAGAATTATCTTTTATAAACTCATAAGCAATCTTATCTAATTCTCTTGTTGATACTCCAGGTTTAATAGCCTTCGCAACTTCAGCATGAGTTTTTCCTAAAATCACACCATTTTCACGAATGATATCAATTTGTTCATCTGTTTTTAAATAAACCATATTTAATTACTGAGCTACAGCCTCAGTTCTTCCTTTAACTCTTCCTGATTGCATTAAACCTTCATACTTACGCATCAAAAGATAGCTTTCAACTTGCTGCAATGTATCTAATACAACTCCGACTAAGATTAATAATGAAGTTCCGCCAAAAAACGATGCGAATCCACGAGTAATTCCGAATAAGTTTGCAATTGCTGGTAAAATAGCAATAACTGCTAACATAATTGCTCCTGGCAACGTAATTCTGTCAAGAATTTCGGCAATAAAACTACCAGTTGCTTCACCTGGCTTAACACCTGGTACAAATCCTCCCCCACGCTTCATATCATCAGAAATTTGCGTTGGGTTTATTGAGATAGCCGTGTAGAAAAACGTAAATACAATAATCAAGAAAGCAAATAATAAATTATATTGCCATGTCGTGAAATCTCCAAATGCCTGTGAAATTGACTGTGCGACTTCACTTTTCTCTGCTAATGATTGAGCTACTAAACCAGGTACAAACATTAATGCTTGAGCAAAGATAATCGGCATAACACCAGCAGCATTTAATTTCAATGGAATGTATTGACGTTCTCCACTCATTGATACACGAGAACCTACAACTTGATTTGCATATTGAACAGGTATGCGACGAACTGCCTGTGTAACCATAACAGCTCCCATTACTACAAAGAATAAGGCTACCATCTCAATAACGAACAAGAGAGCCCCTGACATTCCACGAGATTGAGCTTCACCAATTATAGATGCAGGAAAACGAGATACAATACCAATCATGATTAGCATTGAAATACCATTACCAATTCCTTTATCTGTAATTTTTTCTCCTAACCACATACAGAACATGGTTCCTGCCACTAAGATAATCACAGAATATAAACGGAAAGTCCAAGGACTAACAAGAATTGCTTCTGCAGGAATTGTTACCTGTAAATACGTAATGGCTTGTGCAGCAGTAACGAAAATAGTCAATACACGAGTGATTTGATTTAATTTCTTACGGCCAGACTCTCCATCTTTCTGCATCTTTTGAAAATAAGGCAAAGCAATTGTTAACAATTGAATTGCAATAGATGCAGAGATATAAGGCATAATACCCAATGCGAAGATTGATGCATTATTAAATGCTCCTCCTGAGAACATATTCAATAAGCCTAATAAGCCTCCGTCGCCTTTCTGAGCTAACTTCGTAGCATCTACACCTGGAAGTACAATGTACGAACCTAGGCGGAAGAAGGTGATAAACAACAGGGTATTAAGAATACGACTTCTTAATTCCTCTATTGAGAAAATGTTTTTGATAGTGTTAATAAACTTGTTCATGCTATCTGTTTAAGTAATCTTTTAGTATATAACTCGAAAGTTGTTGAACTTTTTCATTAATAACAAATCTGCTGCCAGTTTTTATTCGATTACTCAAAAAATTTCTGTTGTCTATCTACTAATTCTTTAAGAATTCTACAAAGTGGCGAACGTAAAACAAGCAATATGACAAACCAAGAGACTTGATTTGCCATATTCTTTATATTTATGCTACAACCGCAGATCCACCAGCAGCTTCAATGGCAGCTTTAGCAGCAGCAGAGAAACCTTTTACCTGAATGTCAATAGCGGCTTTTATTTCTCCACGAGAAAGAATCTTAACCAAGTCGTTTTTAGAAACTAAACCGTTTTGATATAAAACATCGTGATTAATAACTTTAACACCTGTAGCTTCTACTAAAGCCTGTAGGGTATCCAAATTAATCGCTTTGTATTCAACACGATTGATATTTTTGAAACCGAATTTAGGAACACGACGTTGTAAAGGCATTTGACCACCTTCAAAACCGCTTTTACGTGAATATCCTGAACGAGATTTAGCACCTTTGTGACCACGAGCAGAAGTTCCACCTAAACCAGAACCTGCACCACGACCAACTCTTTTGCCAACTTTTGTAGCCCCAATAGCGGGCTTCAATGAAGATAAATTCATTTTAAAAAAAATTAAATTATTTGCTAAACGCTATCTCACCGTGAGATAACTCGCTATAATAACCTCTTCCTAAGGAAAACGTTATTAGATTTTTTCAACAACAATCATGTGTTGAACTGCACGAATCATTCCTTCGATTGCAGGGTTCAACTCTTTTTCAACACTTTTGTTCATTTTACCTAAACCCAAAGCTTGGATTGTGCGTTTCTGAACTGCAGGGCGTTTGATTGCGCTTTTAACCTGTGTAATTTTTACCTTTGACATTTTTCTGTAAGTCAATGAGTTTTTGTTTTTTTATCCTAATGGATAAGAGAACAAAAAAACTATCCGTTAAATACTTTTGCTAAAGAAACACTTCTTTGGAAGGCAACTGTGTGTGGATTTCTCATTTTAACAAGAGCATCAACTGTTGCTTTAACTACGTTATGTGGGTTAGAAGAACCTTTCGATTTTGCTAATACATCATGAACACCAGCAGCTTCTAACACAGCACGCATTGCACCACCTGCAATTACTCCTGTACCTGGAGCTGCTGGCTTTAACAATACGAAACCACCTGAGAATTTACCTATTTGTTCGTGAGGTACAGAAGCTTTCAACAAAGCAACTTGGAATAAGTTTTTCTTAGCGTCTTCGATACCTTTAGAGATAGCGTCTGTAACTTCGTTTGCTTTTCCCAAACCGAAACCTACAACACCTTTACCATCGCCTACAACAACGATAGCTGAAAAACTGAAACGACGTCCACCTTTTACAACTTTCGCTACACGGTTGATAGCAACTACTCTTTCTTTTAACTCGCCTTCGTTAACCTTAATTGGTTTTGATATTAATTGCGACATTGTTCTATTGGAAGATTTTAAAATCTGTACTACTTCTTGAGCAAACAGATTGTTGATTAGAATTTAAGACCACCTTCTCTTGCACCTTCTGCCACTGCCTTCACACGACCATGATACAAGTAACCATTACGGTCAAAAACGACTGCTGAGATTCCAGCTGCTAAAGCTTTTTCAGCAATTTTAGCTCCTACTGTTTTAGCATTCTCAACATTTCCATTTGCCAAACCTAATTCCTTAGATGAAGCAGATGCCAAAGTATGTCCTTTTAAATCGTCAATTAATTGAGCATAAATCCCAGTATTTGAACGAAATACAGACAATCTTGGCTTTTCAGCAGTACCAGAGATTTTTGCTCTAATAGATTGCTTAATACGTAATCTTCTTAAATCTTTTTGCGTAGCCATTGTTTTATATTTTGTGGATTACCGACCCACGATTTATTAAAATATCGTCATCACTAATTTACGATGCTTGTAAAAAATGATAACGATATTTCAACCAGTTAAAATTATTTCTTACCACCAGTTTTACCAGCTTTTCTACGAATAATTTCACCCACAAAACGAATACCTTTTCCTTTGTATGGTTCAATTTTACGAAGAGAACGAATCTTTGCTGATACCTGTCCTAATAATTCTTTGTCAATTCCTTCAAGGATAACCTTAGGGTTTTGTCCTTTTTCCATTGAAGTTGTAACCTTCAATTCGGCAGGAATTTGCATAAAGATACCGTGAGAGTAACCTAAGCTCAATTCAAGGATATTTCCTTGGTTTGCTGCTTTGTAACCAACCCCAACTAGTTCTAAATCTTTTTTGAAACCATCACTAACTCCAACAACCATGTTGTTAATCAATGCACGATATAAACCGTGTAGTGCTTTGTGGCGTTTTTGTTCAGTTGGACGCTTAACAGCTAATTCGTTTCCTTCAACTTCAACAATAATATCTGGATCGATGGTACGAACTAGTGTTCCTTTTGCTCCTTTAACAGTAACAGTATTTTTATCTACTGTTACAGAAACACCAGCAGGAAGCGTGATGATTTTATTACCAATTCTTGACATGTTATTTTTTGATTGTGCTTAAATGAAGGCTTAATTCCTCTTTCAGCTAATTAACATAATGATAAAGATGTAAGTTACCTTACATCTTTATTGTGATTAATATACGTAACAAAGAACTTCGCCACCTACATTAAGTACACGAGCTTCTTTATCTGTAATAACTCCTTTAGAAGTTGAAAGGATTGCGATACCCAAACCGTTTAATACACGTGGCAACTCAGTTGCTCCTTTGTATTTACGTAAACCTGGCTTAGAAATTCTTTCCAATTTTACGATTGCAGGTTGTTTAGTTACAGGATTGTATTTCAAAGCAACTTTAATAGTTCCTTGAACTCCTGTTTCATCAAACTTGTAGTTCTGGATATATCCTTTATCAAAAAGCACCTTAGTGATTTCCTTTTTGATGTTAGAAGCAGGGATTTCAACGATTCTGTGACGTGCCTTGATGGCATTTCTCAATCGTGTTAAGTAATCTGCTATTGGATCTGTCATTGTTTTCGATATTTGAAACGAACGTTTTCCTCCGAAAAGGCTCGCAAAATTACGGAATTAAATTTAAAAATGCAATCTAATTGATTGATTTTAATAGTATTTACAATAATGAAATTGTAAAAGGACTACCAGCTTGATTTAGTTACACCTGGAATTAAACCATTTGATGCCATTTCACGGAATGTCACACGGTTGATTCCAAATTTACGCATATAACCTCTTGGACGTCCTGTCAATTTACAACGATTGTGTAAACGTACTGGAGAAGCATTTCTCGGTAATTTATCGAGACCAGCATAATCACCTGCAGCTTTTAAAGCGGCACGCTTTGCAGCGTATTTAGCAACTGTTGCTTCTTTTTTTCTTTCTCTTGCTTTGATTGACTCTTTTGCCATTGTGCTTGAATCTTTTTATCTGTTATCGATTATCCGTTACCCGAAATGACCGTATCTAGTGATGCGGATAACGGATAACGTATTGAGTTTACTTCTTAGAATTAGCGAAAGGCATTCCTAATTGCTGTAACAATGCATAAGCTTCTTGGTCTGTGTTAGCAGTTGTTACAAACGTAATATCCATACCTGAAATTTTGTTCACTTTATCAATTGAAATTTCAGGGAAAATGATTTGCTCTTTCACACCTAATGTGTAGTTACCACGACCATCAAATCCTTTATCAGAGATACCTTTGAAGTCACGTACACGTGGAAGTGAAACAGTTGTCAAACGATCAAGAAATTCGTACATCTTTTGTCCACGAAGCGTTACTTTAACACCAATTGGCATATTTTCACGCAACTTGAAGTTTGAGATTGCTTTCTTAGACATAGTAGCAACCGCTTTTTGACCTGAGATGATTGTTAATTCTTCAACACCAGCATCAATCAATTTTTTGTCAGCTACTGCAGCACCAATACCTTTGTTGATTACAATTTTTGTAACCTTAGGTACCTGCATTACTGACTTGTATGCAAATTTTTCCTTTAAAGCAGGAACAATTTCATTTACGTATTTGTCTCTTAATCTTGTAGTATTCATTGGTATGAAACTTTATGTGGATTTCCGACCCACTTTTCCACAGAAATAAATTCTGTGTTCATTGATTATTAAATAAATTTACCTGATGCCTTAGAGAAACGTTGTAACTTACCGTTTTCGTTCAGCTTACGTCCAGTACGAACAGGTTTTCCATTTTCAAGAACAGCGATGTTAGAGATATGGATTGAACCTTCAGTTTTAATGATTCCACCTTGTGGGTTTGCAGCATTAGGTTTAACATGCTTTGTTACCATGTTCAATCCTTCTACTACGGCACGAGATTTTTCTACTAAAACTCTTTTAATTACGCCTGTTTGACCCTTAGCGTTACCAGCGATAACCATAACAGTATCACCAGTTTTGATGTGCAACTTTGGTTGCTTATTAAACTTTCTTTCCATGATGATTATGTATGATTAAAGTACCTCTGGAGCTAATGAAACGATTTTCATGAAACCTGCATCACGTAATTCACGAGCTACTGGGCCGAAAATACGAGTACCACGTGGCTCATCGTTATTGTTCAACAATACTACTGCATTGTCTTCAAAGCGAATATATGAACCATCTTTACGACGGATTTCCTTTTTAGTTCTTACGACTACGGCTTTAGAAACCGTACCTTTTTTCATATTTGATGAAGATAGTGCTGATTTAACAGTTACTACCACTTTATCACCAATTGAAGCGTATCTTTTACCTGTACCGCCTAAAACACGGATACCAAGGGCGGCCTTTGCTCCTGAATTATCAGCTACGCCAGATCTTGATTCTTGTTGTAACATCTTCTGATTAGAATATTTTAATTACGAAATATTTAACTTCTTTGATTTAACTTTGATAACCGACGAGAAGAGATTATTTCGCTTTTTCGATAACTTCAACTAATCTCCAACGTTTGTTCTTCGACAAAGGACGGGTTTCCATTACCTTCACTGTATCGCCGATTCCACATTCATTTTTCTCATCATGAGCCATTACTTTAGAAGTTTTCTTCATAAACTTACCATAAAGTGGATGCTTCACTTTTCTTTCTACGGCCACGGTAATAGATTTATCCATCTTATTACTTACTACACGGCCAACCCTTACTTTTCTTAGATTTCTTTCCATCGTTGGATTGTTGTTGTTGTTTTGTTCGATTGTTCTCAAGCTATATTTTGATGAGAACTGTAAGTTTAAATAGCAATTGTGAGTTTTATTTCAACAATTATTATTTAGCTGCATTGATTGCAGTAGCCAAACGAGCGATTACCTTACGAGCTTCACGCAAACGTAGTGGGTTTTCGATCGGAGAAATAGCATGAGCGAATTTCAAACGAGCTAAAGCTTCTGTTTCAGCTACTAAAGCATTTTGTAATTCTTCTACGCTTAATTTTTTAATTTCTGCGTTTTTCATCTTTATTGAGTCTTAAAAAGTATATGAACAAATGAGCTGACAGTTTATGAGTACCATTGCTAGTTACTCATAAACTTTAAAACTCATACACTCAATGCCTTATTCTTGATAATCTCTACGCACTACAAATGTAGTACGAACTGGAAGTTTTTGTGCAGCTAAACGAAGTGCTTCTTGAGCTAATTCTAAAGGCACACCCGCAGATTCAAATAAAATTGTACCTGGTTTGATATTTGCAACCCAGTATTCTGGAGCACCTTTACCTTTACCCATACGTACTTCAGCTGGCTTCTTTGTGATTGGTTTGTCTGGGAAAATACGAATCCAAACTTGACCTTCACGTTTCATAGCACGAGTAACTGAGATACGAGCTGCTTCGATTTGACGAGCAGTGATTCGTCCTGGCTCCAGAGATTTGATAGCGAATGTACCGAAGTCAATTTCATGACCACGAGTTGCCATTCCTTTCACTCTACCTTTCTGTTGCTTACGGAACTTGGTTCTTCTTGGTTGTAACATTGTCTTAATTATGTCTTTTAGTCAATTATCAGCATCAGTTACTATGAGTAGCAACACTGAAACTGAAGCTGACTATTGATTAGAATTATCTCTTTCCGCCTCCTCTGTTGTTGTTATTACCACCTTGAGGCTTCTTACCTGGTCCGTTTCCACCGGCGTTGTTGTTACGACGATTGTCGTTTCCACCACGTCCTCCGTTTCCACCACGACCACCACGACGAGCGTTGTCTTCGTCACGGCCACCACGTTGGTTACTTGAACCACGAGAATCTGCACTTGCTTGTTGAGCAGCAATTCCTGCATTTGGAGAAAGATCACGTTTACCGTAAACTTCACCTTTAAATACCCATACTTTAATACCGATTTTTCCGTAAACAGTTAATGCTTCAGAAATAGCATAATCGATATCAGCACGAAGTGTGTGAAGAGGAATTCTACCTTCTTTGTATCCTTCAGAACGTGCCATTTCAGCACCACCTAAACGACCAGAAAGTTTTAACTTGATACCTTGAGCACCTACTCTCATCGCAGAAGCAATTGATTGCTTCATTGCACGACGGAAAGAGATACGAGCTTCAAGTTGCTGAGCGATTGTTTCACCGATCAACTTCGCATCAATCTCAGGACGTTTGATTTCAAAGATGTTAATTTGAACGTCTTTTCCTGTGATTTTCTTTAATTCTTCTTTAATTTTATCAACTTCTTGACCACCTTTACCGATAACAACGCCTGGGCGTGCCGTGTTGATTGTCAATGTTATACGTCTTAATGTACGTTCAATGATAACCTTAGAGATTGCACCCTTTGGAATACGAGCAGCAACGTATTTACGGATTTTGTCATCCTCAACTAGTTTGTCGGCAAAATTCTTTCCACCGTACCAGTTTGAATCCCAACCTCTGACGATACCAAGTCTAAGACCAACGGGGTTAATTTTCTGTCCCATTTTGTGATATTTAGATGTTTTCTCTAATTATTCTTCTATTGTAACTAATGATGGAGCACTTCCAGCAGCAACCACAATTGTAATGTGGTTTGAACGCTTTTGGATTCTATATCCACGACCTTGAGGAGCTGGACGCATACGCTTCAAAGAGCTACCGCCATCTACTGTAACAGTCTTAACGAATAAATCGGCATCTTCCAATTTAACGTCTTCATTTTTGTTTTGCCAGTTCGCAATCGCTGAGAGTAAAAGTTTCTCAACATATCTTGCACCAACTTTAGGTTCGTATTTCAAAATACCTAAAGCCTTGTTGACTTTCTGACCTCTAATCATGTCAACCACGATTCTCATTTTCTGAGGGGAAGTCGGAATATTATTTAGTTTAGCTACTGCTTCCATTTCTTTAATTATGAATTTTGAATTATGAATATTTGAATTATGAAGTAAGAACTACTCATAATCTATAATTCATAACACATAATTTTAGCGTTTGCCTTTATCTTTTTTAGCAATGTGACCTCTGAAATTGCGTGTTGGAGCAAATTCACCAAGTTTATGACCGACCATGTTTTCAGTAACATAAACTGGGATAAACTTGTTGCCGTTATGCACTGCAAATGTGTGACCAACGAAATCAGGAGAAATCATTGAGCGTCTTGACCAAGTTTTGATTACTGACTTTTTGCCTGAATCATTCATTGCAACCACTTTGTTGTCAAGGCGATAGTCAATATAAGGTCCTTTTTTTAATGAACGTGCCATCTATCTATTTTTTCTTTCTACTGATGATTAGACGATTTGAATCCTTTTTCTTATCACGGGTTTTCTTACCTTTCGCTAATAAACCTTTACGTGAACGAGGGTGACCACCTGATGAACGACCTTCACCACCACCCATTGGGTGATCGACTGGGTTCATTACAACACCACGAACTCTTGGACGGCGGCCTAACCAACGGTGACGACCAGCTTTACCTAAGTTTGTGTTCATGTGGTCTGCATTTGATACGGAACCTACTGTTGCTAAACAGTTTGCCAATACCATACGCATTTCGCCTGAAGGTAATTTAATGGTAGCATACTTGCTATCACGAGCTAATAACTGAGCGTAAGTACCTGCTGAACGAGCTAATTCTGCTCCACCACGAGGGCGTAATTCGATAGCGTGAACAATTGTACCTACTGGGATATTCAACAATGGCAATGTGTTTCCAACTTCTGGAGCTGCACTTGCACTTGTGATTACCTTTTGACCTACTGTCAATCCTGTTGGAGCGATAATATATGATTTTTCGCCATCAGCATACTCAATAAGAGCGATACGAGCTGTACGGTTTGGATCATATTCGATTGTCAAAACTGTTGCTTCAACATCAAATTTATCACGATAGAAGTCAATTAAACGATAACGACGTTTGTGACCACCACCGATGTAACGCATAGCACGATGTCCTAAGTTGTTACGTCCACCAGTTCTTTTAATTGGAGCCAACAACGGCTTGTACGGCTTTGAGGTTGTGATTTCCTCAAAAGTAGGTGCAATACGTTGACGTTGACCCGGAGATGTTGGTTTTAATTTTCTAACTGCCATTTTGCTTTGTTGTTCAATTTATCGGGATGAACTCCCATACATATTAATCTGAAATATATTCTAACAAAACTTGTCAAGAATTAGACTTCAAATTGAAATTAGATTCCTTCATAGAAATCGATTACTTCACCTTTAGCTACAGTAACGATTGCTTTCTTAAATGTTGAAGTATAACCAGAAGTAACTTTCGTTCTTGTACTTCTTGATTTTTTCTTACCGAACTGACGAAGCGTATTAACAGAAGCTACTTCAACACCGTACATTTTTTTCACTTCTTTAGCGATTTCAACTTTGTTCGCTTTGTTAGCTACTTCGAATACGTATTGACCGCCTTTCTGCAAATCCTGAGTTTTCTCAGTAAGAATTGGTCTTTTAATAATGCTCATTTCCTTATTAAGTTCATTGTCCCTTATTCAATAGGAACTATTTACTGAAAGATGATTCGATTTTAGCAACTGCACCTTCAGCAATAAGAAGACGTGTTGCATTTACTAAGTCATAAGTATTTACATCTGCCGCTGTAGTAACTTGTACTTTATCCAAATTACGTCCTGACAAGTAAACATTTTTATCTTCTTCTGAAAGGATAAACAATGCTTTTGTTCCTGCTAATGACAATGCGTTGATTACTTCTAAGAAAGATTTAGTTTTTGGAGCATCGAATGTGAAGTTTTCAAGAACTGAAACTGCACCTTCTTGAGCTTTTGCAGCGAATGCTGACTGACGTGCCAATGATTTAACTTTCTTGTTCAATTTGAATGAATAGTCACGTGGTACTGGACCAAATACACGACCACCACCTCTGAACAATGGAGATTTCATTGAACCCGCACGAGCACCACCTGTACCCTTTTGACGCTTCAATTTGCGAGTTGTACGAGCGATTTCTGCTCTTTGTTTCGCTTTGTGAGTTCCTTGACGTTGGTTAGCCAAGTACTGCTTCACATCTAACCAAACTACGTGCTCGTTTGGCTCGATTCCAAAGATTTCGTCAGAAAGTACCACTTTCTTTCCTGAATCTTTGCCTTGTATAGTTAAAACTGATAATTCCATTTGTTTCTTTCTAATTTGAAAATTCGACAATTTGAAAATCTAATATTTTTATTGATGATGTTTACCCTAAGGCATCGCATCTTCAAATTTTCAAATTAAGACTATTTTTCAAGAATAATGTAAGAGTTTTTAGCTCCAGGCACTGAACCTGATACTACGATAAGGTTTTTGTCAGTATAAACTTTCAATACTTGTAAGTTTTGAACTTTTACACGATTTCCACCTGTACGTCCTGCCATGCGAAGACCTTTGAATACACGAGATGGGAATGAACAAGCACCAATTGAACCTGGGTGACGACCTCTGTTGTGCTGACCGTGAGTTTGACCTCCAACACCACCAAATCCATGACGTTTAACTACCCCTTGGAAACCTTTACCTTTTGAAGTACCGATTGCATCTACGAAGTCTCCTTCTGTAAATAACTCTACTGATACTGAATCACCAAGTGCAAGTGGTTGTTCGAATGATTTGAACTCTACCAATTTCTTCTTTGGTGTTGTTCCTGCTTTTTTGAAGTGACCTAAAAGAGGTTGCGTAGTGTGCTTCTCTTTTTTCTCGCCATAGCCTAATTGAACAGCGCTATAACCTTCTTTTTCTACTGTTTTCACTTGTGTTACTACACAAGGACCGGCTTCGATTAGCGTACAAGGAACGGCTGTACCGTCTGCATTGTAGAGGCTAGTCATACCGATTTTTTTTCCGATAATTCCAGACATTTTATTGGGAATAAAACGTTAAAAGATAAAATAAAAAACTTATTTTCAGCGAGTTACGACTTTATGAAAATTCACAGCGTAAATCGGACTGCAAAGGTCGTGATTTTATTTTGTACAAACAAAAAAACGCACAAAAATATTCACGCACTCAAGATACTAGCGACAGAAGATTGAAATAGAAAGCGACAAGAAAGGTAGGGTCAAGCAACACGCTTGATAAAACGAGTCTTGTGTAGCTTAATACTCAACTTTACAACCTGGGCATTCAGTGAAGCAAGCCAGTATCAGTTCTGACACTTTTGCAGTTTAACCTGCGGTAATAATTCAGCGATTCTTTAAATAAATACTTTTTAGATTTTCTTGTCGAGTTCTGCCAACCCGTTACAAGAATATAGAAAATGAATCATCTGAATTGGACTGCAAAAATACGGCATTCTTTTTGAATTACAATGAGTTATGCGAAAATATTTTAAAATAATTTAATGCAAATTAGTTGACGTTCCGTTAATCGCTCTGATTGATGCTTTTTATTCCTCATTCAAAAAATACCAACTAGTTTTTTTAGCGTATCTTGGCACATAAACACAAATCACAAACAGTCCTTTTATTGCTTTCATAAACATTCGTATCTTTGCTCTATCAACCAACACATAAGCAAATCCCCCTTTCAATGAAGATTTCTGTTATTACTGTTTCCTTTAATTGTGCTGCAACAATTCGTCAAACAATTGATAGTGTGCTAGCTCAGGACTATCCTAATCTAGAATATATCATAGTAGATGGAGCATCTAAGGACGGAACAGTGGAAATATTGAAAAGTTATGGTAACAAAATTCGCTTTATCTCTGAACGAGACAAAGGTATTTATGATGCTTTGAATAAAGGGGTTAAAATGGCAACTGGCGATGTAGTAGGAACAATTGGGGGAGACGACTTCTTTCCAGACAATGGGGTGATTAGTGCTGTAGCGGCTAGGTTTATCCAATCAGGAGCAGATGCAGTCTATGGAGACATTCAATTCATTAACCCGGGAGACGATACCAAAATTGTACGCTATTGGAGTGCAGGCGAATACCGTGTAGAAAACTGGCTCAAAGGTTGGATGCCTCCACACCTATCTTTTTACCTAAAAAAAGCACTCATTGATAAGCATGGCTACTATTTTACGGACTTCACATGTGCGGGAGATTATGAGTTGATGCTCCGTATTTTATATAAATTTAGAGCATCCGCCACTTATTTACCCAAAGTATTGATGACCATGCGTAACGGAGGAACCAGCACTGCTTCGTTAAAACATCGTTACAGAGCCAATATGGAAGACCGTCGTGCTTGGCGAATGAATGGTTTAACACCAAAATGGTATACGCTTTGGTGGAAGCCGCTTTCCAAAGTAGTACAATTATTCAAGGCAAAATAGTATTTAGTAATAAATGTTGAATTTTAGATTTTGGATTTAATACCCTATCTATAAAGCCTTCTTTTGTGTGAATAGGACTGTGATTTACATAAAAGAGGGCTTTGTCTTTCCTAATTACCTTAAAAACCTCCTCCTCCCCTATATGCTCATCCTAGTCTGAGTTTTACTTTCAAAAAACATTGTTTTGTTCTATTTTTCTTGACTTATCTATTTTTTTCGCTATTTTTAAGTCTGCTAAGTTCCTAAAGTAGCAAACTGATTAACAACTCTTTAACACACACGCACCAATCTACGCAATTAAATTCACACAAGTCATTTTTTGAGTTTGTATCAATCTTTGTTTTCTTATATTTTCAAAATTTCTAATTGTTTGCATTATGAACAAAAGTCTCTTGTTAGCTCTTTTGGGCTTATGGATGCTAGGGTCTTCCCTTTGGCACGCCTTTGTCATCAAAAACTGTAGTGACGTAACACCCCTTAGTACTCCGTCCATCGCTGCGGCTGTTACTCCCCTAGGCTTATCTATTATAGATGGAGCAAACTTAAATCTAAGTAGCAGTGGTAATTTTGGTTTCAAAAAATCAGACGCTACAGCGAATATCGGGTCAGTACAAACGTCGCTTGATTCGTTGGTTGCTTATTTGAAAGCTAATCCATCCAAACAACTAACGATTACGGGTGAGTATGGTGCAGATGAAACTAATGCTACTTCATATCCGAATTTGGGTATTGCTAGAGCTGAGGACATCAAAGCGTATTTGGTAAAAGCAGGCATTCCTGCGGGAAGTCTCCTTACAGCAGGAAAAGAAAATAGCCTAACTTGGTCGCCAGCGGATTCTACAAGTGGATTGTTAACCTTTGGTTTCACAGAAAAACCAGCAGGAGGAACAACCGAAGAAGACCTTGCTTCTAAAGCTAGCTATGAAGGAATGTTTAAGCCAATGGACTTATACTTTAAAACGGGTAGTACTTCGTTTATCAAAACAAAAGCGAATGAAAAGTTCATGCAAGAAGCGAAAGCGTTTTTAGCTACCAATAAGGATAAAAAATTACTTGTGACAGGTCATGCGGATAATTTGGGGGATGATGCCATCAATATGAAGTTATCCGAAAAAAGAGCGAACGATGTAAAAGAGGAATTGATTGGACTGGAAATTAGTGCGTCTCAAATTGTTACTGATGCAAAAGGAGAAACACAGCCAAGTACCTCGAATGATACGCCTGAAGGACGTAAGCAAAATCGTCGTGTGGCTGTAGTAGTTCAATAAACACATCCTTTGGGAGATTCGATTGTTAGGGCTTCATTGCCTAATCATAAACTTAAAATATTCGTACTATGTTTAATTTAAATCCTTGTAATTATGACTTTGCTTGGTGGCAACAATTATTGATGCTACTCGGTGCAGGTATTTTGGGCTACTTATTGGGTGGTCGTAAAAGTGAAATCAATCAATTAAGTGCGAAACTGTCGGGACTAGAAGCTGACTGCGAAAATTGCTTGAAAGGGAAATCGCTAAAAGTGAGCCTAGCGGATAGTAATCCAATAGCGGTAAAGGCAAACTTATCAGCCGATTTGGATACTGCACTTCCAGAAATTGGGCTTGGAGGCATTTCATTAGATACCCCAGCGATGGAAGTTGATACGCATATTGAGCCGATTTCGATAGAAACACCCGTAGATTTATCAGCTTCGTTGTCAGGTGATTTACCAGACTTACATCTACCTGAAATTGAAGTACCAGAAGTTAGTCTTCCAGAGGGGAATATCGACCTTGATGTAGAAAAAACAGCAGACCTTAGTGCTTCGTTAACTTCCGAAATCCCGTCAATTGATATTCCGACGGTAGAAAGTCCTTCCTTAGACCTTGGTTTAGTGGGTGCAGGTGTAGCGGCTTTGGGCGGAGTTGTTGCTGGAGGTATTGATAAACTGGATGATTTGAAAAAAATTGAAGGCATTGGTCCAAAAATTGAGCAACTTCTTCACGAAGCAGGAATTAAGACATTTGACATTTTGGCAAACAGTCAATCGGCTACGATAAAAGAAATTCTTGTGGCTGCGGGGTCTCGCTTCCAAATGCACGACCCTACCACTTGGCCAGAACAAGCAAGGTTAGCGGCTGAAGGTAAGTGGGAAGAATTAAAAATATGGCAAGATGCCTTGAACAAAGGAAAAGAGTAGTGAATACGTAACGTTCCTTTGGCATTTATGAAATTTTATTAACTGAAAATCAATTCAATCACATGGATTTAGCACATAACAAATTTATTGCCATTCTCGAAATGTTAATTCTCACAGGATTGGCCGCTCTTATTGGGTATTGGATTGCTAACTTTTTTTCTAAAAAGAAAGTCAACGACCTGAGTGAACAAATAGCTTCTAAAGAGTTAGAACTGGCAAATTGTAAAAAAAGTAAACGTTAGTTCATTTAGTAAAAATCCCTTAGCTACAGTTTTATCTCAAACTTCGCTAAGGGATTTAATTTTATTAAAAGACCATTATCGCTTCCTATCCTACCAATTTAACACCACATTTTCGATAATTGCACAAGCCTCGTTCATCTGGCTTTCGCTAATCACTAAAGGCGGAGCGAAACGAATTTTGTTTCCGTGTGTTGGTTTGGCTAATAAACCTTTTTCTTTAAATGCGACGCATAAGTTCCAAGCTGTTTCACTTTCTTCGTCGGTATTGATTTCAACAGCATTTAATAAGCCTTTCCCTCTTACTTTCGTAATTAAGTCTGGACGTTTTGCCATTAATTCAGTCATTTTTTGTCTGAAAACTTGTCCCATCGCCTCAGCATTTTCGGCAAGATTTTCTTCTTTCACTACTGTTAATGCCGCCATTGTTACGGCACAAGCCATTGGATTGCCACCATAGGTAGAACCGTGTTCGCCTGGTTTGATGGTCAACATAATTTCGTCACGACAAAATACGGCTGAAACGGGATATGTACCTCCCGATAAGGCTTTCCCTAAAATCAAAATATCGGGTTTTACCTCTTCATGATCACAAGCCAAACGCTTTCCTGTACGAGCAATCCCCGTTTGTACTTCGTCGGCAATGAATAAAACGTTGTGCTGACGACATAAGGCCGCTACTTGTTTCAAATAGCCTTCTTGTGGAACAATCACCCCTGCTTCTCCTTGAATAGGCTCGACCATGAAGCCCGCCACGTTTGGATCTTTCAATGCCTCCGCTAAAGCATCAAGGTCATTGTATGGAATAATTTCACAGCCTGGCAAAAACGGGCCATAGTCTGCATAACTAGACGGATCTGTTGAGGAAGAGATAGCAGCGATGGTTCTTCCCCAGAAATTACCCGCAGCATAAATGACTTTGGCTTGATTCTGTGGAATTCCTTTTACCTTATAAGCCCATTTGCGGGTTAATTTCAATGCCGTTTCGCCTCCTTCTACGCCAGAGTTCATCATCAATACTTTATCGTAACCGAAATACTCACAAAGGAATTTTTCACAAATCCCTAATTGGTTACTGTAAAAAGCCCGAGAGGTAAGGGTTAACTTCTGAGCCTGCGTAATCATGGCTTGAACAATTTCCGGGTGACAATGCCCTTGGTTAACAGCACTATAAGCCGACAAGAAATCGAAGTATCGCTCGCCTTCGACATCCCATACAAACACGCCTTCACCTCTTTCGAGTACTACAGGCATTGGGTGATAATTATGAGCGCCATATTGGTCTTCTAAAGCAATGGCAGTCTGCGTATTGGCTGGTAATGATTGTGGTGTCATATTGGTTATTAGTTATGGAAGTAAACTCATAGCAGTAGTGCTATAAGTTATTGCTCTTATTGTTATCGAAAGGAAAATCAAGAAAATGGAGGTCTATTTACTGTGCTGCGAAAAGCAACATCACGTAAATTAATAAGGAAGCGGATGCGGTAATACGATGAATTTTGCAAAAATGCCCATAGAGTGTACTCATGGTGAATACACGACTTCTGATAAGGGGACGATATGCTGTGTAAAAGTTATTCATCTGTTTATACACAAAGATAAACAGGAAAGGAAACAAAAGCGACAAAAATAGGGTTGAATTGATAGGTGGGATTAATAAAAGGCATTGAGTTTGTCAAAGGACATAGGCACAGAGTACTCTCACCTTAACGTTCTCTTTCTCAAGATGGCTGGCAAGAAGATACACAGACAGATAAAAGAATACCCTATCAGGGTCGTTGACCACTGACAGGGTACGAAAGCAATCAAATATCACTTGTGTCAAGCTTATTGAGTAAAAATATTTAAAATAGCATTTTATCAAACATGGCAAATAACAATACCCCTCCTCCTCCACTTACATCAGAAGATTATTATTTGAACGAACAGGGCTATATGGTTTTTACGGCAACATATCATCTAAAAAGAGGTCATTGCTGTAAAAATGGCTGTAAACATTGTCCTTATGGGTTTAAAAAAGGGTTAACCCCTAAGAGCTAACCCTGTAATGTGCTGAAAAATATCAGCTTTGCAAAAGCTCATTTTCCAACTTTCTCGACACGGGTGAATGAATGCACCCGCTAAGTGGAATCGTTGGTTTGTAAGTGACTATATGCTTGACTTTAATTACTCTTACTTACAACAGTTCGTAAATTCCTGCTACGCCTTGTCCCCCTCCTACGCAGGCCGTGACCATACCGTATTTCTGGTTACGACGACGCATTTCATTGAATAGCTGTACCGATAATCTTGCTCCTGTTGAACCAAGTGCATGACCTAGGGCAATCGCCCCTCCGTTTGGATTCAATTTATCAGGGTCTATCTCAAGGGTTCTGACTACCGCTAAGGCTTGAGCAGCAAAGGCTTCGTTCAGTTCGATTTGGTCAAGCTGATTTAAAGTTAAGCCTGCTTGTTTTAAGGCTTTCGGAATGGCATAAACGGGGCCAATTCCCATCAGACTTGGTTCGCAACCAGCCGTTGAGAAGGACATCATGCGAGCGATGGGTTCAAGATTTAGTTCTTTAACCATTTTTTCGGACATGACTATCACAAAGGCAGCTCCGTCGGAGGTTTGCGACGAGTTTCCTGCTGTTACAGAACCTCCTGCGGCAAAGACAGGTTTTAATTTCGCCAACGCCTCCACACTGGTATCCGCACGAGGGCCTTCATCTTTGGCAAAAATGGTCTCCTTATTTTTCTTCTTTCCAGAAACCGCATCGAAGAAGGTTTCTTTTACCGTAATTGGCACGATTTGACTATCAAATAACCCTGCTTGCTGGGCGGCAATCGCTTTTTGATGCGATAGATAAGCAAAGGCATCTTGGTCTTCACGACTTATCTGGTATTTTTTAGCAACCTGTTCTGCCGTTAAACCCATTCCTATATAATAGTCTGGAGTCTTTTGGGCAATATCAAAATTGAGGGCGGTCTTATAACCCACCGTAGGCACAAGCGACATGGACTCTACCCCACCTGCAATGATACAATCTGCCATTCCAGAAGAAATTTTGGCAGCGGCTAAGGCAATGGCTTCTACCCCAGAACCACAATAACGGTTGATGGTAAAACCTGAAACCTCTTTGGGTAAGGACAAAAGGGCTACATACCGCCCAATTTGCATTCCTTGTTCGGCTTCTGGCACGGCATTACCTACGATAACGTCATCTACCAAATGAGGGTCTAGGCTTGGCAACTGTGCCAGCATATACTTAATGACTTCTGCCCCAAGTTCATCAGGACGAGTAAAACGAAGCGTACCTTTCGGGGCTTTCCCCACGGCTGTACGATAGCCAGCAACAATATATGCGTTCATGGTTGAATTCTTTTTAGACGTTTCCAAAGTCCCTGAGAACTTTTGAATTTGTAAGCGTTAAGTGATGATGTTGGATTTTGGATTTAATGCCCTAGCGAAACCTATAAGGTTTTGGTGAAAAATCTGACGATAAGGTTATTACCAACTAAACCTTATAGGTTTTTACACGAAAACATCTTAAATCTCAATCCAAAATCCAACATCACATTAGTTTCTCAATGGTTTTCCACCGTTCAATAAACTTTGAATGCGTTCGAGGGTTTTCTTTTCACCTGTTAGCGATAAGAAAGCTTCTCGTTCTAGTTCTAATAAATACTGCTCGGTCACGTTTTGAGGATAACTTAAATCGCCCCCACAAATCGCATAGGCCAGTTTATCGGCAATTTTTGCATCGTGTTCCGAAATATAGCCTGCCATTTTCATTGAGGTAATTCCAGCTTTGAATAAGGCAATACCAGCCTTTCCTTGCACCCGAATGTCGTTGCGTCGTTTCGCCTGCGTATAACCAGCCTCCGCCAAGTCGATAGCCGTTTGTTTAGCATCTGCCAGTAAACGGCTACGGTTCAAGACAATCTTATCGCCTCTTCTGAAATAATTCATATCAAATGCCTCTTGTGCCGACGTACTCACTTTTGCCGTAGCAATGTTCATAAAGGCAGCTTGCAAGATATTCAGTTCGGCATCGCCTGTTTGGTACATATCCGAACAACGTAACGCCATTTCTTTTGTACCTCCTCCCGCAGGAATCAAGCCTACGCCTACTTCCACCAAGCCGATGTAGGTCTCAGCAGCAGCTACCACACGGTCGGCATGTAAATTGATTTCGCAACCACCACCCAAAGCCAAGCTATGTGGGGCAGTCACGACAGGAATTCCCGAATAACGCACTCGCATCATGGTTTGTTGGAATTGACCAATCATCAAATTGATTTCGTCGTATTCTTGCTCAATGGCAAACATAAAAAGCATCGCCAAGTTTGCCCCTGCCGAATAGGCTTCTGTACTATCGTTTCCAATGACTAAGCCTCTGAAATCTTTTTCAGCTAAACTAATTGCTTTGTTGATACCTTGAATAACACCCGACCCCATGGTATTCATTTTTGAACGGAATTCTAAATTCAGAATCCCATCGCCCATGTCATAGACCGCACTATCGGCATTTTGCCAAACCATGTTATCCGATAAGTTTTCTAAAATCAAGAAAGAACCTACCCCAGGAATGACTTTGTATGCTTTGGAAGGAATATCGTAATATACTTTTTGACCTGCCTCTTTTTTATAGAAAGAAGTCACGCCTGCTTCCAGCATTTCATAGACCCAAGCCGCAGGTTTCATGCCTTCCGCTTCCATTAGAGCAATCCCTTTTTCGACTCCGATAGCATCCCATGTTTCAAAAAAGCCTATTTGCCAACCGAAACCCGCACAGATTGCCGCATCAATTCGGTATAGTTCGTCGGCAATTTCTGGAATGCGATTCGTTACGTAGCGGAAACCGTCTAAAAGGGTTTTGCGATAAAATTCACCCGCTTTGCCTTTGTCCGCCAACAAAACGGCAAAGCGATCCTTGAGTGCCAAGCTTTTCGTTTTTTCAAACACCTCAAACTTTACCTTTTGCGAAGGCTCGTACTCAAAGGTTTTTAGATTTAGGGCTAAAATTTCGGAAGCCCCTTTCTCATTTTTTACTTTCTTATAAAAACCCTGACCTGTTTTGTCTCCAAGCCATTTGTTCTCTTGTAACTTCTGAATCATGGCAGGAAGCACAAAGGCATCTTTCGACTCGTCGTTTTGCAAACCTGCATATAAATTTTTAGAGACGTTGATCGTCGTGTCTAAGCCTACTAAATCCGATAAACGGAATGTCCCTGATTTCGGACGGCCAACTACCACCGAAGTCAACTTATCCACTTCCTCTACGGTCAAGCCCATGCTTTCTACTACTTGCATGGTTTGCATCATACTATAGACTCCCACCCGATTGGCAATAAAAGCGGGAGTATCTTTACACAAGACGGTAGTTTTTCCTAGAAAACGATCGCCGTAGTGCATCAAGAAATCGACTACTTCGGTATCCGTCTTAGCCGTTGGAATAATTTCTAATAATTTTAAATACCTAGGCGGATTGAAAAAGTGTGTTCCGCAGAAATGCTTCTGAAAGTCTTCCGAACGTCCTTCTGCCATGAGGTGAATGGGAATACCCGAAGTATTGGACGTAATGAGCGTGCCTGCTTTTCGTAAGGCATCGACTTTCTCGAAGAGGGATTGTTTTATTGCCAAGTTTTCCACAATGACCTCTATCACCCAGTCGTAATCTTTGATTTCGGCTAGGTTGTCATCAAAGTTTCCCAACTTGACACGCCCTGCAAAAGCCGATGAAAACAGTGCCGCAGGGTTCGCTTTTAGGGTATTCTGAAAAGCCTCGTTGACGATACGATTACGAACCAAAGGTGACGACAAACTAAGCCCTTTCGCTTGCTCTTGCGGATTGGGCTCTTTGGGAACAATGTCCAACAACAACACCTCACAGCCAATATTGGCAAAGTGACAGGCAATGCGGCTTCCCATAATTCCTGAGCCGAGGACAGCTACTTTCTTGATTGTACGATTCATTGTGCTTGATGTATGAAATGCGTTATTTATTGTCGGTTAATTGTCAACTGTCTGTTAACCCTGAACAGATAATCGCTAACAGGCAAGAGACAATTTTTTCTTTCTTAAATTATATTTAAAGATAACGAAAAATAAATTTATTATGCAAGCATACTATTTTATTTTTTTGCATAAAAAAAGCCTCACCCGAAGGAGAGGCTTGAAACGGTAGAAGATACTTTGACCTTGTAAAACTACCTACTATAAATGAGTTATGACGTTCGAATGAAATACAGATTAAATATAGTAAAAATCTGTGAATTAACGAATAAAATAGCATAAATTTAACTGTGCAACCATGCAACCACATAGCTACATAGTTCACATAGTAGAGAGGGAACTAGTTTGAAAAGGCATATAGGCACAAAGTCCAAACTACGCACCGTGTTTTAAACATTGAACTTTAATCTCTCAACTACTTTAACTAAGCTACTAACGCTAAATCACGATAGAACTTTGTTACTAATTTTTGTTTTGAATAATAGCCACAAAGCGTTGGCGTATCGTTTGAAGACACGTCCATTAATTCCATCGAACGAATCAAGATATTCTTTTCTAGCTGTTGGCAGGTAGCATATAGTTTTGCCCAATCGGCTTCTAAGACTAATTTTAGGTAACGATATTTTGAATCACTGACTTTAGGAGACAAGTCGATGAAACTGAAAGAGTGAACCCCTTTCTGGATTTCTGCCATAATTAAATGCGACATAAAATCATTGTCCTCAAAACCGATGTTCAAAAAATACGTTTCCATAAGCTTTATTCGTTTATATATTGTATAGTAAATTTCAATATTATAGATTATATTTCCAATTATTTTTATTAAATTGAAATTATTTTCTAAAATTTACCCAAAAACCGCACACATAGTATATAATCAAAACTAAACTTAACACTTATTAGAAAAATATTCTTATGGCATCTTTAGATAATACCGACTTACGCATCTTACAATTGTTACAAAGTGATGCGTTAATGACTAACAAAGAAATTGCAGCTAAATTGCACTTGACCACAACGCCTGTGCATGAGCGTATCAAACGCCTCGAAAACGATGGCATCATTGAACGCTATACGGCTATTTTGAATAAAACAAAACTAGGAAGGGGCTTGGTTGTTTTTGTGGATGTGACCCTCAAACAACACGCTGCGGAGTATTTGGAACAGTTTGAGCAGGATGTACTGAAACTCTCGGAAGTAGTAGAATGCTACTGTATTTCGGGTGGGTCTGATTTTTTATTGAAAGTATTGGTAAAAGACATGGACGACTACAAACAATTTATCCTCTTTAAGCTTGCCACCCTACCCAACATTGGCAATGCCCAAAGCCGCTTTGTAGTAAACGACATCAAAAGCCAAAGCCCTGTACCCATCGGATTGTGATGTTGGATGTTGAATTTTGGATGTTGGATTAAAAACCAATCATCCAAAATTCAAAATTTAACATCCAAAATCTATTTGATTCCATATTTCTTCTTCACCTCCTCCGACAAAGGCAAGAGGTATTTATCTCCAAAAACCTTTATCCACTCCTGAATTTCATCGTATTTATAAGTTAAAGGCTCTCCATCTCCCCAACTCATAATATCCCCCCTATCCTTCTCCAAATCTGTTTTGATAACTGCTTTACCAACCGTTACGTAAAGATGATTATCAATAATATTAACATTTCTTGCCTCTTTATTTAGCCACAGGG
>JACCDQ010593665.1_pt1 | contig 30568 bp, 24 predicted proteins | sample 7446031 | NCBI WGS metagenome assembly JACCDQ01 (sample SAMN15323442, study PRJNA562643) | freshwater metagenome | isolation source: river surface water | place: USA:Blue River Watershed | collected 2017-08-17 | reverse complement strand
CCGAAAATTACGCGGCCAACCGTTTTAAAACCGAGCACTAATGCCAGCATTGCCACAGCCGAGCGGGCATCGACGCCGAGCGCGATGCCGTACGCGACGACCTGTTGCATCGGAAAGGCCATCGCCGCACAGCCGCTGACAATCGCCGCAAACAGAAGCCACTGGACGGCCGTCGTTGCGCTGCCGGGAGCAGGCATGCCGCCGCGACAGGGCTGATCGCCCTCGGCGGGCATCATGACCGGCATCCCTGGCACCGGTCGCAATCTTCTGGCCAGCAGCAGCATGCCGATTCCGCAGATCGGCCCGAGCGCGACGTAGACAGGCCGCCAGCCGAATTCGGCGACAGCCCGTTGAATGATCGGGGTCCAGATGGCGCCGGCAATGAGGTTGCCGCACATGCAAATGCCAACGGCCAGACCCCGGTACTTGTTCCACCAGAGCGTTGTGTCGGCAATGAGCGGCGCGAAGGCACTCCCGGTGGCGAGCAGGCCCAGCAACAGCCCGTGAGCCAGCGCGAAAACGAGCATGTTTGGCGCCAGACCGGCGATGAGAAACCCGGCCAATGCCCCGAAGGCGCCCAGCGCAAGCACACAGGCGACGCCATGGCGATCCGCCAGCGGGCCGCACAGAACGCCACCCAATGCAAAGCCGATCATGAGCAATGTTTGCGGCAATGATGCGTCGGCGGCGCTGGAGCCAAACGCCTTCTGCACGTCGGGGAGCATGACAGCCAGCACATAGATCGCGCCGTTTCCGACGATGACCAGGGCGAGCGTCGTCATCAGACGCAGCATCGCGTAGGTCGAATCGATCCCCGCCGAACCGGTCGAGGGGTCCCGGCCTTGCGGCCTGGCTGGCTGCGCCGAGCCGCGAATACGGTGACTGCCGGCAGGTGGTGTCATGTTGTGCCCGATGGCCGTGTTAGCCGGCTTCCTCCGGAATGGGACTTTTACGGACATACCGCAGGTGACGTTCGTACTGTTACATCGCGATCTGTGTGGTCAGTGGTGGCCCGTTATTGTGGCCCAGTCAACCCGCAAGCAAACTGTTCAGGCTCTGTTTCAGTTTGCCGCGCCTAAACAGCACTTCTAGCGAGTTATGCCAATCCGTCTGCGCGACTGCTAAGCAAAGTGTGTAGGGGAAAATTTCCATGAACTCTTTCGCAGCGAAGCGGTCGCGCTCGTTTGATTGCCCGTACACCTGAATGACTTTCGTGGTGCATGCCTCCGGCGTTGCCGCGCGGGCCTTCAGAAGCGCGGCCTTGCTGAGCGGATGCAGGCTCAGCAAGTCGGCGCCGACGGCCACAGCCCGCTGCCAGTTTTTTGCAATGCCTACGTAGAGCGCAGGGAGACCGCCTGCACTGGTGCCGAAGCTGATTCGCTGCCGATAGCCCTGCTGTGTTGACCAGCTGTCGAGCCAGTCAGCAAGGGAAGCGAGGTCGTTACCATAGCCGGGTATGCCGCTCTCATAGTAGCCTCTGTCCGCCGTCTGCAGCAGCAACACGTCAAACTGCTGAGCGTCGATGTTCATCAAGAAGCGATACAGCGGCATCATCAGTCGCAACGCCCGCCCGGGAAAACCCACGATCAGTGACTTGTTTCCCGGGCCTGTCGTATACCAATGCGCATGCGGACCGACGGGCTGTCTTGCCCAACGCAAGGTATCGGGATGACGGGCAGTTTCCTCGCGCAATGTCGCCAGAAAAGCGTCGTCGCCATGTGCGCCCGATAGCAGCTCTTGCGGGGTGAGGACATTGAGCAAGGCTTCCTGGAATGACTTCGATTCAGAATCCGACAGAGCAGCGCTTTGCGTGGCGGCCGCACTGTCGCTGGCCGCCGCAGCGGGCTGGGTACTGACCCGCAACAGCATGGCATCGATATCGGCGTCGGACTGCCCTGAGATTACGACGCCCATCCCTGCAAGATGATTGGCCATGCGGCGCACCGTGGTGAACTCGGCGAGCAACTCGACCGGCAACTCGATGCCGAGAAAGGCTTCGGTGGCGGCCAGCAGCCGTATGCTGGACAGCGAATCACCGCCGATCATGGTGAAATCGTCCTCGACACCCACTTCCGGCAAATCGAGCTCTCTCGCCCACAGACGCGCAAGGAAGGCCTCGAGCGGCGTCGCCGCCGCGACCGGCACAGCCCGCTTGTTGGCCTGCTGGGCGAGCAGGCTGATGTCCTGACGGCGTACTTTGCCGACCGGGCAGCGCGGAAGACGGTCCAGAAACAAAATCGTTCGCGGTATCTTGAAGCTGCTTAGCCGCTCGGCCACCCAGGCGCGTGCCTGCGTTTCGGTCAGCGTGTGCCCGGTGCGCAAGACCAGTGCGGCACCGACGTCTTCCCCGAGACTGCGGTGCGGCTGGGCAAAGACAACGGCCTCGGACACCGCCGGATGCTGCGTGAGCACCGCTTCCACTTCGTAGGGAGAGATCTTTTCCCCGCCACGATTGATCAGTTCCTTGACGCGCCCCAGCAGGAATAAATAGCCGTCGTCGTCGAAATAGCCAATGTCCCCGGTGTAAAACCAGCCGTAGCGACGGGTTTGCGCATTCGCTTCGGCGTCTGCCTCGTAGCCGGCAAACACGTTCTCGCCGCGTACGGCAACCTCGCCGTGCTGCCCCGCTGGTAAGGGCCTGCCCGCATTGTCCATGACCGCCACTTCCGGTCCGCACGGACTGCCGACCGAACCCGGTTTTCTGAGGCCCGGCGGCAGGCGGTTGGTGGTAATCAGCGGCGCCGCCTCGGTCATGCCGAAAGTCTGAATCACCGGTACGCCGAAAAATGTCTCGAGCTCGGCCATTTGTGGCGGCGGCAGGGCCGCGGCGACCGAGCGCAGGAAGCGCAGCGAGCTGGCTTTCGCTGGCTCATGACGTGCCTTGCCCAGATGTAGCAATTCACGCAGCGTTGTCGGCACCCCCTGAAACCAGCTGGGCTTTGCCGAGGACAGCAATGTGTAAAAACGCCCTGCGTCAAAGCTTCCCGCACAGATGACGTAGCCGCCGCTGATCAGCGGCGCCAGCAGCAGATCTACGAGGCCGCCGATGTGATGCTGCTCCCACATGCTCAGGCAAATATCCTGCTCAGTGAGATTCAGCGATTGACTGACATTCGCCGCGCCGGCACATAAATTCCGGTGAGTCAGGGGCACTTTCTTGGGACGCCCGGTGGAGCCGGAGGTCAGCAGGATCAGCGCGACATCGTCGGGGGCGGGTGCCTCGGGCGGCACGGCGGGAGACCGTGCGGACGATGACGTCAGCCGCTCTCCGCCGGCCGACATCGTGATCACCGGCAGCTGGAACTTCTCGGCGACGGCGCGAGCCGCCGGCGCCCGATCCTCCAGCACAAGCACCTCGCTGATGTGCGCCTCGCGAAAATAATTCTCCAGTTCCTCGGCCTGGTAGACGGGATTGAGCGGTACGGCGATTGCGGCGCAACTCACGGCAAGCAAGGCCAGTGCGATCGGAAAGCCGTTCGGCATGACAATCGCCACGCGCGAATCGCGTCGAATACCGCACTGCCGCAAGGCAGCCGCGAGTTCATCCACACGCCGGTGCAGTTCGGCGTAATTAATCGTCTGGCCTGCGGCGTCACCGATGGCTGGCCTGTCGCGCAGCGATGTCGCCTGGACGGCCAGCAATGCGCTGATGGTTCTCTGCGCGGTGGCGCGGTGGTCATGGACCGGTCCGCCGCTGTTCTTGTAAACGCTCATTTTTATATCCGTTGCCGCGAATGATAGGTCTGCATCTCGGCGACGACACGGGCGACTTCCTCGGCATCGCTCGCTAGGTGCGCGCGCAGACAGCGGATGTCGTCGGCATCCATGGCTTTACCGGCAGCCACTTTGGCCAGGATGTCCAGATCGTAAAAACGCATCGCATTGCAAAGCACGAACACTTCATCGACCAGATCGGCGGTGCCGGCCGGTGAGGTGATGTCGCAGATATTGTCGGAGCCGATGCGCACGGGAATGCCTGCGGCGAGCATGTCGAGGACGCGTGCGATCGAGTTACCCGTGGGCGTCAGGACCGGCCGGATCTGGCGCATGCTGATGGCGGCAGAGGGACAGCAAATCACGCCAAGATTCCATTCAGCCATCGCAGACAGCAGTGCCTGGAAGCGGGTCTCGTCATAGGTGGATGGCGAAATGACATGGATGAGCCAGATGAGCGGCTCCTGTCCTGACGGGATGGGCTTTGCGCCTGATTTGCGCAGTGCTGCGATCAGTGCCTCGGTGCCTGTTTCAAACGGCATGTTTTTCTGGTCCACGTGCACATGCAGCGATTTGCCAGTGGTGTGGGCCAGCTCGATCATGCGCAAGCAATGCGCTTCAAAGCCGATGTGATCGGGGTAGCTGGCCTGATCGTCGCGCTCGGGCAGGGAGCCGATGAAATCCGCGCGCGCAACTCCCTCCAGCAGCAGCTTCCAGCGATTGGGTTGCGCATCGTTGAAGCCGAGCGGCGAATAGGCGCCCAGCCGGAAATCGAGTGTGCCGGCATAGCTGGTCTTCAGGTCCAGCAGAACCTCCAGTGCACTCAATCCGACCCGATCATCCGTGACATCCACCAGCGTATCCGCGCGGGTGGTGCCGGCGCTGACCATCAGGGCGAGAAATGCGTTGACGCGTGCGCTGAGATTTTTCTGGTCATAGCAATCACTGTCGTGCATCACCGGAATCAGTGAGTGCTTCGCCGACAAGGACAGCGACGACATTTCTGAATTGTTTCGATGCGAGCCGATCAGGCGGACAGTTTCTTCCAGGGTGCCGGCGCGGTCCAGATGCAGGTGGGCATTGAACAAGCCGCCAAGCGACGCGACTTTGTTGCGCAGCGCCGAGAAGAACGGGGTGTCGATATTCATGGGTAGGCTTCGGATGCGATTGAGATTTTGTTTTGGCCCGGGAGGCGATGTCGAAACGGATGCCGATCCGAATTATCTTAGATATTTGAATCAGGCGGCATGGATTAGGTCGCTCGCGATGGGCCGGGTGCTATTGTGGCTCTCAAGATCTTTATTGCCCGGATGGCAGGCATCGGGTGAGGATCGCCGGCACCTGTTTAAGCTGATGCTGGCCGGGATTTCCTCATCGCTCAGTGCCAACGCTGAAGGCAGAAAAAAGCCCCCGCAGGGCTCTCCGGGAAGCAGGATTACCTGACTCGCTCCGGCCGTTTACGGGGGCTGCGCCTTCGTCAGACGACGCGCTCGAAGCGTAATTGAAAACAGTCCGCTTGAATCCAAAGGTCTGACGCCTCCGGCTTTCACAGCTTGAAAACGCGCCCGCAATTTTTAAAAGAAAAGAAAAATGTGGCCTTTACCTGAGTGCTCATGGCACGGCTGGCGGGTTGAGCGCTTCGCCACCTGCTCGACAAATCTCTACCGCAGCCAGATAGTTCTGAATTAAAGCATTAATTATTCGGGCATTAAATTGGCTCAAAGACGGGTGCCGACAAGGCAGCTAATTCTCAGAACGAATCTGAAAACAGTGCCGCAAAATTGGCATTGAAAATAGTGCGCGTTTGACCGGTTGAGTCTGAAATTATTATTCAAGTTGCTGCAATTGCTCCAGTGGCAAGGGGCGGCTGAAGAGATAGCCCTGGAACTGGTCGCAGCCCGCCTGCAGCAGGTATTCGAACTGCTGCGACGTCTCCACACCTTCGGCAACGACCTGCAGGCTCATCGTCTTTCCAAGGGCCAGCACGGTCTGGCAGATGGCACGGTCACCGTCATCGTGTTCAATATCCATGACAAAAGAGCGGTCAATCTTGAGCACGCTCAAGGGCAACCGGCGTAGGTAGGTAAGCGATGAATAGCCGGTGCCGAAATCGTCGATGGAGAACTCGATGCCCTCGGCGCGCAGGCGCTCCATCTTGGCGATGGTGACATCAACGTCCTGCTGCAGCAGACTCTCGGTGAGCTCAAGTTTGAGCAGAGCCGGCTTGCATCCCGTGCTACGTACCACTTTCAGGACCGAGTCCACGAAATCAGGCTGACGCATCTGCAGGGCACTGACGTTCACAGACACAGTACGCTCGCACCAATCAGGCAGCGTTGCCCAGTGACACAGCAATTCGCAGGCTTGCTGCAGCACCCACAGACCGATGGGGACGATGAGGCCATTGGCCTCGGCAATCGGAATGATATCGATGGGCGACACCCAGCCGAGTTCCTCATCGTGCCAGCGGAGCAACGCTTCCACGCCCGAGAGCTTGCGGTGGCGGTCAACGATCGGCTGGTAGTGCACCGACAGCCGCTGGCGTCGCACGGCCTCCTTGAGTCGAAGCTCCAATGCATTGCGCGCCACCAGAGCTGCCTGGGTGGCGGGGTCGTAGAAGCACCAGGCGTTGCGGCCGGCCGATTTGGCCTGGTACATGGCAAAGTCGGCCTGCTTGAGCAATTCCTCCATGCTCTGCGCCCCACCCTGACCCATGAAGAGCGTGAGCCCGATGCTGGCCGTCGTGGTGTAGCTCTGGCCGATTAGCTCGTAGCTGCGGCTGATGCTGGTGATGAGCTTTTCTGCGACGGCTTGTGCGGCGGTGGCAGCGCCCTCCTGGTCTTGCGCCAGGCCTTCCAGCATCACCACGAACTCATCGCCCCCTAAACGGGCCACCGTGTCCTCAGCCCGCACTTCGGCGCTCAGACGCACAGCTACCTGGCACAGCAATTCGTCGCCCACGTGATGGCCCGCCGTGTCGTTGAGGTCCTTGAAGTTGTCCAGGTCGACGAACAGCAGCGCGCCGTTGCGCCCATAGCGGTTGGCGGTGCTGAGCGCCTGGCGCAGTCGGTCGGTCAGCATGCGGCGGTTGGGCAGTCCAGTGAGCGAGTCGTAGAAAACGAGTTTCTGGATGTCGAGTTCTGCGCGCTTGCGCTCGCCGATGTTGCGCTCGATGGCCACCCAGTGGGTGTACCAGCCCGTGCTGTCGGCGATGGGTGCCATGGCGATCTCGGCCCAATAGGGCGTACCGTCTTTCTTGTAGTTCACCAGCTCTACGGTGACGGGCTTCCAGGCCTGCATAGCGGCGCGGATGGCGTCCAGTGCTTCTCGCTGAGTGTCGGGTCCCTGCAGGAAGCGCGGGGAGCGCCCCAGCACCTCTTGACGGCTATAACCGGTTAACGCTACGAAGGCGTCATTGACATAGACGATGCGGGGTCCGGGTTCGTCCATCGTTGCGGTGTCGGTCACTACCACCATGTCATTGAGCCGAGCCATGCAGAAGCCCAGCATATACAGCTCCGACTGCATTTGCTGCGACCGACTCCGGCTGCAGACGTCGGCAATCTCGCGGGCCATCTCCAGGCACGCACTTTCCTCCTGGTCGGACCATGAGCGGCTTTGTCCCTGCACGGTCTGCACCCATTCGGCAAAGGATTCTCGGGGCCCCAGAACGCGCAACCCGCCGGGTAAAGTTTCGGCGCGCTGGCTTGGGGTGCCCGCCCAGCGCACCTGGCGTGTCATCTCCTCGCGTAGCAACCACAGAAAGCTATTCGCATGGCCGGGAACCGGCACCACCGCCGCGCCGGCCCAGCGACCGGCCCACCCAGGCGCTTGCTCCGCGTCGGCACAGAGGCTGCTGCTGCAGTAGACCTCGCCCGCAGGAAGCATCTCGGCTTTTTGCCGCAGAAATTCAAACAGGCTGTTGCTGATCCGTTGCTTGTGCAGTAACTGGCCTTCCAGCACAACGCCATAGTCCTGGACATCGAGCTCCCGCGTAAGCCCCTGCATAGCAACATCCAGCACCCGGCTCAGATCGCCCGTGCCGTGCAGCACAGCGGAGAGCCGATTGAGCGCATTGCGCAATGCCTGGGCCCGCGTGCTGGCGTCCCTCAGCTCCATGGCGTCGATGCGCACGATGGCTGTTTCAGCCACCAGCGCGCTGAGCAGCGTCGTGATCCGCCGAAGCTGTACCGGGGGCGAGCGGGGCTTGTCGTGGTGGCAGGTGATCATGCCCCAGAGTTCGCCGTCCTTGATCAGGGAGATTGTCATGGTGGCGCGCACGCCCATATTGCGCAGGTAGCCGAGGTGCATGGGCGACGGTGAGCGCAACAGGCTGTGGCTCTGGTCGAGCACCTGGTCGGGTCTCAAGGCGTGCACGGGCACCGGCTCGGCATCCACGTCGCCGATGACGCGCAGCAGATTGGAGCGGTAGAGCGCGCGAGCCTGTTCCGGGATATCCGAGGCCGGAAACCTCAGGCCAACAAACCGCTGCTCATGCCCGTCGGCCACAGACTCCGCCAACACCTCGCCGCTCCAGTCGGGCAGGAATCGGTAGAGGATGACCCGCTGGTAGCCCGCAAGCTGGCGGATTTCTGCCGTGCACTGAAACAGGAAGTCAGGCAGGGCCTTGTGCAAGTGCAGAGAGCCGATACTGGTCACCACCGACTCCATGAGCTGGCGGTCGTCCACCTTGCCGAGCTCTTCCGAGTACGGCATGGCCTCGATGACCACCCAGCTTGCGCTGCGATGCGCTATGACCTCGTAATTCTGGATCAGCTGCGCGGCGTGGCGCAGGTGCAGGCCCACGGATGCCGGCGTTCCATCCGTTACCGAGCACAGGATCGACTGCACGGTCTGTGCATCTTCTTCCACGTAGTCGGCAAGCGCGCGCCCCAGCATCTGATCGGCAGGGCAACCAAGGTGCTGCTCGACATTGGCAGAAACGAACTCCAGAATCCCGCTCTCAGCGTCACAGGCCAGCAGCAACCCGTGTGGCTGCACCAGGGTGGTGAGGTGTATGGGCTCTCGGGCGCAGTTCTGAAGTTCCTGCGTAGTGGTCTGAAAAACAGGAAACTGATTCATGCCGCCCTCTGCTGCGCCATGGTCGGCATTTCGGACTCGGCAAAGCTCTGCCGCAGGAAATTAAAGCAGCGCAGCGCACCCTCCAGCGCCTGTTGCCGCTCGGCTGCCGTGGCCACATGGGCGTTGAGCTCACGCAGCCAGGTGCTCCAGCTCGGCGCCCCCGACAGATCCGCTGAGAAAAACGAGGTCGCCACGTCGGCGCCCAGTTGCAGCACGGAGCACACATGGCGCGCTATCACCTTGCCACCAAGACTTGACCCCATGGCCACGTAGCTCAGGCCGAGCAGCTCGGCCGGCGACTGCGCCGGGCGCAACGCCGGTACGGCCGCCGGACGAAAGCGGGTGTGCCGCGCAGCGGCGGGGAGCAGACCGTCCAGGTTGGCTATATCCTGCAGCGCGCAATAGGCCCGGGGCGGAGGCAGCAGATCGACACACTCACCTCGTCCAGACGACGCCTCCAGTGCTGCCTCCACGGCGAACCACGCATCCGACCAGACCTGTAGGACGTCGCGGTAATCTGCCAGTGTGAGTTCGGGGGACATTAGCGCCCGCGCCAGAGCGGTGGATTCCAGGGCCCGATGGGCTTCATGGGTGGATGCTCTGAGATAAAGGACGGTTTCTTGCATACTGGCTGTTGATACTGTTAGATTTTGTTCGTTACTTGTACGCTACCGTAGTCTGGCGACGGGTGTTTTATCTAGACAGACGACGAGTCGTTTGGTATTGATCCGTTCACACCTCAGGCAATCGATCGTCTTCAGGAATGGCAACGATCTGCGATGTGTCGGTCTGTGCGCAGTTAGCTTCAACGTCGACTGAGCAACTGAAGGGGGATCGACTTGGAGACCTTGCTGTAGCGATGCGCCGTGCCAAATTCGCATTTGCGGCCCGCCGTTGAGAGGCCGGAGCTCGAGCACTTTTTTGTGACGTGTCTAATTATGGGTGTAAAACAAAAAACGCGCCGAAAGGCGCGTCTTTTCATACATCTTGGCGGAAGCGGTGAGATTCGAACTCACGGAGGGGTTACCCCCTCGTCGGTTTTCAAGACCGGTGCCTTAAACCGCTCGGCCACGCTTCCTTTGAATGAAGGGCCGCATTATACCTGTGCCGCCCTCCCCGACCAAAAATTTCAGTCCGGCAGGAACATCTGTTGTAAATCATTCAGAAAGCGTTGGCCGAGTTCGGTCGGGCGTATCCACCGATGGTCTGCCTCCAGCAAGCGCTTCGCCTCAGCCTGTTGCAGCGCGGGTTCGATCAGCTGCTGCGGCAAGCCGGTGCGCTCCATGAAGAGCCGCGATTCAAATCCTTCGGTCAACCGCAATGCATTCAGCATGAACTCAAAACCCATCTCGTCACGCCCGACCTCATGCTCTTCATGAATGGCGTTGCCGTCGATGGCCTGCTGCATGTAGGTCGCGGGCTGCTTGTAGCGTGCCTGCCGTACCACACGGTGCGGGAACGAGAGCTTGGAGTGCGCACCGGCACCGATGCCAAGGTAGTCGCCAAACTCCCAGTAATTGAGGTTGTGCCGCGCCCGCCGGCCCGGCCGCGCGAACGCAGACACTTCGTAATGCTCATAGCCGGCGGCGGCCATGCGCTCGGCGATCAGCTGCTGCATCGATGCACTGGCGTCGTCGTCGGGCAGTTCGGGCGGATACTTCGCAAATACGGTGTTGGGCTCGAGCGTCAGGTGATATAGCGACAAATGAGGCGGCGTAAAACTGAGCGCCGTCTCGAGGTCGGCCATCGCCTCGTCCATGGTCTGCCCGGGCAGTGCATACATCAGGTCAAGATTGAAGTTGGTGAAGTTGCGCTGCGCGATCTCGACGGCCACCCGAGCCTCGTCGCCGTTGTGGATGCGGCCGAGCGCTTGCAGGTGCTGCGGGTTGAAGCTCTGGATGCCGATCGACAGCCGGTTGATGCCGCTGGCGGCGTAGCTGCGGAATTTGTCGGCCTCGAAGGTGCCGGGGTTGGCTTCCATCGTGATCTCGGCGCCGGCTTCCAATGGCAACAGGCTGCGGATGTCGGACATCAGTCTGTCCAGCCCGGCGGCGGACATGAGGCTGGGCGTGCCGCCGCCGATGAAGACCGAGACGATTTTGCGGCCCCAGATCAGCGGCAGCGATTGCTCAAGGTCGGCGCGCAAGGCGTCGAGGTAGGCGCTCTCGGGCAACTCGCTGCCGGCCTCGTGCGAGTTGAAATCGCAGTAAGGACACTTGCGCACGCACCACGGAAAATGCACGTACAGCGCCAGTGGCGGCAGTGCGGGCAGGTTCAGGATGCCGGGCTGCAGGTAGCTTTCGACGACGCGGCGCGGCGCTGCCTGCAATACCTCGGGGCGGATCGGGATCATGCCAGCTTTCCGATCAGCTCTCGCAGTGCACGGCCGCGATGCGACAGCCGGTTTTTTTCATCGGCAGTGAGTTCGGCGGCCGTCTTGCCGAGTTCGCGCACGAAGAAGTGCGGGTCGTATCCGAAGCCGCCCTGCCCGCGCGGCTCGGTGATGAGCTCGCCGTCCCAACGGCCTTCGGCGATGACGGGCTGGGGGTCGTCGGCGTGGCGCAAGTACACGAGCACGCAGTAGTAGTAGGCAGCGTGGTCGGCAGAATTTGCTGCATCGCCTCGCTCAGCGAGGTCACGGATTACTTTGGCATTGTTGGCTGCGTCGGACTTCGGCTCGCCGGCATAGCGCGCCGAGTACACGCCGGGCGCACCGCCCAGTGCCGGCACGCAGATGCCGGAATCGTCTGCCAGCGCCGGCAAACCGGACAGGCGCGCTGCATGGCGTGCCTTGGCGAGGGCATTTTCGACGAACGTGGCATGCGGCTCTTCCGCCTCTGGAATGCCGAGCTCTCCTTGTGACTTGAGCGTAAAACCGAGCGGCGCGAGCAGCTGCGCAAACTCAGCGAGCTTGCCGCGGTTGTTGGACGCCAGTACCAGCGGGGTCGTCATGCGATGCCCAGTGCCTGCTTCTGCCGCACGATCAGGTCGCGAATGCCAGTCTCGGCCAGATCGAGCAGCTGGTTCATGGTGGCGCGATCGAAGGCGTCGCCCTCGGCGGTGCCTTGCAGTTCGATGAAATGGCCGGCGTCGTTCATGACGACGTTCATGTCGGTGTCGCAGTTGGAATCTTCAGGATAGTCGAGGTCGAGCACCGGCTGGCCCTGGTAGACGCCGACCGAGATGGCGGCGACGAAATGGCGCAGCGGGATCGCCGCGATCAGCCCCTTGGCGAGCAGCGTCGAGAAGGCGTCATGGGCGGCGACCATCGCGCCGGTGATGGCGGCGGTACGCGTGCCGCCATCGGCCTGCAGCACGTCGCAGTCGAGCTGCAGGGTGCGCTCGCCGAAGGCGCTGAGATCGAAGGCAGCGCGCAGCGAGCGACCAATCAGGCGCTGGATTTCCTGCGTGCGGCCGGACTGCTTACCCTTGGCGGCCTCACGGTCCATGCGGGTGTGGGTCGAGCGCGGCAGCATGCCGTATTCGGCGGTCAGCCAGCCTTTGCCCTGGCCGCGCAGAAAGGGCGGGACCTTCTCGTCAATGCTGGCGGTGCACAGCACGCGGGTGTCGCCGAATTCGACGAGCACAGAGCCTTCGGCATGGCGGGTGTAGTTGCGGGTCAGGCGCACTTCGCGCAATGCATGGGCGGCGCGCCCGCTCGGGCGCTGGATCGCGGTGTCGGACACGGATTCCTCGGAGTGGTAATGAATGATCAGGGACGATCCGGATGGATGCTGGTGATCACGCGGTCGTGCGGCAGTCCATCGGTCATCAGGGGGCTCTCGCCGTAATCGTGCAGGTCATCCAGCCAGGTCACAGCGAGCGCGGTGACATTATCGCTGTTTTTTCCACCGGCCCGCGCTGCATCGGCCACCAGCTCGGGCACCGCGCGCTCGAGCTGACCGGCAGACAGCCGATATGCCACCTCGTGTTCGCGCATGTTGTTCCACAGGCCGTCGGAGCACAGCAGCAATTGGTCGCCTGACTGTAACCTCACCGGCACCGCATGATCGACCTGCGGCAGGGTCGGTGCGCCGACGCAATTGTAGAGCTTGTTGCGGTCGGGATGGGTCGCGCGCTCAAGCGGCGAAACCCGGCCCAGGGCGACCAGCCGCTCGATGTGCGAATGGTCGACGGTACGTGCGAGGATGCGTCCGCCGCGCAGCCAATACAGGCGCGAGTCGCCACAGTGCGCCCACCAGGCGCTGCCCTGCTGGACGAGGCAGGCGACGATGGTGGTGCGCGGCGTTTCGGGCAGCCGGTGCCGTGCCCGGTAGGCGAGCAGCGACTGGTGGGCGGCGAACACCATGTCGTTAAGCAGTGCCGGTGGATCGGCCACGGCAGGCGTGGCGCGCTCGCGAAACATGGCACCCATGACCTGCAGGCTCAGCGCTGCGGCGATTTCGCCATTGAGGTGGCCGCCCATGCCGTCGGCAAGCAGCAGCAGCAGCGCCTCGCGCGTGAAGCAGTAGCCCATGCGATCCTGGTTGCTGTCGCGGCCGCCGATGTGGCTGTCCTGATAGATGGCGAACCGCATCGTTACTGCCATGCGCGACGCAGCCGCGACAGCAGGCTGGGCGCGCTGCCCGTGTCGGCCGCGGTCGGCGGCGGGTTGGTATCGGTGAGTGCGTCTTGTGCCGGACGGATCAGCTTTTGCAATGCGTAGATGCTTTGCGGACGCGCCAGCGGATCGAGCGCGAGGCTGCGCTGCACCAGGCCGACCAGCGCTTCTGAGTAAAAGGCATGGAGTACGTCAAAGCTGGCCTTGAGTTTGTCTTCCTGCCGGCGCTCGCTGGCCGACGGCGGCGGCACGCCAAGCATGCAGCAAAAGATCGAGGCACCAATGCTGTAGATGTCGGTCCATGGTCCGAGTTCGCCGCGCGCATGCAGCTCGGGCGCGGCGAAGCCCGGCGTATACATGGGATGCAGCTGCGACTGATCGGCATGCAGGGTCTGACGTGCGGCGCCAAAATCGAGCAGGATCGGCGTGCCGTCTTCGCGCAGATAGATGTTGGCGGGCTTCAGGTCGAGGTGCAGCAGCTTATGCATGTGCACTTCACGCAGCGCATCCATCACTTGCAGGAAGACGAGCCTGATCGTACGCTCGGAAACAAGCGGCCGCCGTTGTTGCTGCCGGCGCCGGGTGATGTGTTCCTGCAGCGAGTGCCCCTGCTCGTAGCCCATCACCATGTAGACAGTATCGTTGGCGCGAAAGAAATTCAGCACGCGCACCACGTTCGGATGGACGATGGCGGCGAGCGCACGGCCTTCGTCAAAGAAGTACTTCATGCCGAGCCGGTACAGCTCGATGTTCGCCACATCGATGACGGGAGCCAGCTGCCCATCCCTGCGGCGAGCGATGGAGGCCGGCAGGTACTCCTTGATGGCCACTTGCCGTCCGTCGATATCGTCAGCGAGATAGACGATGCTGAAGCCGCCCACCGCAATCTTCTTTACAATTCGGTATCCGCCGAGCGCCAATCCATCGGGCAAGGCCGCGTTCTGTTCAGCGACAGTCTTCACTTGTTGTCCACGCCGTTCCCTCCGGGGGCGCATTGTGTGGACGTATTATCTTTTTGTAAAGCACAGAGGTACCCCTTGACCATCAGCAGTATGACCGGCTATGCGGTCAGCAGCCGCGACAGTGATGCCGGCACGATCACCCTTGAACTCAAGAGCGTGAATTCGCGTTTTCTGGATCTGCAGTTCCGCATTAACGATGACTTGCGCGCACTGGAACCGATGTTGCGTGAATCCATCATGGGCCGGGCGTCGCGCGGCAAAGTGGAATGCCGGGTGTCGTTCGGACGCAAAGACAAATCAGCCGGCAGCCTGGCGACTAATGACGAATTGCTGGCGGCCATTGCGCAGTCACAAGACGCGATCCTTAGTCGATTTCCGAACGCACGACCGATGAGCGTGAATGAATTGCTGCGCTGGCCGGGCGTGCTGAGCGAAGCCGAGCTCAGCCAGGACAATTTGCAGGCCGATGTACAGGCGGTGCTGAAGGCAGCGCTGGATGCGTTTGTCGAATCGCGGCAACGTGAAGGCGCAACGCTGGAGGCGATGCTGCTGTCGCGCATTGCGGAGATCGAAGCGATTGTCGAGCGCATTACGCCGCTGGTGCCGAAGGCGATCGAGCAATTCCGCCAGAAGGCCATCGAGCGCTTGCAGGAAGCGCTGGGCCTGGCGACAGGCGATGGCCGCCCTGCACTGGTCACGGATGAGATCCATGAACGTATCCGTCAGGAAGTGACGCTGTATGGCATACGTGTGGACGTGGCTGAAGAGCTGACGCGGCTGTCGGGCCATTTGACGGAGACGCGCGCGATCCTGAAAAAAGGCGGCCAGGTCGGCAAGCGACTGGACTTCATGATGCAAGAGCTGAACCGCGAGGCAAACACGCTGGGCTCGAAAGCGGCGCTGAAGGAATTGTCGGATGCGTCAATGCAGATGAAGCTGCTGATCGAGCAGATGCGCGAACAAGTTCAGAACCTGGAGTGACGACCATGACCGTTTCCGCTTCGGGCTCGGGCAGCCTGTTTATCGTCGCGGCGCCATCGGGCGCCGGCAAATCGTCGCTGGTGGGCGCGTTGCTGGCGCAAGAGCCGGACATCCGCCTGTCGATCTCGTGCACGACGCGCGCGCCGCGTCCGGGTGAGCAGCATGGTCGTGAGTATTTTTTCCTGAGCGAGGCCGAATTTTTAGAGCGGCGCGCGAAAGGTGAATTTCTGGAGTCGGCGCATGTGCACGGAAATTACTACGGCACGTCGCGCGTCGTCATCGAAGAGCAGACGCAGGCGGGCAAGGATGTGCTGCTTGAGATCGACTGGCAAGGCGCACGGCAAGTACGCGAGCAGTTTCCGCAGGCGGTGGGCATCTTCATCTTGCCGCCGTCGGTCGCAGTGCTGGAGCAGCGGCTGCGCTCGCGCGGACAGGACAGCGAAGAGATCATTGCGCGCCGCGTGCAGGCTGCAGGCGGCGAGATCGCCCATGCCCCTGAGTTCGACTATGTTATTATCAACGACAGTTTCGAGACAGCTCTGTCGCAGCTCGCTGCCATCGCGCGCGCCACGCGCTGCAGGTATCGGCAGCAGGCTGCGCGACACGCCTCTCTCTTTGCCGACTACGGCATCCAACCCAGATTGACATAGTTCCGTTCCCGGAGACACCATGGCCCGAATTACCGTTGAAGACTGCCTGAAGAAAATCCCGAATCGCTTCCAGCTCTGCCTCGCTGCAACTTACCGTGCGCGCATGCTCGCGCAAGGTCATACGCCGAAAGTCGAAAGCAATGACAAATCGACCGTGGTCGCGCTGCGCGAGATCGCTGCCGGTCACGTCGGCATCGAGATGCTGAAGAAGGTTCCGACCTGACACCTCAAGGAGGTCGCCCCTCGAGGGCTGGCATTGCGATGGAACCGACCGCCGCTGACACCGCCACCTCTTCCCCGCCTCGGAAGGCAGCTACGGCTTCGCCTTCCGGCACACCCCCCTCCGCTGAAAATGCCACGCAGACGCATGTCGGCGTCGCCTCCGTCACCGAGCTCAATAAACGCCTGGCCGAGTACCTGACGCCTTCAGAGCTGAAGAAGGTCAAGGAAGCCTACCGCTTCTCTGACGAGATGCATCTGGGGCAGATGCGCAAATCGGGCGAGCCCTATATCTGCCACCCGATCGCGGTCGCCGAAATTTGCGCCGAGTGGAAGCTCGATGCGCAGGCAATCATGGCGGCGCTGCTACATGATGTGATGGAAGACCAGGACGTCCAGAAGGACGAGTTGATCGAGCGTTTCGGTGCGCCGGTCGCCGCGCTGGTCGATGGTCTGTCGAAGCTGGACAAGCTGGAGTTTCAGACGCAAGTGGAGCATCAGGCGGAAAACTTCCGCAAGATGCTGCTGGCGATGGCGCGCGATGTCCGCGTGATCCTGGTGAAGCTGGCGGACCGGCTTCACAATATGCGCACGCTGGATGCAATGTCGGCCGAGAAGCGTCGCCGTATCGCCCGCGAGACGATGGAAGTGTATGTGCCGATCGCCCATCGCCTCGGCCTGAACAATATTTATCGCGAGCTGCAGGAGCTCGCATTTGCTCACTTGCATCCGATGCGGCAACGCACGCTGGCCAAGGCGGTCAAGGCAGCGCGCGGCAACCGGCGCGAGCTGGTGAGCAAGATTCTTGATGCGGTGAAGGTGACGCTGACCAACGGCGGTATCGATGCGACGATCCAGGGTCGAGAAAAATCGCTGTATGGTATCTACCGCAAGATGCGCAACAAGCACTTGTCGTTCTCGCAGGTGCTGGACGTGTACGGGTTTCGCGTCGTCGTCGACAGCTTCGCCAATTGTTATGTCGCGCTGGGCGTGCTGCACTCGCTGTTCAAGCCGATGCCGGGCAAGTTCAAGGACTACATAGCGATACCGAAGCTCAATGGTTATCAGTCGCTGCATACCACGCTGATCGGCCCGTATGGCACGCCGGTAGAGTTTCAGATCCGCACCGAGGAAATGAACCGCGTCGCCGAGGCCGGCGTCGCCGCGCACTGGCTGTACAAGAACCAGAATGCCGCGCTGACCGACTTGCAGCAGCGCACCCATGCTTGGCTGCAATCACTGCTCGACATTCAGCACCAGACCGGCGACTCGGCCGAATTCCTCGAGCATGTGAAGGTGGACCTGTTCCCGGACTCGGTCTATGTGTTCACGCCGAAGTCAACGATCATCGCGCTGCCACGCGGCGCGACAGCGCTGGATTTTGCATACACCATTCATACCGATATCGGCGACCATGCCGTGTCGGCAAAGATCAATCATGTGGCTACGCCACTGAAGACCGAGCTGCGCAACGGCGATATCGTGGAGATCGAGGTGTCAGATGATGCCCGGCCGACGCCGAACTGGCTGTCGTTCGTACGTACTGGCCGCGCCCGTTCGGCGATCCGGCATCATCTTCGCTCGATCGATACCGATCAGGCGATCGAGCTCGGCGAGATGCTGCTGGAGCAGGCGCTGTTGTCGCTGGAACTGAGTGCACTGCCGCCGCAGTCGATACTGGACCGGCTGGTTGCAGATACGGGCGCAAAATCGGTGGACGATATCTATGCCGAAATCGGTACGGGCCGGCGGCTCGCGGCTTTGGTCGCGCGACACCTGCAGGGGCTGATGGAGGCTCCGGCCGCCACCAGAACCGAAGAGGCGGCAGGCGATCCGAAGATCAAGCCGATGACGGTCAGCGGCGACGAACCGGCAAGCTCGGTGCAATTGGCGACGTGCTGCTCCCCGATTCCAGGCGATCGCCTGACCGGCAATTTGCGGCGCGACCAGAAGCTGGTGGTGCACACTGCAGACTGCGACGCGGCGCGGCGCTATCGCGCCAAGGAACCGGGACGCTGGATCGATGTGCATTGGGCACATGATCACGCAAGCCGCTCGAATTGCCGCATCCGCGTGCTGGTCAATGATGAAAAAGGCTTGCTGGCACGTCTGGCTGCGACGATCAATGAGTCCGATTCAAATATCGTTCATGTCGGCATGGATGAAGGAAGACGCGAAGGACCGCTGACCGAATTGCGCTTCACGGTTCAAGTGGAAGACCGCGTGCACCTGGCGAGGCTGATGCGCAATGTGCGCAGGGTGCATGGCGTGGAGCGCATTCTGCGCGACCGCAGCTAAGTCACACCGCTATCGCGCGCCCTCCTGCGCGGCGACCCGGCGTTGCGCCGGATCGCATTATCTAAACAAGCTTACCTGTCACTCGTGGTCTTTATGACCGACGCTGTGCTGCAGCCGCCGCACGCCCACCCACACGCCGAAGGCCAGCGCCGGCACGGCCAGGCCGGTGACGATGTCGGAATCGAAATGCAGCCCGCCTGCCTTGACGCCTTTCACGACGTAGCTGACGAGACCCACGAGGTAGTACGAGATCGCGACGACCGACAGCCCCTCGACGGCCTGCTGCAGCCGCAGCTGCTGCGCGGCGCGGCGGTTCATTGACGCCAGTATCTGGCTGTTCTGCCGCTCCTGGCGAATGCCGACACGTGTACGCAGCAAGGAGTTGGAGTTGGCGATGCGCTCGGCCAGCAGTTCTTGCCGACGTGCGGTCGCTACACAGGTATTCATGGCCGGCGCGAGGCGACGCTGCATGAATTCTTCGATCGTCGGCACGCCTTCGATGCGGCGCTCGCGCAGTTCGCCGATGCGCGACATCACAAGCCCGAAATAGGCTTGCGATGCTGAGAAACGGTAGCTGTCGTTGACCGACAGCTGCTCGAGACGGGATGCCAGCTGTGTGATCTGCTGCAGCAGCGCCTGCTCTTCCTGCATGCCCTCTTCTTCGCTGAGGCCGTTTTTTTCGCGGGCGACCATGTCCTTGGTGGCCGAAGCGAGCTCGGCCTCGATGTCGTTGAGCACCGGCGCCGCCTGCTGGGCGACCGGCAGGCCGAGCAACGCCATGACGCGATAGGTCTCGATCTCCAGCAGACGCTGCACGAGACGGCCGGCCTGCTGGCCCTTTAATCCGTCGTCGAGCACGACGAAGCGGGCAAAACCATCGGCATGGATCTGAAAGTCGGTCCAGACTTGCGCGCCTTGCGACGCCTCACAGCCGATCACGGCATTGGTCTCGAAGACGCGGCGCATCAGTGGTGCGGTGTCGGCGGCGCTGCTGCTGGCGCGGTCGAGCACGATATGGGTAGCGACCAGCAAGCGCCCTTTAAGAGACAGCAGCCAGCCCTCCGGCAGCTCAGCCGAGGGCATGTGCTCAAACAGGCCTTCGGCAGCCGCACCATCGGCCGCCGATGATGACACGACGGTGTAACCGGCGAACTCGGTATGGCATTCCCATTTCAGACGGAAACGGCCGAAGTCATGGAAAAAATATTTCGCATTGCCCGCGGGCGGCGGCACGCCGAAATGGGCGCAGAAATCGGCCAGCAGCGCCGACTGCAACCCGAGCTTGTCAGATGGCGCCAGCGGCTCGTTGCGGCCATGAATCGCAAGGTGGGTGATCTTTTCAGGCGCTTCGAGCCGCATTGGCGGGCGCGAGTGGATCTCGGCCGCCAGCGGTACGCGCAACGGATGATTGAGTGTGGAATAGACGATGGGCATGGCGCCGATTTTACGTTAGGCGGGTTCGGGGTATTGAACAGAAATAATATCGAGCTCGTCGTCACCGGCCGGTGTGCGCAGCGTGACGGTCTCGCCCTCACGCGCCTTGGTCAGTGCGCGCGCCACCGGCGACACCCAGCTGATCTTGCCGTGCAGAGGATCGAGCTCGTCGATGCCGACAATGGTGACGGTGTGCTCATCGCCGTTTGCGTTCACATAAGTGACGGTGGCACCGAAGAACACCTGGTCGCTGCCGTGATGGACGCTCGGGTCGACCACCTCGGCAAGGTCGAGCCGCTTCGTCAGGAAGCGGATGCGGCGATCGATTTCGCGCAGCCGCCGCTTGCCGTAGATGTAGTCGCCGTTTTCTGAACGGTCGCCATTCGACGCGGCCCAGTGGACGATCTTGACGACCTCGGGCCGCTCGACATCGATCAGCTGCAGCAGCTCGTCACGGATGCGCTGATAGCCTTGCGGGGTGATGTAATTCTTTGCGCCCGGCGGTATCGGTGGCAGGCCGGCGCCGAGCTCGTCGTCGTCGTTCTCGGGCTCTTTGACGAAGGCCTTGTTCATTCGCGTTCTTTGGCGGGCTTGGCGGCCGCGCCAGTCTGCAAGGTAAAGCGCGCGGAGTCGTCGCGCGCAAGCGCCTTGACCAGCCAAGGCATGGTCTCCTTCAGCGTCGCGGCGAGTGTCCAGGGCGGATTGATGACGAACATGCCGCTGGCCACCAGGCCACGGCCATCGGCATCGTGCGCGCCGATTGACAGGGTGACGTTGAGCCAGTCGCCCTGCGCGATGCGCTTGAGCCTCTCTGGGAGCTGCTGTGACTCAAGCCTCCCCAGCACGGGGTACCAGACCGCATAGGTGCCGGTGGAAAAGCGCTTTTGCGCATCGTCGAGCGCGGCCTTGACCTTGCGGTAGTCGTCTTTGTCTTCGTAGGGCGGATCGATCAGCACCAGCGCACGCCGCGATGGCGGCGGCAGCAGCGCCTTCAGGGCTGCAAAACCGTCGCTGCGCTCGGCAAGGATGCGCTTGCCACGCGAACGCTGGCCGTTGGCCGCAGCATGAGCCTCGAGCTTGCGGATATTGTCGGCCAGCAGCTTGCTGTCGGTGGAATGCAACTCGAACAGGCGCAGCCTGTCCTGCTCGCGCATCAACCGCTCGCTGAGAAATGGCGAACCCGGGTAATGGCGCAGTTTGCCGGCGGGGTTCATCGCGCGGATTTCCTTCACGTAGGCTGCCACCGGCTCGGGCAGGTCCTTCCGCTCCCACAGCTTCGCGATGCCCTCGGCGGCCTCGCCACTCTTGGAAGCGAAGTCGCCGTCGAGTGTGTAAACACCGGCGCCGGCATGGGTATCGATGACCATGTAGGGGGTGTCTTTCTGGTTCAGGTAAGCCAGCAGTTGAACCTGCACCATGTGCTTGAGCACATCGGCGTGGTTACCTGCATGGAAGGCGTGGCGGTAGCTGAACATGTGAGGGCTTTGAAGGGCGTCGGGGACGTGATTTTATCCGATGCGAGCAATGAAGCCGGCCGCATCGACGACGGCGACCGTTCGCGCGGCCCGATGAAAAAGGCCAGTCGATTCGACTGGCCTCGGGGTGCGACGCATCGCTCTTGTGAAACGTGCCCCGCCTGTTTTTATGGAGAGCGTCTCCTCCGCGTCCCCGGACGCAGGACAACGCCGGCAAGAATCCCGGCGAACCTGCGCAGGACAGTCGCGTGCTTTACGCGACCTTCTTGTCGAAGAACTGTTCGTCTTCGGTCGAACCGTGCAGTGCGGTCGTCGACGACTGGCCTTGCTGGATCGCCTGGGTCACGGCATCGAAGTAACCGGTACCGACTTCACGCTGATGCTTGACGGCGGTGAAGCCTTTCTCGGCAGCGGCGAACTCGGACTCTTGCAGCTCGACGAAGGCCGACATCTGGTTGCGTGCATAGCCATGTGCAAGGTTGAACATCGAGTAGTTCAGTGCGTGGAAGCCAGCCAGCGTGATGAACTGGAACTTGTAGCCCATGGCGCCCAGCTCTTTCTGGAACTTGGCGATGGTCGCGTCGTCGAGGTTTTTCTTCCAGTTGAACGACGGCGAGCAGTTGTACGACAGCAGCTTGCCCGGGAATTTTGCGTGGATCGCTTCGGCGAATTTCTTCGCAAAGGCCAGATCCGGCTTGCCGGTCTCGCACCAGATCAGGTCGGCGTACGGCGCGTAGGCGAGACCGCGCGAGATCGCCTGGTCGATGCCCGGGCGGGTCTTGAAGAAACCTTCAACGGTGCGCTCGCCGGTGCAGAACGGCTTGTCGTTATCGTCGACGTCCGAGGTCAGCAGGTCAGCGGCTTCTGCATCGGTACGGGCGACCAGGATGGTCGGCGTGCCGGATACGTCGGCGGCGAGGCGCGCTGCATTGAGCTTTTCGACGGCTTCACGGGAAGGCACCAGCACCTTGCCGCCCATGTGACCGCACTTCTTCACCGAAGCGAGCTGGTCTTCAAAGTGAACGCCCGATGCGCCCGCTTCGATCATGGCCTTCATCAGTTCGAAGGCGTTCAGCACGCCGCCGAAACCGGCTTCCGCATCAGCGACGATCGGCGCGAAGAAGTCGATATCGTCTTTGCCTTCGGACCACTGGATCTGGTCAGCACGCGTCAGGGTGTTGTTGATGCGCTTGACGACCATCGGCACCGAGTTGGCCGGATACAGCGATTGGTCAGGGTACATTTCGCCGGCGAGGTTGGCGTCGCCTGCGACTTGCCAGCCCGACAGATAGATGGCCTTCAGGCCGGCCTTGACTTGTTGCATGGCCTGGTTGCCGGTCAGTGCGCCCAGTGCATTGACGAAAGGCTCGTTGTGCAGCAGGTTCCACAGCTTTTCCGAACCACGCTTGGCCAGCGTGTGCTCGACTTGCACAGAGCCACGCAGACGGACGACGTCTTCTGCGGTGTAGTTGCGCTTGATGCCTTTCCAGCGCGGGCTCTCAGCCCATTCTTTGGTCAGTGCCTGTACTTGCTGTTCACGAGTCGCCATGATGTTCCCTCCGGGTTGAGCGTCACAAATGAATGAAAAACGAAACTTGTTGAGGAAAATAGTAGGCCGGATTTTGCGAGGCAACAAGGTCTTATATAAGACATAGGAGATTATTTTTATTGTTTTAAATCATGTGGTTATGATTTGTATTTTGCGATACGAAACGATATTTCTTCAACTGAAAGATTCGCCTGCTGCCTCGCACCGAGAGATTTTCATATTGCGAAATGCGTGTTTCATCATCTGAAAATTTGATGCTTGGACTGACGTTCAGCTGGCAAGCGGCACGGCGGAGACCAGGACGCCATCTTCGTCGGCGTAGATCCAGTCGCCCGGCCGCACGGTGATGCCAGCGATGTCGACGGTCAGATCCTTTTCGCCGAGGCCTTTGCGCACGCTACGGCGCGGATGCACGTGCAATGCACGGATGCCGACGTCGCAGGCGTCCAGTTCAACGGTGTCGCGCACGCAGCCGTGAACGATGATGCCGGCCCAACCGTTCTTTTGGGCGAGCTGGCCGAGGTTGCCGCCAACGAGCGCACAGCGCAGGCTGCCGCCGCCATCGACGACCAGCACGCTGCCGTTGCCGGGCGTCTCGAGAGCGGCACGTACCAGCACGTTGTCTTCAAATACTTTCAGCGTGCACGCACGGCCGACGAACTTCCGTTGCTTGCCAAAGGCCTGAAACACCGGCGGCAAGACACGCAGGGTGCCGTCGGCCAGTTTGTCTTCGTTAGCGTCGCACAGGTCGCAGGTGGCAAAGTTCATCTCAGGTCTCCTTGTTGGGTTGAATGACGTCGGGATCTGGCAGTGATCGCTGCGCGCGATTGTAGCGACGGGCCGTCAAGAGCGCGGAAATGCCTTGATGAAGGAAAGCGCCCAAAAAAAAGCCGACAGGCACTGGCCTGTCGGCTTTTACCGGACAGCGAGAATCGCTTACGCCGCTTTCCTGAACCCGAGCTCCGAACCGGCGACATCGATCTCGATGGTGTCTTTCGGACCGAACCGCCCCTCGAGGATGGCACGCGACAGCGGGTTCTCGACTTCCTGCTGTATCGCACGCTTGAGCGGCCGCGCGCCGTACACCGGATCGAATCCGGCCTCCGCCAGCTTGGCCAGCGCAGCGTCGGTGATCTTGAGGCCGATATCCATTTTCGCGAGTCGCTGCTCCAGGGTCTTCAGCTGGATCTTGGCAATCGCGCCGATGTTCTGTGCATCCAGCGCATGGAAGACGACCAGCTCGTCGATGCGGTTGATAAACTCGGGCCGGAAGTGCGAACGCACCTCAGCAAGCACGGCCAGCTTGACGAGCTGCGGCTCGCTTTCCTCCATCGACTGGATCTTGTGCGACCCGAGGTTGGAGGTCATGACGATCACGGTGTTTTTGAAATCGACAGTGCGGCCCTGACCGTCGGTCATGCGGCCGTCGTCGAGCACTTGGAGCAGCACGTTGAAGACGTCCGGATGCGCTTTCTCAATCTCGTCGAGCAGAATCACGCTGTACGGCTTGCGGCGCACCGCCTCGGTCAGGTAACCGCCCTCTTCGTAACCGACATAGCCAGGCGGCGCGCCGATCAGCCGCGCGACGGAGTGCTTCTCCATGAATTCGCTCATGTCGATGCGGATAAGCGATTCTTCGGTATCGAACAGGAAACCGGCGAGTGCTTTGGTCAGCTCGGTCTTGCCGACGCCGGTGGGGCCGAGGAACATGAACGAGCCGTATGGACGGTTGGGATCCGACAGGCCGGCCCGCGAGCGACGAATGGCGTCGGACACGGCAACGATGGCCTCGTTCTGCCCGACCACGCGCTTGTGCAGCTCGTCTTCCATGTGCAGCAGCTTGTCACGCTCGCCCTGCATCATTTTCGATACCGGAATGCCGGTGGCGCGTGCCACGACCTCGGCGATCTCTTCGGCGCCGACCTGGGTGCGGAGCAGTTTGGGCTTGCTGGCGGTCTCTGCGCCTTTGTCGGCGTGCTTGAGTTGCGCCTCGAGTTCGGGCATGCGGCCGTACTGCAGCTCGGACATTTTCTGCCAGTCGCCCTTGCGGCGAGCCTCTTCCATTTGCAGCCGTACGCGCTCGATCTCTTCCTTGATCTGCTGGCTGCCCTGCACGCCAGCCTTTTCGGATTTCCAGACTTCTTCGAGATCGGCATATTCGCGCTCGAGCCGACTGATCTCTTCTTCGATCAGCTGCAAGCGCTTTTGCGAGGCTTCATCTTTCTCTTTTTTGACCGCCTCTCGCTCGATCTTCAATTGAATCAGGCGGCGGTCAAGCTTGTCCATGACTTCCGGCTTGGAATCGATTTCGATCTTGATCTTCGAGGCGGCCTCGTCAATCAGATCGATGGCCTTGTCGGGCAGGAAGCGATCGGTAATGTAGCGATGCGACAGCTCGGCCGCAGCAACGATGGCGGGGTCGGTAATGTCGACGCCGTGGTGCACTTCGTATTTTTCCTGCAGGCCGCGCAGGATCGCAATGGTGGCCTCCACGGTCGGCTCGTCGACCAGGATTTTCTGGAAACGACGTTCGAGCGCGGCATCTTTCTCGATGTATTTGCGGTATTCGTCGAGGGTGGTCGCGCCGACGCAATGCAGCTCGCCGCGCGCGAGTGCGGGCTTGAGCATGTTGCCGGCATCCATTGCGCCTTCGGCCTTGCCGGCGCCGACCATGGTGTGGATCTCGTCGATGAAGAGGATGGTCTGACCTTCGTCCTGGGCCAGCTCTTTCAGCACGGTCTTGAGGCGCTCTTCAAACTCGCCCCGGTATTTTGCGCCGGCCAGCAAGGCTGCCATGTCGAGCGAGAGCACGCGCTTGTTCTTCAGACTGTCCGGCACTTCACCGTTGACGATACGCTGCGCCAGGCCTTCGACGATGGCAGTCTTGCCAACGCCAGGTTCACCGATCAGTACCGGGTTGTTCTTGCTGCGCCGCTGCAGCACCTGGATGGCACGCCGGATTTCGTCGTCGCGGCCGATCACGGGATCGAGCTTGCCGAGGCGCGCGCGTTCGGTGAGATCAAGTGTGTATTTTTTCAGAGCCTCGCGCTGACCTTCGGCCTCTTGCGAGTTGACATGCTGGCCGCCGCGCACGGCCTGGATGGCCGCTTCCATGGCTTTGCGATTCAGGCCGCTCTCTCGCGCAGCACGTCCTGCGGCCGATTTATCGTCGCACAGAGCGAGTAGCACCATTTCGCTGGCGATGAACTGATCACCATGCTTCTGGGCTTCTTTGTCAGCGAGATTCAGGACGGCCGCGAGCTCGCGGCCGACCTGGACTTCGCCGCCGGTTCCGCTGATCTTGGGCAGGCTCTCAAGCGCCGGTTTGAGCGCAGTGACGAGTCCGCCGACGTTGACGCCTGCACGCTGCAGCAGCGAGCGAGTGCCGCCGTCTTCCTGGTTCAGCAAGGCGGTGAGCAGGTGGACAGGATCGATGTACTGGTTGTCATTGCCGACGGCAATGCTCTGGGAATCGGCAAGCGCTTCCTGCAGCTTGGTGGTGAATTTGTCGACACGCATTGGATAGGCTCCAAGTTAATCACATTGATGTGATTATTGGGCCCTGCGGTCAGTTTTCAAGGTTGAAGAGCCCGGTATTTAGCCGCTGATCCCGCGCCAGATCGCTACGCCGGCGATGCACATCGCAACGGAGCCGACCAGGTGTGCAGCGCCATGCAACAGCACCCAACCATAGTCACCACGTTGCAGCAACAGCATGGATTCAGCGGAAAACGTCGAAAAGGTGGTCAAGCCGCCAAGGAAACCGGTGACGACGAACAGCCGCCACTCGGGCGCGAGCGCGGGCCAGTCGTGAAAAAAGCCCACAGCGATGCCAATAAGGAAACCGCCGCCCAGGTTAGCCGCCAGCGTGCCCAAAGGAAGCGACTCCAGGCGCGCATTGAGCCATAGCGAAAGGCCCCAGCGCAGCCACGCACCCAGCGTCGCGCCAACGGCAATCGCCCCCAGGCTTAGTGGGCTTGCGACCATTTCTGCATGGCCTCGTCGTCAGTGACACGAGCATCGACCCAACGGGCACCGGACGGAGTTTGTTCTTTCTTCCAGAACGGTGCCAGGGTTTTCAGATAGTCGATGATGAACTCGCAGGCATCGAAGGCCTCGCCGCGATGGGCTGAAGTGACGGCCACCAGAACGATCTGTTCGAGCGGCTTGAGAGGTCCTACGCGATGGATCACGAGCGCATCGAAGAGCTCCCAGCGCGCTTTCGCCTGAGCGACGATGTCTTCCAGCGCCTTTTCCGTCATGCCGGGATAATGCTCGAGCTCCATCTCGGCGACATGCTCGCCTTCGTTCAGGTCGCGCACGGTGCCGACAAAGGTCACGATGGCGCCGACCTTGGGCGTGTGCATGCGCAGCTTAGCGACCTCGGTGCTGAGATCGAAATCTTGGGTCTGGACGCGGACGGCCATGGGAATCTCCAGATCAGCCGCCGGTGACCGGCGGGAAAAAGGCGAGCTCACAACCTTCGGACAACGACGCAGCTGAATCGGCCATCTCCTGGTTGACGGCGATGCGCAACGCACGGCCGTCAGCGAGCGCGTCGGCCCAGACGCCGCCACGCGCACGCAGCAACTCGCGCACCTCGCCTGCCGTGGTGACTTCAGCCGGCACGATCAGTGTCTCATTGCCGGTGCCGACCGCTTCCCGCAGGCTGGCAAAGAATTTCAGTTGTATCTGCATGCTAGTAGAGCAGTTCGGAAAAAGGGATGAAATTGACGATGTCACCGGAACGAATCGCCTGCCCAGGCGGATTGTCGACCACGCCGTCGCCCCAGACGGTCGACGTAAGAACGCCCGAACTCTGGTTGGGGAACAGCTCGAGCCCTTGTCGGTCGTTGATGCGCACGCGCAGGAACTCATTGCGGCGATCGGGCTTGACCCAATCGAAGTCGGCGCGCATCGGATAGCAGCGCGGCGATACGGCTTTAGCACCTTGCAGTGCCAGGACGAAGGGACGCACAAACAGCAGGAAAGTAATAAAGCTGGATACAGGGTTGCCGGGCAGCCCGACGAAGAAAGCCGGATCGGGATTCGTTGCGCGCCGGACTTCGCCGAACGCGAGCGGCTTGCCGGGCTTGATCGCGATCTGCCAAAGGTTCAGCTTGCCCTCGGCTTCGACCGCCGGCTTGACATGATCTTCTTCGCCAACGGAGACGCCGCCAGAGGTGACGATCAGGTCATGGTCACGTGCGGCCTCACGTAATGCGCCGCGCGTGGCGTCAAGCGAATCGGGCACGTTGCCGAGATCAGTCACGTCGCAGCCCAGCTGGTGCAGCAAGCCGCGTAGTGTGAAGCGGTTGGAGTTGTAAATCGCGCCTGGTTTCAGAGGCTCGCCCGGCATGGTGAGTTCATCGCCTGTGAAAAACACCGCGACCTTCAGCCGCCGAAACACGGGCAATGTAGCAAGGCCGACGGAAGCGGCCAGACCCAGCTCCTGCGCGCGCAGCCGAGTACCGCGCGCAAGAATGACGCTGCCGGCACGAATATCTTCGCCCCGACAGCGGATCCATTCGCCAGAGGCCGGCACACGATTGACGGTGACCGTGCCGCTGGCCTCGTCGAAAGTGCACTGCTCTTGCATGACAACAGCGTCCGCTCCCTCGGGGATCAGCGCGCCGGTGAAGATGCGGGCAGCTGTCCCACGCTGCAATGGCTGGCCGACATGGCCCGCCGGGATGCGCTGCGAAACGCGCAGGGCAGCAGCTCCGGAGATGCAATCCGCAGCGTACACGGCATAGCCGTCCATCTGCGTGTTGTCCATCGGCGGAACGTCAAGCTGCGAACTTTGATCGGCTGCGAGGACACGGCCGGTGGCGTCGACCGTGGCGAGAGTCTCCGTCTCGATCACGGCACGCGCTGCGCCATTCAGGAGACTCAAAGCCTCTTGAACGCTCAGCATGGGCTTTTTGGTATTCATTCTTTTGCTGATGACTGAATGGTGGCTGAATATCTGTCGGCGATTTTACGCGGGCTGTCACAGCCCTGTATGCTCGCTGACGTAGCGCTTGATTGCGTCCACCTCGGGATCCATCACGTCGAACCGCTGCGGAAGTGCCTCGATGTTCTCAAAGCCGGCCGGACGCTCGGCATCCCGGCCCAGCGCTTCGCGGATGGTCTCATTGAATTTCGCAGGCAGGGCCGTTTCAAGCACGATCATTGGAACGCCCTCCTCCCACTGTTCGCGCGCGACCTTGACGCCGTCGGCGGTGTGGGTGTCAATGGTCAGCCCGTAGCGAGCGTCGACATCGCGGATGGTATGTAAACGATCAGCATGCGACGAGCGCCCTGAGGCGAATCCAAACTTGCCGATCTGTGCAAACTCGTCGCCATCGGCCCCCGGCATCCCCGACAGATCGAAGCCACCGTGGGTGTCGACCTTGCGGAACAGCTCTCGGACGCGGGCGGTGTCGCCTCCGAGCAAGTCGTATACGAAACGCTCGAAATTGGATGCCTTGCTGATGTCCATGCTGGGACTGCTGGTGTGCAGAGTCTCTGACGACTTGCGAACGCGGTAAACACCCGTCTGGAAAAATTCATGCAGCACGTCATTCTCGTTGGTTGCCACCACGAGCTTGCTGATCGGCACGCCCATCATGCGGGCGATATGACCGGCGCAGATATTGCCGAAATTCCCCGATGGGACGGTAAACGACACTTGCTGATCACTGCTGGTAGTCGCAGAGAGATAGCCGCGGAAATAATAGACGACCTGGGCGACGACTCGTGCCCAGTTGATCGAATTGACGGTGCCAATCTTTTGCTTCGCTTTAAATTCAAGATCGTTCGATACGCCCTTCACCATGTCCTGGCAATCGTCGAACACCCCTCTCACCGCTATGTTGAAGATATTCGGATCTTGAAGGCTGAACATCTGCGCGGTCTGAAAAGCGCTCATTTTCTTATAGGGCGACAACATAAACACGCGAATGCCGCGTTTGCCGCGCATCGCATATTCAGCCGCGCTGCCGGTATCGCCCGACGTAGCGCCGAGGATGTTCAGTTCGGCACCTTGCTTGGCAAGCGTGTACTCGAACAGGTTGCCGAGCAACTGCATTGCCATGTCCTTGAAGGCCAACGTAGGGCCGTTCGACAGCGATTGCAACAACAGCGTGCGGCTGCCGGAAGTCTCAAGGGTGCGAAGCGGAGTAATTGCCGCGACGTTGTCACCAGGGCGACCGTTTCGATACACGTCAGCAGTGTAGGTCTTGGCGGTCAATGCCTCGATATCGGCTGGAGCAATATCGGCTGCAAATTTTTTAAGAATCTCGGCGGCCAGTTGCGCGTACGACAAATGACGCCAGCCATCAAGTTCAGTCTTCGAGACTTGCGGATAGTGGCTCGGAAGGTAAAGGCCGCCATCAGGCGCCAGACCGCCGAGCAGGATTTCAGAAAAGCCTGGGCGGGCCATGTGCCCGCGCGTAGATAGATAGTGCATTGCTTGAGATTCGTAAGAGTACAGACGCAGCAAAGCTCGCAATTATACGAGGCTCGAACTTTCTCTGAGAAAAAAGCCTGATGCTTTCTCACGAAATAGATGCCTTTTATGCATCGAATGTGCCTCTTTTTGCATGTCAATTTGCTCACACTTCTTCAACACTTACCCTGCGCTTGTCAATCCCACGAAT
>JACCDQ011030149.1_pt1 | contig 30604 bp, 52 predicted proteins | sample 7446031 | NCBI WGS metagenome assembly JACCDQ01 (sample SAMN15323442, study PRJNA562643) | freshwater metagenome | isolation source: river surface water | place: USA:Blue River Watershed | collected 2017-08-17 | reverse complement strand
CCTGATTCTAATACTACTAATGCAATTTCTCTGTTTTTCATAGCGTTTTGTTTTATTGTTGTGCCTTATTGACCTTACAAAGGTATACACAAATATAAAGATACCAAACTTTTTAACATATTTTTTTAACATTTTTTTAGATTTCCTTATTTTACAAGGGTTGTAGACGCAAAGTTTTTTTCACGTTTTAAGGTTTTACTCTGATTTTACCCCGACTTATTTAAGGCTATAACCGTTTTTTTCTATACATAAGCCGCATAACGTGTATAGATTTTTCCATTTTCTATACATATAACGTACCCTATAAGGTACAATATATTGTGATTTTGTCCTTTTTACGACAAATTATTACATATCGGGTATAAATAATCACACTTTAAAGTGGGTTTGATGTGCAATATAATAGGCAGAAAGTCGGAATTTTGCCGTTTATGCAGGTTATAACTAACAAAAAAGCCCCCGATTAAGGAGGCTCTTACGCTATGAATAAGTGGCAGGTGTCACAAATATACTAAAATAAGTGACTCAAGCGTGCAATTTGTCCGTGTTTTTTATGGTGCAAGAATCCTTCGATAGCTTTCGGAGCGTGCTGATAGCCGTTACGATGATGCCAGGAATCAGTTCCGGATGCAGAACGTAGCGATTCAACGGTCACTCCCTGATAGTCTTTAGAGAGTTTGTGGTGAACGTGGTGCATATACACGTACCTGTGTTTGGTTAAGCTCCAATCCATAGGAAACTCGGTAGCCAACAAAAGCGGTAAGTCTTGCTGCTTCGCTCCGTCTCCGTGAGTAGTTCCGATTAGGTTCTCTCCGTATCTATAAGCCTTGCGATGTTGAAGAGAGCAGTCGAAAGTAATGTTTGCAGCTTGACGAAAATGTGTTTTGATACAATCAGCAAGAAAGAATCCGTGAGTGTAATCGTGGTTAGAAGGATTGAACACAAAATGCACATCAGCCAAAGCAATGAGTTTTTCAAGAATTTCAACATACAATTGTTTTGCGGTTAGAAAATTACGATACCACATCCCATCGGTATCTTGTGGAGTACCTGACGTGGTAGTTCGTCTTGGAGTATCTATGTGGAGAATATCGTTTCCACCAACGAAAAGAATCTTATCTATATGAAAGCCTGCGGACTTGTCTAAAATGCCTTGTACACCCTCTAAAACACGTTGTACTGCTATTTGAGAGTTATATTCTTCACCAGTTTCAAACGCATCGCATAATTTACCTATGTGGATGTCAGCAGGGTCTATAACTAACAGGTGTCCTTCTTCGTTTTGGGTTCGTGTTAACGTAGGATAAGACGGACTATGCTCGGAAATGGAGTTGATTAGCTCATCTTTAAACTTGTCGAAGTTGTCTTGTTGTCCGTTAAAGTTTGGATTCTTAAAGAAAAGACTTGCCTCTTTGTTTTTTATCCATCCGTGCTTGACGTCTTTTTCGTCCAACCCAAGTGCATTTGCTTCTTTTTTTATCGCTCGGTATTGCTCAATGATTTTTACCTCATCTGATTTTAATCGATAGCGTGTTTGTTTTATCATAAAGGGTTTTTAAAGTTGCGCAGTAGCCAGTTTGTTATCATTCCTACTACAAATCCTAAAACTAACAATAATATATTAGGTTTAGTATTTTTATGTTTTTCAGTTTTCCATTTGACTACCTCTACTTTTTCAATCATTTTCAAGGTATCTCGCTTGAGTCTATATTCAATTCGTGTTTGTAGCCTTGTTTTAGGCACGTAAGAACGCTTGTAACGCACTATAGTATCTTTTTGGACTAATACCTTCTCCCACATTATAGAGTCTCTTAAAACGTATGGAATTGAGTCTATCGAATTGATGACAAAAGTGTCAGCTACCTCCTCGCAACGATAACCCTTGTCAAAGGCTTTACGGACGTGGTAATTAACGCTGCAAGATGTCGCAAGTATAGTAGATATTAGCGACAAAATAAGTTTATTTCGCATACTCAAAATGCATAAAATCTCGATTCTGTTCTCTACCGAGTGAGATGAATCCGTGTTTATAAAATATGTCAATCATTGCCTTGTATTCAGGACGTGCGAACCTTGCAGTCTTGCTTGTTTCTTTTAGCTTGTTTCTCGCAGGGTCTAAATCAATAGCAATACCAAAAGCGTGCTTACTCCAAGACGTGCCACCTCTCATCTTGCGATAGTTAAAACATCCTCCGTAAAGGTCTATTCCTAACTCTACAAGGCGATTGTACCCATAGACGGATAAAAGCTCGTTAAACACCTTTAAAAAGGCATCTGCTACGTCTTTATGGCATCGCATTTTTGTTACCATTGTTTTAGTATCCCAAGCAATGCGCATAGGATAAGGTAATTTTATTGTAGTTAGATACGTACCTGTTTCGTTAGGTAGTCCGTATTTAGCTATGGCTTGTGCGGTTGTAAGCATTTGTCTTGTTTTTTGTTCTAAAAAATGGACATTAATAAACCCCGACAACAGTATCATCGGGGGATTCTCGGTGTTCACCTATGGAGAGCATTCGAGTGGAGTTCATTTATTTCATACGTTCACGTTCCGTGAACAAACTCTATTTTAATTCTTCTACTTGCTCTTTGCTACGCTTAACAAATTGCATGAATTTTTCCCAAACATTGATACCAGTAACCGAGTGGTAGTTTTCGTTAATGCTCTTAACTTCCGTGAATACGCAGAAGGCAGTAAATGCTTTTGTGAGCAGAAGGTCTACCGAAATGAAGTAGGCTAATAAATCAGCAAGGACGAACTTTTCAAGCAGGAAGATAAATACTATCGCTCCGCTATACAAAAGGCTTTTAGAAATCGTGTTAGATAGCCTGCGTGAGCGTATTGATGCCCATCCGTTTTTCTTTACGCTGCGCCATACTCCGAAGCACATATCCAAAATGATAGTAGCAACTGCCATTAGTACCATAGGCTTAACAGGTGCGAGTACGGCAAATAGTGAAAACACGAATAATAAGGATTTAGATTTCATTAGTTAGAATTTCTTGAGTTATAGGATAGCCCGCAAATGCGTGTTTAGGGTTTCTTGGTGTCACAAGGTTACTGACAAAGTCGTAGGTTTCCGTTGACATAACGTCAAAGTGGTAGCCGTCAGCGTTCGTGTTTTCGTCAATTGCAATAACTCCGATTTCAACAACGGCTTGTACCCCGATGCCGTATCCGTTTTCCGTTAGTATTCCTTTGCTTTCGAGGTTAGCTATTGCGGCTTCCTTGTTTGTGTAGGTGAGTTTGTAGATGTTCATTGTTACGTTGTTAAGGCGATGCATTGAGTGTCAGTAAGCGGAGTTGGGAATAGCGCCATTGAGTTTATGTTAACAGGTGTTGAAACATTAGACGCAAGTACTTGCATAGCAGTATTTGTAAATGCGGTAGCAGTAACCACCTTTACTCCGTTTTCAAAAACGTCTGCCGTTGTGCCGTTCCATTTGATGGCTACTTTTGAAGTATTTGCCGACGTTAAATACAAAGAAGTTTCAACACCACCAATTACTTTTGCAATAAAATATCTTAAAGGCGAGGCTGAAGACTTTATTCTAAATCCAAAAGAAATAGCCGTTGCATCCGTTAAATACAATCCATTAGCGGAAGCGTCTCTTGCTAATGCTCGATTATTACTCAAGTCAACAAACCAAGTACCCCCGCTTGCAGTTATCAGCCCATTGGTGAAGATGTTGCCTCGACTGATTATGTCAGCATTCCTTGTCACTGAAGCCGATGTCGTAGGTATGTAAGATGTTGCGTAAGCGCCAGCTTCTAGTTGTGCGCCCCATAGAAAGACGGAGGTAGATAGGGTGTTTGCCTCACCTCTTATGGATGTTGCTGATGTGATAAGCCAAATAATGTACGGATTTGAATTTGTGGTAAGTATTGCGGGACCTGTAATGCTACAACGATACCAACCATTTCCAACATCTTGTATTCTTGCGCTTGTTACTGCTGAACCTACCGTTCCTACAACACCATTATTTAAGTCAAAGTTTGCAAAATATAATGCTCCAAAACTATTTGTACCGCCGCCCATTTGAATAAAATTATTCGTGTTTTTCTTGGCATATACGGAATGAGTGTAAGTAGTTCCTAAAACTACTGAAATATTACTTTGAAGCGCTTCTTGGGTCAATAGTGTTCCTGTTCCTTGAAGCCTGTCTGCATTTAATAAACCGCTTGGTGAAGTAGCTTGATTAGCAGTTTTTATTGCATTTCCTGTCCATACGGCATTATCAAACTCCTCGCTTCTCAACGCAAGGTTAGTCCTCTGCGGCTCAAGCAAGATGTTAGGGCAGCTTCCAAGTGAGTAGTCAAGGCGAGGGATGTTAAGCCGTGTTTCCGTCATTTGGTAAGCAAGGGCAGAAGTGCCTTCGACAAGTTGAGCGCCCCAAGAATAGAAAAAATTACCCGTTCCGATATTTCCACCAACACCGCCATTATAAAAATTTGCGTTTCCTGTAGTAGGTATATTAATTGTATATTGAATTAAGTACCAACCATTCCCAACGCTTGTAGCAGAGTGGCTAACAAAAGTACCGCTTATTACGCTTGTTGTATTTGTAGCAAAATTAAAAGTAATGTAACCTAAATCAGTTCCACGAAAAACACCAAATCTAAATGGACTTGAACTATCAAAATTGCCCTTTTTTAAATAGACACTATAAGTATAATTTCCTGTATTAGATATGTTAATTGATTGGAATATATTTATAGTCGCACCCGATTGTGTAATTGTGTCAGCATTTTGAACGCCACTTGGAGATGTAATAGAGTTTGCAGTAATAGTTGCCCCTGTCTTGCTCCACGCAGCGTTATCAAATTGCTCGCTATACTGAAGCAAATTATAAGGCACTAACTCAACCAATCCCGCAGCGTTGACACGAGTGGCAGTAGTCGCACGAGTGACGGAGAAATCGCCGTTGCCGTTGGTAGGAATAATCGAATATAACTTCCCTTCTTTCTCTGCGTTGGGTGTTACTAATAAAGATGCGTCATCAAGTAGGCTCATTAAGCGATATTTTTAAGATTGTTAAGAGTCGTAGTTAAACACGAAGATGCCTCAAAAGCACCCCCATCGTTTGCTACTCTCGTTTGGAAGTTTGAAATTAATGAAGGTACAGGAGAACCAACGATGTCAGTCAATCCTGCCCAAGATACAAAGTGAGAATACCCCCAAGATATCAAGTTATTGACTGCGCCTTGCCCCCAACCAATTGCGTTGTTTGCTGCGCCATCTCCCCATCCGTTGCTATTTGCCATTTTCTTGCTTGCTTAAATAGATTCGTAATTTTTCTACATTCGTGTTTTTAGGGCTATACTTCAAACCCTTCGGTCTGTTCTTTTTCATATAAACCAACTGGTGTAATTGTTCGTGGTGTCAGGGTACATATCTTGGTCAACGTTTTGATTGTATTCAGGGAACAAGTCTTGGTTGAAACTCATATAACTGATAAAACGCTCCGTGTAGTGTTGAGCAATTTGTCTCTCTTTTTCTAACAAGAAGTCTACTTCGTTTTTCTCTACGTTTTCAGCGTTCTCGGACGAGTGCTTGTAAACTCCTTTGTTAGCGATTGTGTAAGCTGCGAAAGGTAAATACTCAACCATTGACCAATGTATCAGCATTGGCTTAACGTATGTTTCTACGAGCGTTTCGTAGTTACCTGTAAGTGTGTTTGCAATTATTAACGTTTGTAGCTTCTCAAGTAGTTTCGTACCTAAATAGGTTTGTATATGGATGTCCTGCGCAATCTTAACGAACTGAATGAACTTGTCAGTATCGACATTTCCGTTGACTGCGGTAAAACGAACTATATCGTCTCTTGTAATTAGTAGTGCCGTTGCCATTATTAATCGTTTTTAGGTAAGTAGCCTTTTGTAGGTGTGTCAATAGGACGAGTAGAAACCAAAGCTTCATTCTTTACAACGTAGCCTAACTTCTCTGCTTTGCGTACTGCTACTTGCTTTAAATCTTTGCTGCCTACGTTCAATGCCTTGCCTGAAAAAGTTGCATACACTTGTTTATTCCATCTATGATGACAATTCGCACCACCTTTGTAAAGCCAAATGTCATAAGTCGCAGCACCACGAGGACCGAATCCTGCGTTAACTTGCTGACCACTCATTTTTTGGATGTCCTCTTTGCGGTAGATTTTACCTGCTTGCATCATTTGAGTGCAGAACGGACGTCCTTTACCACTCTTGCCGCCAGTCTCACCTTGATAAACATAGCGAGTAATGAACTTGATTCCGTCAATGACCTTATCTTGTTTAGATGTGATGTTAGGACGAGCGTCTCCTGTGCTTACAAAGTTCCATACCTTGCTCATTAAGGTCGGTTCAAGCTCTTTAGAGAGCATTTCGTTCTCTAACTCATCCGAATCATAGTCTACAGGTGCTTCGTCTATTAGAAGCCAATTCTCGTCAGGTGTCTCACCAAGTGCGATAAGCTGCTCTGCTACTTCTTTAGGCATATGTGCGCTTAACTCCGTACCTGTCTCCTCTGCAACTTGCTCTTCAGTTACTGCATTTTCCAAGTCTACAAACTCAAGCGGCTTGAGAGTCTTGAAGAATAGGTTTAAAGAGATGTTGTTAAATGATAGAATCTTGTCAATGGCATCAATTATTTCCTCTTGGAAAGGCTTAATCACCATATTGTTGAATAAGATAAACGAGTTCTCAAGCTCATCAGCGTTAGACGAGAATCCGTTTGTAGAAGCAACACCAAATAAAAGCGGTGACGTGACATTGTGTCCGAGCATAATCTTACGCAAACACTCTTCAGATAAATACGTGTAGTGTTCAGGTGCGTCATTCAAAGGAATATCCTCAACCGTAGTGCGAGTATCCATATTGTCGTTGAATGCTACGATTACTTTCTGACCTTTAGAACCAGTCAACTTACCGAGAACCTTTGCAGAGATGATTTCTTGCTGCTCTAATGTAGGCACTCCATTGTTGAAGTTGACTACTTTAGTTCCGCTGAATCCGTTTTGAACCTCGTTGATTAGGTAGTCGGATATTTCCTCTTCCAAAAGTGCATAGGGTACTGCTCCCTGATAGTCAACGTAGGAATAGTATTTCATTCCGACTGAATAAGGCTTGCTGAATAAAATTTCTACCTTTTCGTTGGTAAATCCAAATGCAGGGAAGCGTTTAGGGACGTATTTCTTAATGTCAGTCCAATCGTCCGAGTAGTAGTAGCCTTCAATCTCTCCGTCTTTATTGCATTTTTCAGCACGCAATAAGTTTACCGGAATGTGGTAAGCCTTTAGAATCTTATCGTGCTTATCATTGTAGTGTACCTGGATAGCAAACTGACCGAATAACTTGCGGTCAAAAACAATCTTACGCAAACACTCCTTTGAAATCAAGGTCATCATTTGAGCGTACTCGTTAGGCTTGCGGTTAGCATCAGTAGCTGAAAGACCTTTGCCGTAAATCAAACGAGCAATGTTGTTTATGATGGCATTATTGGTTGTAGAGTTCGTGTATCTATCAATCAAGAACTGATACGCGTTGTTATCCTCTCCGTAATCTACCCATGCTTCGCGCTTGCTCTCCTGAATAACGGGAGTAGTGTAAGCAGATAGATTTAAAACGTGTATGTTACTCATATACGATGTATGTATTTGCGGTTGTATTTGAAACGTACTCACCTGAATTTACCGAGAAGTTCACGATGTTTTGGTCAGTACAAAAAATTCGGTCTTTGTAGACGATGTCAGTTCCTTGTTTTAGAACCAAGTTGTAGAAGTGTCCTTCTTTTAATGCGAAGGATGCAGTAATCGTGTTTACGTAGTCTCCTTGCGTTGAACTGGTGATTGTAATAGTTGCAGGTGTGTTTGTTTGGTCATCGGTAAGAATCATTGTATTAAATGAACCTCTCGGAATGAATGAGAACGTCTGCGGTGATGTAGATGTAGTTAAAACTATCATACTATAATAACGTTTAGATTTGGTTTTGTTTCCAAATAAAAAAGGGAGACCGAAGCCTCCCCTTTAACGCTATGAAAAAACGAATTATACAGTAACGATAGCAGCAGTACCAAAAACGTCTCCTGCACCACCTGCAAGACCTGCCTCAGAAGAGCAGTCAAGAAGATTAGCGTAGAGCTTCTCAGTTCCTACGAATGTAAGCGTGTAGCCATTCAAATCACCCATTGCAGTACCATTCGATACGTTTGCAGTAGTGATTTCCATTCCGTGTTCTAAACCTGCAAGGAAGAATTGGTTGTTGCGGTTTTTGATTACGATGTGAGGACGCCCGTAAGCCATTAACTTAACATTTTTATGCGTTGTAGCATCTTGTTTTTTAAGGGTAACGGTAAGCGTTTGCTCAGCGAATGTAGTGCCATTCTCACGGCTTGAGTTGTATACTTGGTCAAAAGAGTTAGTTCCTTTGAGTTCGTATTTGTATAGGTTAGCAACGTTGGCGATAGTGTCGATGGTATCAGTACCTGCAACATATGCAACGTCTACACTTGGGTCATAGTCTCCGTAATTAACAAAGTAGATAGCGTCAATACCACCTACTGCGTCTTTACATACTTCTAAGCGACCATTTGCGACTTCACAAGACATATTTTTTAGATTTTAAATGTTATAAAAAAGGGAGGGACTTGCCCTCCCCTGTAGTTTAAGTTAAGCTAATATTAGTTAGCAGAGTTTGTGATTCCGTAAGTAACAACGTCAGAAGCAAAACCGTATTTAGCATCAGCCGAAAAACGGAGAATTACGCGGACATTTTGTGAACCGTCAACATCAGCCATGTCTAAAACTTTCACTTCGTTCATGTCATTTAAGAGACCAGTTGCGAAGTACAAGTTTGATTTTTGAGCAAGTAGAGCTACGTTGTTAGCAAGACCGTTAGCCATGAATACACGAACACCGTCAAAGTAAACATCACCAAGTTGTTGGTTTGTACCTTTGTTGTCGTAACCATTAGCACCTACACCTGAAGCAGCGAAGCCACCCAATGCACGAACATAAGCACGATAGATGTTAGAAGAAACGTAAAGTGTCAAGTCTTCTTTTCCGTAAAGTGCAGCAGGACAAGCATCAACGATTTTACCAAGCTCGGTGATTACGTTAGCAGCAGTTACAGTAGTACCTGCAACTTCTTGTGCAGCAGGAAGGTTAGCATCAGTAGTCAATTGTGTCATGATACCTGCAAACTGACCTGCAGTTGCGTTAACACCTGACCAAATTGAAGTTTCCATACCTGCGGCAACTTTCTCGGCAGCGTGTGCAATCAAGAAGTCAGCGAAAGATTTAGGAAGGGTGTCAAATGCAGAGTAACCCATTTGGATAGCATCCCAATCTGAACGAAAGTCAGACTTACAAAGTTGCAAGTTAACTTGGAAGTATTCAGGTTGAAGGATACGCTCCGTCAAAGTAACTGTAGACGTAGGGTCAAAATCACAAGTAGCGTTTTTGATGATGTCATCAGTAGCGACACGCTTGATTACTTGTTTGAATTTGACGTTAGGCATAATAGTGATACCGCCTTTGTCAAGGGTTGGAGCAGACAATAAAGCTGCTGCGATGTACTTACCTGCGAACTCGCCTGCGTAAGTAGTAGTAATTGAAGTTGTTGTTGGCATTTCTTCGTTTAAATTAAGTTATTAAATGTTATTGAATTTTTCAAGGATTGAATCCATTGTAGAACGACTGCGATTTTTAGCAACACGGAACGATTCTACTTTAGTTTCGTTTTCAGGGTTGAATGAAATAGGTTTAGGCTCTTCGCTCAATTCAACTGGTGCGACTTCTTCTGCAACTTCAGTAGATAAATTGAGTTGTGCTTTTAACTCTTCGTTTTCTTTTTTAAGAGCTTCGATTTCGCTAAAGAAAGATTCTTTAGTTACTGATTCGATGATTTTCTTTGCGGTAGGTGCAGCAGGCTCTTGTGCCATTTCTTCTTCAGCAGGCATTTCAGCTTCGGGAGCTTCTACCTCTACTTCTACTTCTGCTTCAGCAGCTTCACGGATGTCAGCGATAACACCTTCTTCGATAACTACCAAGATGCGACCATCTTCTAACTCATAGTCACCTACAGGAAGTGCGATACGTTGTTCGTCTTCAGTTAGGATGAATACAGGTTGACCTGCTTCGAATACTTCTGCTTCAAGCATAGATACACCATCAGTAAGGCGCATAGTTTCCAACTTCACTTCTAAACCTAAAAGTGTGCGGACTTTGTTAAGGATTGATTTTTCGTTCATAATTAAGCTACTTTAATTGCGTTTAGGGATTTTACATAAGCAGTAATAAACCCTCTTAAGTTATCTTTAACTGTTTTTTGATTTTGTACTACTTCAGGAGGTAATGGAACTCCAATTTCTTTTACTAACTTTTCTAATTTAGCAAAGGCATCTTCAGAGTTTTGATAGACTTTAACATAACTTTGCATATTTTGCTTGGCAGAATCAACAGCGGCTTTTACTTTTTTCATTTCTGCAATAGCATCATTACCTGCTTTAAATGTTAATTTGTAAGCAGCCATTGCTTCATCGTGCAAAGACAAATTAATCTCGTGTGATGCTAATTGAGTTTCCTCTTTAAATAGCTTGTTGTAAACTGATTTCATTGTGTTCATATGTATATAACGTTTTATAGATTACTTGTTGCGTTTTTATCCGTTTTGACGTACGATAGTTCTCACTCCGCTTACTTCAGTTGCAGTAACATTGTTACCCGTTCCTTCCGTCTTTCCGATGCCTTGTGCCTCTAAACTTCCGTCACAACATTTCGTTGAGTATTTTCCGTCTGCGCATAGGCAGCCACGTCTTGAACCTTGACGAGGACTTGCTTTACTTGGTGTTTTGAATTTTGACATATTATTTAAGTAGGTCTTTAAGTTGGTTAATAATTTCATTTTTGCTCATATCTTGTCGTGGTGAATCAGGCATTTTGTCAGCGAAGTATCCCTCAATAGAGAATCCTTTTATCTTGCCTTCCTTAACATCGTTCCATACCTCATCGTTGTCTACCTTCATAGAAATCATCCACGTTCCTTTTGGTAGGTTGAATCCGTACAACTGGCTTTTGTCCATCTTTTCGTCTTCAATTAGCCACGATTCTACTACGCTCATTCCTTTGATAGCGTCTTTGTGTTCGTAGGTAGCGTTGTTTTGGTTGCCTTTCTTGAAGAATAACTCCATAGCTTTACGCACGGTGTTCTCGGAAAAGTAAATATAGAACTCCTCCTCTTTATTTCTGCGGTAAATCTTCTTGTTAGGGATTAATGCAGCACCCATTAGGATACGTTTCTCGGTGTCAATTTCTTTGAGTTCAACTTCGTGTTTTGCTAACGCCACAAAGTTCTCTTCTATGGCAGGTGATTCGACTACTGAAACGGCATTGATACCGCTTTGGAAGTCTTTTTCGTCAATGATTAGCTCTAATACATTCATAATAAAATAACGTTTTTAGGTTACAATGTTGCGTTTTTAATTCTATTGCGGTCAAGTGCCTGAGCTGATGTTACCTCACCACTTACCACATACGCTTGGATTGGTTGTTGTTGAATTTGTGCGAGCTGATTCATTCCTGAGTTACCTACCACATTGAAGTTTGGTGTCATTACATTACCACCCCCGCCAGTATTTCCGCCACCACCGCCCGCGCTTGGTGATTCAAACTTTTGTTGAGCAATTTTAGCAACATTAGCCAAACCTGTTGCTACTGCAATACCCGCCGCAATACCACCTCTAATAGGTGAATCAGGAGTTGGTAGTGGAGTAAACTGAGATGCATAAGCAGCCGTTGCGTTTTGATAAGTAGAGATTAAAGCACTTGCCATATTAGCCGCCTTCTGAACTTGGAATGCACGTTTAGCGGCTTTCTCTGATTTCTTTCCGAATAGTTCAGTAATAGAAGCAATAGCACTTAATCCGTCTTGTACTGCTTTAACTCTAAATGATTGAGATTGCTCTTCTATTTTTTTTGCACGTTGAGCTTTAACTTGCAACTGAAGCAACTCTAAATCTGCTGCTTGTTGTTTCAACATAGCCTCTTCATTTAGGCTACCTTGCAAAGCCTTTAAGCCTTCTTGACGTACTTTAATTTTTTCGAGTTCAACTGGCTTTAATTCCTTGTCTCTAATTTCTTCAAGTTCTTTTGTTACTTGCTCATAACGCTCACGTGCTTGCTGCTTACGCTCATCTAATAATTCTTGGTGTGCTTTGGTTCTATCTGCTTTGTCTTGCGCCCTTGCTTGCTCTCTTGCGTATCTTTCGTCTCTTAAAAATGTTCTCTCAGAATCTAATTGCTCTTTTAATTCCTTCCGTCTTTCTATAGCAAATTTTGAGTTTTGACCTTTTAGTTTTTCGTATTCTTTTAAAGCATTGTTATATCGTTCTCGCGCTGCTTGACTTTGATTTTGGCTTTTCTCAATCTCAAGTTTAGTTGTATCCTTACCTGCAATTTCCGCCATTGCAATCTCGTGGTCATACGCAGCAGCAGATGCCTCCGCACGTTTTCGATTAGATGCGTTTACACGGTCATTTGCAGCGGCAACACGCTTTGCATTATCTTCAATTGCTTTAGCATTACGTTTAGCGGCATTATCCGTAAATCCTAACCAATCAGTAAAGTCCTCAAAGGCTCTTGTAACGGCTTTAACTTCCGTTGCAAGGTATATAATACCACTAACCAAAGCCAAAATACCTACGGACATAAAGATTTTTGATGCCGTAGTCATACCTACAAAGGCATTTTTAACAACCGCTCCCAACTGAATAAAGGAATCTTTAGCCTCCATTGCTCCCTGAATACCTTGAGAGAGTGCCATTGCTGACTGAACCTTGAGCAATGTAGCTTGTAAGGCTTCGGATTCTACGCCAATAAGCCCAATAGCACCTTCAAACGCTTGGAATCCGTCTAACGCTCCGCCTATTGAACGAGATAAAGCATTGAATTTAGCGTCAGGGTTAAATGCATCAGTTAAGTTTTTTGCATCCTCAATTCTATCTTTAAGTTCAGCAGCACGTTTAGCTGCTTCTGCGGCTTGTTGCGATGTTGCACCAAACTGGTCAGATAAAGCTGCTACTGCCGCTTGCGCTTGACGAAGTTGAGATTTTAACGAACCTAAATTAGTTTCTACCTCAAGATTGATTGTTTTAGTTTCTGCCATTTGTCTTATTAGTTATTTGTCGTTTTCCTTGTTTCCACATTTTTTTCATAGACGTGGTCAGTTCGTGTTTTCCTTTGGCTATGTCTATCAACTCCGACTCTCCGTAAAAGTCGCTAAGTTGTAGCATTGCAATTATTTGCTTTATCATTGGATTATATAAAAAGATTCAGTTGTTGTGCTTCCGTCTAAATACGTATATGTAACTACGATAGTATAAACCGTACCTGCTGCACCACTCGGTAAACCTATCGTCAATGAACCGCTTGCGGTCATCGGATTTGGTGAGAACGTTACGTCAGTATCCGAACAAGTAAAAGATGCTTGTACTGCGTTGTTTGGTAGGTTAATCAGGTACTTAACATTTCCACCTTCAGTAGATACCTTTGGGTTTGGGTTTGTAGAGTTTACAATAGGTCTAAAATCCAAGATGAGTTGCAAGTCTGCGTCTCCTGTAGTTAGGTTCGTTTTCATCTCGTTGATGATATACCTTCTATCTCTAATTACAAGCCTATCGTTTAACTGCAATCCTGTCAATAAGCTAACAGGTAGTTTGGCTTTTACGCTGACTAAACGCTGCTTTAAATTGTAAAGGTTGTATAGGTAGCTAAAATAGTAATTAGCAAATAGCGTGTTTTGTATAGGGTAGTCAAGTATCGTGCTTGTTTCGGGTGCAAAGTTTAACGTGTAGTCCGTGTTATTGTAGAGCAAGTCCTGCCCGAATGGAGTATAGTCTACAACCGTGCTATGTCCTCCGCCATCGTTTACAAATTTAAAATCGCACACCTGATTTTTGTACTGATACAATAAAACGGGTTTCGGTATGTAAGGAGCAAATTCCGAGTTCAAAGAGTAGCCAACTTGCAGTACCTGCGTGCCGTTAAATTTCTGCTGAAGCAAATTCTCAAAAGGAACTTCAACCGTAAACTCGCCTCCGTCATAATTGTATTGATATGTCGTGTCTCCGTAGCTTCTGCTGAATGTCTGCGAAAAGTTCTTGTTTAAGAAGCACTCGGAATCTTGGTACTTTAAACTAATCTTTTTGTAAAGCGGCATCCTTGAGTGTTCAATCGTGTTTACGTCAACGTACTCGGAAACATCTACAACTGCGCCTTTGCTATACCAGTCATCTAATGGCTCAACCCAATACTCTCCGTCCGTGATTGAGTAGACCGTCATATTAAACACCTTGAGAATCCCTGCAAAGAAATCAGCTATCTTCATAACAGGTGCGTTTGCCCCAAGATTAATAATTGAGGACATCGCTAACGATGAGTAACCTATGGTAAGGTAATCAATCAGCACCGCAGAAGAACTAACGTAGCTCACTTCATAGCGCCAATTGGATGCAATGGTATTTGTACCTTCAGTTCGTATTTGAATTGTATACTCTACATTTAAACCTACCGTTTGAGTGATTGTATCTATCACATAAGTACCCGTTCCTGAACCTTGAATTGTGTTATAAAGGTTTCCGTTTTGGTAAATGTCAATGTAGTAATTTGCAGCAGTGCTTGCAGATGTTACGTTGTATTTTAAATTATGCAAAAAGACGCCTGCAATTTCTTGTACTTGTATTGTGTTTGTCGCTGCCGTATAGGTATTGGTGAGGTCGTATGTTGTAAACGTCGGCGTAACCGAAGTAGAAGTTAAATCATACGCAATTGAATACTGAACCAATGTCTCCTTGCCTTTGTACCATAGAAATAAATCCGTAAACCGCTCATCCTGCAAGAAAGCGCCTTGAAATTTTATGCTATACTTGTTTTGGATTTCCTCAAATATTTTAGCAACTCGGAATGCAGGGAACAACTCCGTTTTATTTATAGCTCCCGAAGTCGTGTGAATATCATTTTGCGTTAAGGTGTTTACTAACCAGTTCGGAAGAGGTGCGTTAGGCGGTACTGCCTGATACTGCCAAATGCGATTAGAAGTGATTAGCGGATACTTTACATCGTAAGTATTATTGGCATCCTCTATGCGTGCTAAAACTTCCGCAGAAGTAAAATCGTGAGCATATGCCGAATAGTCCAAATCAGAAAGCAAGTCCTCGCCAAAGGTATCTTTAAGCGTTACTCCTTCTCCGTAGAAAGTGAGCTTGTAGGAACTCGGCTTGCCGTTTGTTAGCGTTGCTCCGTCTAATTGTACTTTTCCCTTGCGGAAGGTAGTTAAGTTGATTTCAATATATGCGTCTTTTCGTAGGTTGTTGTCCGTTGTGAAATCAATATCTGAATTATACCAATGCTCGAAGAATACGTTGTTGACATCCGATGCAGGCACTGTGAATCCTTGTGAGAAATCAGTAAACGTCTTTGAGATGTCCTGAACGTTTTGGATAGAACTTGTTACCTGTATCTGCTCGTCATTGAATAGCTCAATGCGGTTGCCTTCTATGTAGAGTTGTACCTTTCTCATTAGACTACTGAATTGATAACGTCGTAAGCAAATTCAAACTCAAGTTGATAGTTAATCATATGAGTATTTATGCTTTTGAATAACTCCGTGTTTTTAGTGTTTAGTTTAGCAGGCTTTTTGTTGATGAGGATTCGCTCGGATAGCATCAACTGCTGAATCACCTCTTTGAAACTTTCCTTAACCCAATCCGTGTTCACTCGAATCATCTTCTTTCCGTTGGCATTAAATACCTGTCGTTGTCCTTCCAAAGTTGAGTAGTTAGGGTATCTGCTCGGCATCAAATTATACTCCGTGTTTTCAACTGCCAAACTATCGTTGCTTGCCTTAAAGAACCATTCACGCTGCCAAGCTCCAAACTTGTTGACAAAGTCCAATTGAACTGGTGTGTACTTGCACTCCTCTTTCGGTTGAAACGTAGCCGTAAACAATACCGCTGCGCTGCCGTCAATGATTTCTAACTTGTTACCTGCTGCGCCATAGGTTGAGTATACTCTTGGTATATCTCGCCACACGTTGTTTGTTAGTCCGACGGTTTGGCTTGCTCCTGTGGATAGGTTTGTATATTTAACCGAGTTTCCGCTGCCTGTGTATAGCGTTAGCCATCCATACTCGCCGCTTAAATCATAGTTGTAGGTATAAGTTCCTGAGCTGAGTAAATAGTTACCTAAAGACGGATTATAGCCTTCTTCGTAGTAGCCGTAGCCATCAACACCAAAATGAGTTTGAGTGCTTCCTACTTGAATAAAAGACGTACTGATTTTCTTGAATAGCTTTAATCCTACGTTGCACCATTGCGTTGAAGGAGTAGCCGTAAATACGTTTGTAATTGTTTGTAGTGTGTCGTGGTCTATATACTCACGGATGTAAGGTGAAACGTCATAGTAAGTCGCAGGATTGTTAGAAGAAGGTATCTTCTTGCTTAATGTGTAAGCAGGTGAAGCAGGCATTGAGCCTGTGCCGTTCCAAAGATAGACCTCTAACTTGGTTTCTATCTGCGATGTTTCGTTAATCGTAACTATGTACGGATTCCGTGCATTAATTGTTGCCATTACTTATAATTTGGTCTATTTGTTGGTTAAATAATTTGATAGCGTCAAGTCCATAAGCCTCTACCAGTTCTTCAGGTAGATTTTTGTAAGCTGATTCAAATGGCTTTGTAAAAAATAGGCTTGGCTTGATTCCGTTTCTATACACGCTGCGAGCAATCAAGAAGGCAAGAGATTTACGCTTTGTGAACTTACCTGATTTGTCTCTCGGAGATATTCCTTTTCTTACTAACCATTTGTCAAAAGCCTTCGCGGGTGGCATCTTGGATTTATATGAGTACGGAGTATTGTACTTTTTTTTAGTTCCTGATACCCCTGCATCTTGAAACACCCCGTAATCTTCCATTTGAAACTCCATAGAGAACGAATTAGGCATTGCCTTAACGTTTCCCTTAATTGAATTGTATAGCTTCTTTGACGAGTTCTTTTTAGAGTTCGTTAGGTTACGTTTTGACACGCTTACAACGTGGTCTCTAAACCTTTCTAATATCTTTTGGACTTCGTCTTTTTGCATCAGCAGATTGTTACCTCGTTAGGGATTAAAACATCAAATGTCATTGTCCATCCTGCAAGGTTGTTTTCAAATCTCTCAACAAAAGGCTCGCAGTTAGGGTTGCCATCTACTACGACTTGTGAATCCCACATAGTACCGTGTAGCATTTGTGCATAAGCTCGGTTTAGGATTTCTATTTGAGTATTTAAGACATCTTGCTCGTTCGTGTTTCCCCTGAATCCGTCAGTAGTTGCCTCTTTGGATATGTTGACGATGTCCATTGCAATCAGGCTAACATTGAATCTTACCACGTTGGTTTCAAACGATGCGCTATTAATCATAACGTGTACAAGCGGAAAGATAGTCTGCTTGTTTAGGTCTATCTCAAAGATGTCTCCTTCGGTTACGGTGTTCACCAGTGCATCAGCATTGAAGTGAGTTTGTAGGGCTTGTGTTATAGTGTAGAATCCTTTCATCGTCTCATTTGTCTTTGGAGTTGTCGTTGTTCAATTTCGTTTTTTTGCTTTTCGAAGGTGAGATATGTGAGACATTTAGTAAGTCGGAGCTTCGTAATTTCATCGAACTTCGTAACGTCTCCTTTAGCGAGTCCATATATAGACTGATACCATCCCCATCGTTTGGCAAATTGAGTTGTTTCACTAAAGTCGCTGACAGGTTCTTGTCCTTCTTCAAGTTCTTCTCCAAATAATTCAGGGTAGCCGTCAGTAACTCGTTTCCTAAATTGTAAAAAAAAACCGATGCTGCAATGCAAACATCAAGTGGAGCGAACTGCATCAGCTCTTGGTGGTCTTTACTTGGTTTGTACTCGTGGAGTTCGTACTTGTCTTTAACTCGTGTTTTGATAGGTCGGTACATAACCGCCATAGCCTTATTATAAGTCTCCCAACTCTGCAAGTGATTCTCCAAGTCTACATATTCACCGAAAGAAATCTCCTCAAGGTTAGGTATGAATCCAAATTCAACACCACCGATTTTAAATGTCTGCTGAAATGCAGGAGACTGACTGAACAATTCAGTAAAGTGCTGCACCATTTCGTTTAGTGAGGTCATTTTAATCTTGGCTACGTCCGTTAATCGGATGCCGCAGAAAATCTCAATCATCTTTTGAGCTATAAACTCGTCATCATTAGAACCTTTCTGCACGTTCAGGAAGTCCACATAGTGTTTGAGTGGTATTTCGTTGAGTGATGTAGGTACTTTTACTTGGATTTCCATAATTGTATAACGTTAATTAGTCGTTTTTGTATTCTTGAGCGAGGACATATGAGTACGCTTGCGCTAACATTTGAGCGTGTTTCCGCATACTGAACACATCGTCAAAGACAATATGCACTTTCTTGCCAGTTCGTTTGTAGATGTATTCCTCAACGATAGCCTTCATACGAGGCAGCTCATCGAATTGCGTATTGTCCATAGTTTGAATTTAAGCCGAGATTCTCCATCTCGTGGTATCGAAGTGCATCGATAGCGTGGTCATTGCCTCCTGCAGGCTTATTTAGCCTTACTCCGTGTTTATCTACATCCCAACAATAGGAGCGAAGTTCTTTGATTAGGTTAGTACTCTGCTTGGTGACCAAATACTCTTGTCTTTGCATTACGTCAATTCCATAGATGATAGAATCCTTGCCCTTTGTTACTCCTTTAATCGTCTTTCCGTAGCGTCTAATCTCGTCAATGGATTTAGGCTCGGAGGAATCAGCGTAGATAGTAACGCTTGACGGAAGTATTTTAGCAATGTCGGAGTTTAACATCCCTGTGCGGTAAACAAGTTCGTTTACAATTCGTTTTCCGTTCCAATTATACACCTCAATTGCAGACGTCGGGTCATTCGTGTATCCAAAGTCAAGCCCTATCCCTATGAGTCGTGCGTCATCAGGTAGCTTGTCTATCTCTTTCCAATTGCCAAACACTACACCCTCAAGCATACCTACCTCACCGAGTCCATAAACCCTCCACCAATTCGCCCAATAGTTACTTGTAACCGCCTTGTCACGATTCTTTTCAATTTGTCGGACAATACTCTCATCAAGTGCCTCATTGTCTTTGTATGTAAGGATGATGAAATCTGCGTCAGGTTCGTCTTTTAGTTCGGTGTGTACCCAAAATTCATTCGCAGGATTGAAGTCAAGGTAGATTTCTTTTTTGGTGCGGATGGAAAGCTCAAGGTAAGCGTCAAATGTCACGTTATTACACTCGTTGATGTACAAGATGTCACGTCTCGCTCCTCGAAGTTTAGATGCGTTATCAGCAGAGAAGAACTCCATCGTGCTTCCGTTGGCAAATTCGTATCTCAATAGGGTTGCATTGAATCTATCTTCTACAAACCTACCAGTCCATCGCATAATTTTTAGGAAGTCTTTTAGCGCACCTCTTCGAAGATGTGGGATAGTCTCGGCAACTACTGATACCTCTAATCCTTTTTCACGAGCGCACTTATCTATCAGCACAGGCAAGATACCAAACGTCTTACCTGCGGATGTGCCTCCCTGAATTATCTTAACTCTCTTTTCGAGTTCGTAGATTTTACGAATTGCCGTCGTTACCTGAAACATTAAAGTTGAATAGTGGTTGCTCGGTGACGATTGTGTTCTCGGTCTTCTCCGTGAGTCCGTTTAAACGTGCCGTTAAGTTAGCGTTGTACTGCCCTACCAAGCCTCCGTTGATTTGGTCTTGTCGGATTTCTCGCTTTATGTGTGTAGAGATAAGACAAAATTCTTCGTAAGCTCCTTGAGTATTCTTTATGTAATGATGAACCGTTAGGTCAAACTTATTGAAGCAGTAGACTTCGAAGCCTTCCATTGTGAGAGGACATTCGAGAGGTTCTGCAACCATATCACCAGTTCTTTGGTTTAGGGTGTATTTGTATCTTGGGTTTTCTTTAACCCATAGTTTGTAGCTTTTGAATAGCTCTAATAGATGTTCAGGGCTATCTATCTTTCTTGGTCTTCCTACTTTTGCCATTATTTATTTCGTGTTTTGTTAGTTGTATCATACATTGTGAGTGCCTTACTCCTAAATCAGGGAACTCTTTTACCATTGAGTCATCTGCTATGCATCTTTGCAGAAATTCTATTGGTTGTTCTTTAGGTAGCGGAGTTATTGTAGGCATCTTTTACTTTCTTGAAGTGGTCTAAAAATTCGTCTTCGCTTATCTCTTCTAAACACATCAAGCCATCTGCATCGGTGAAGTATTCGATGAGGTGGTGTCCGTCTTTTCGTATCCTCGCTGACATTTCGTGAGCATACTCAATCAGGTCTCTTCCGTAGTCTAAAAGATAGTATCTCATTTGTTGTATTCAGCGTAGACCTTCTGCATTTTAAATACCAGTTCTCTAAAGCAAGATGCGCAGCTTGTAGGCTCTTGACGTAGATTAAAGACACGGTTGTAAATTGCGATGAGTTTAGTTTGCTCGCTTGGTTTAAATGTGTCTTGAGTGAGTACGTTGGTTTCATTTAGCCATTGGTATTCTTCTTCCGTTAGGCAGTTCGTGTTTCGGTATGGGAATAACTCATTGAGCTTCTTCTTACGTTCTTCGCAGTTACAATCTTCTCCTAATACAAATTTCGCTACTGATGCAATACCTGTAGCTTCTAATACTTTTTCTACCGTGTCTCCAAGACCTGTAGATGTTGTTGCTTTTCTTTTTGCCATAATTATATTAATTCAAATTCGTTATTTAAAAAATCAGCATAGTCTTCTCCGACTGACTGACGGATTCTTTCTTTACAGGATTTTATAGTTAGGAAAATAGACTTTAAACTGATGCCTGTTTCGTCTGCTATTTGACGCATTGGCTTTCGTTCGTCTTTGTATATCTTCCATAGCTTTTGGTCGTACCAATTCCAACCTTTAATCTCCCATTCTATTCTCTCATAGATTCTCTCTAATGATTCGTGTTTTTCTGCAACTGGTTCGTCATACGATAAGTCGTAAACATCTTTCAAATCTATCATATCCATTCTTTGCTTGCGGATATGGTCAATGTAAACGCTTCGTAATGTTAGCCACATATGCCCACGATTTATATCTTCTCCGACAATCTTGTCTATATGATTTAAACGTAATATGCGGAGGTATGTTTCTTGCACGATGTCTTCAGCAAGGAACTCGTCACCAAATGTACGGACTACTGATAGCCATTCTTTATGATGTTTTGCTAAAAAAGTAAGTTTGTCCATTGGTTAAATTCTAAACAAATATAAGACTATATTTTAATCAAACAAGTTGCCTACAAAAAAAAGCCACCTGTTAAAGTGGCTCTAATCCGTTTAAATATACCTCTCGGCTAACGTAGTTATCTAACTTGTGAAGTGTTGACAAGGTGACGTCTTTGCCTTTTAGGAAGTTGTTTACTTGGAAGTGATGCATCTTGTATCCTAATAGCTTGATGTCCTCTACGATTTGGTTTCGTGTTCGGGTAAGTAGGAGTTTGTGTATCTGCTTCCGTAGGTCTTCATCGTTGATATACATACTAAAAAGGAAGTGAGTCATCAATACTATCTCCAACTGGGAATCTTTCGGTAGGCGCAACATATGGCTCACTAAATGCTGCCGAGAAGAAACTTCCGTTTTTGCCTTGCTTTACCCAAAGAGCTACTTCCATCTCTTTTCCGTTTACGTTTACCTTTCCTTTGTAGTCGGGTTGGTTTTGGCTCGTCTTTTTGTCGTTCTTAAAGATTGCTCCTGTGTTTGTTTTGTTTTCCATTATATACTAAAAATTAAATTGATTACTAAAATAATTGCTACTGCCGTTACAAGTAGCATTGTGCAGATTGCTGCGAGGTATTCTTTTTCAGGACTCATAGGTTTAAGTTATCTTCGTTTATTAATTCACGGAGTTTATCTCTCCAATAGTCGGTTACTTCGATTTCTGCTTCGGTAGCTTCTCGGTTTTTAATGTATCCGTGTTTTACTACCGAGCGCATTTCTTGGTCAAGCTCCCACATTGCGTTCTTCCATTTCCATCCATCAATGGCATCTTGCAGCTCTTCGGGGTCGTCAAAGTGAAGGGTTGCTTTCATTGTTCTTGTTGTTATTTAGTTCGTGTTTTACTTACTTCTACTTGATGCATTTCTAATGCTTTTTCAAATGCAATTGTAAATTCTTTGAATGTTGCCTCTCTGTTAGACTCATTCCATTTGGCAAATAATTCTACTGCTGTTAATTCTGTTGTTTTCATTGTTCTTGTTGTTTAAAGGTTATTTACTTTTTTAATTAGAAAATATTAATTTGACAATTGCAGGTTTATAAAAATAGTTTCCAAATAATTGATAAAAATAATTTTGTATCTTTGAGTTCTGAAGCTTAAAGCACGATTAGATTTAAAAGCCTTTTCGTATTTCTTAAAAAACAATAATTGGGGTTTAATCAACCCCTTTTTTTATCTAATCAATAAGGTTATTTAATATTTCTGCTTTATCAAATTTAGTTTGAGAGGTTTGTCTCCAATCTTTATCCCAAGTTGTTAGTTCAAATTTTGAAGAAAACAGTACATCAATTACTGCTAAAAATCTAAACCAAAAAATCATTTTTCTTTTCTTCATTGTTCTTGTTGTTTAAGTTCTTCACCCGTTAATGAAAAGTATAGGTTTTGAAGTGAGTGTACTGAAAAAAGTGATATACCTGAATGACTAAAGAATATAACCCCGTTAGAGTTCATAAATAATTGTACAATCAGACCTTCAGATGATTTGTTATGGAAAGAGATTTGAAAGTTAATATCAATATCATTATCATCAGAAATATATTTCTTAAACCCAAACTTAATCAACCATTCTTCGGTTAGTGGGATGGGTTGAAAGTTATTTTGAGCACTATTTAACGATACTTTACTTTCTAGGATTTCACAATTAAAATGTGATTTAAATGTTGCAGAAACAATTACTATTCTATCTCCATTTATCAATAAATTCCCAATTCTCAATTCACGTGTTTTCATTGTTCTTGTTGTTTAGTTAAAAAATATGCTCGTCTTTCCGAGCCGTCAGCGTTCTATTGAAAACGGGAGTTGTTGCGCCTATCCCTTATTACATTTCGTGTTTACTTATGTGGCAATTTTTACCCCTTATCCTTGTTCTTTTTGTATTCGTGTTTTAGTCGCTCGCAGTACAAAGCTGCATCTAACATTTCTTCCTGTAAGTGAGTAACCCAGTCAATGAAGTCTAAATCAGTTCGTGTTAACATTGTGCCATACTTCTCTATTCCTCGTTGTGAGCGGTCATAAAACTTGCTCATTACTTTTAGGACAATTGGGTCTTCTACTTTTTCTTTCATTAATCCATTTTTTACAATGTGATTAGCTACATCTTCCATATAATCATCAAGCCAACTCATAGGAATTTCATTAAGGCGTTATAATACTCACGGCAAAGCTCTATCTTTTCTTTGATTTGCTCAATGACTGCTTCGTCTTTTTGTACGTAGAATACTTTTACTCTGCGGTTTTTAGGCACTTGGCTAAATTCGTGTTTGCGCAGAATCTCCTCGCGTAAATCATAGTCCTCATCAATCTTGTGCAGTTTCCAATGCGCTCTCCTAATTTCGTCCTCTACCATTTCGATAGGTGTATCAACAAGGCAGTAACAAAGCATTGACTGCTGCTTGCCAGTTAGCCACATATAACCCTGTAACTGATAGAAATAGTCTTTGTTAGGGATTTCCGTATCAAAAAACGGAAAAGTAGTAGCATCCCAAGAGCTTTTAACGTCAAGCAAGACATCCTCCGTGTTTACGTCAGGTGTTCCCTTTATCCAATCGTTCTCAAAGTAGTCTTCGTTCTTGTAGATAAATTTGACGTCTAACACATCATTGACAAGCGAGATAGATAAATCCTCAACTGCGTTCCCTTTGTCCGTGTAACGGCTTGAAAACTCCTTCCTGATACCGTATTTCTCTTGTAGCACGAGTTCGTGGATGTATGTTTTAGCCGTTTGGGATAGTAGCTCCGTTTTAGAGCGTGGTGTCGCCATAATTTTACCTATGGCAGAACATCGAATCTTGAGAGCTTTCATAGTGCGTTGAGCATATCAATTTGACCTTCAGTTAATGCAAAGGATGATTCAAGTTTTTCTCGTGTGAACTCACCTTTAGCAATGGCTTGTACTGCTGCGCTGAATCGCTTTTGGTCAATAGCAGGTAGTTTCTTCTCCGTCTTTGAGTTGTCTTTTGAATCAGGGTCGGATTCAGTCTCGTCAATCAAGAATAAACCATTGAGAGCGTACTTACGAGCGTAGCTTGATGCCGTGCCAGTGCATTGCTCCGATGACATTCCTTTGTGTTCTCCAAGCTCTGCAAAACCGCAAACTGTTAGACTTTCACCTGAAGCATCTAAAATGATTGCAGTAGCCTTTAAAAATAGCTTACTACCTACCTCAACTATATTATCGGTAAGAATTAATTGTAGCTCGTGTTTTTGTAGCAATGGTTTGAGTGATTCGAGAATCTGCTCTGCACTCCTGTACTTGTACTTTCCAAACGAGTTGAAAGAACCTTTTGGACATTTTAGTTCTGCCTGAACTTTTAGTAAACTTTTCATAGCGTTTATTATTGCGTGCGTTACGGATGCGCACCCCCCTTTTGATTATGCTTTTTCGATGATTGTATTTAGTATCTCCGTGTCCGTGTAGCAGTCATCACCTGTCGCTGAACATAATTCGTTAACTAATTCTACAGGAGCGATACCTGTTTTCAAATACTCTTTGTATTCAGCAGCAGTCATCTCTACTTCTTTAGTGATTTCGTAGTATCTAACTTCGGTTTGTGTTACTGTAACTTTCATAGCGTTGCGGTTTTGTTATATGCAAATATAATACTTATTTTAACTCTGCAAACTTTTTTTTATATTTTTTTATCAATTCTTTTAGTTCGTCTTTGGTAAATTTTCTTGTAACTCTTGCTCGTGCCTCAAGTTGGTCAAATCTTTCCTGCCCTATCTTTGATATTAGTTTTGTTCGATATTCCAACAAGTTGCCTGATAAGAAACTATTGCACCTCTCGCATTGCAGGTGAACGTTATCCTCGTCAAATCTTACGTTCCAATGGTTGTTAGCGTTGAAAAAATGCCCTGCGTTTACCTTTTTAGGTACTTGCTTACAGGAGATGCATAGTTCGTCTTTATCTCGCTCTCGGATGTATTTGTTGAATACCATTTGAGCAGCCTTTACAATGTCTTGCACGGTCTCTAAATCGGCTTTCATTCGTGTTTTAGTCTGCTTCCATTGCTTCTCTTTGGCTTCAGCTACAAAAGCACGGACACACTCGTCTTTAAGGCAGTATTTATGATTGAAGCGGATAGGCTCAAACTTCTCCTTGCAGTTCTTGCATCGCATCAGTCTAATTCAATTACTTCCTCTATCCATTGGCGAAACAAAATCTGCAACTGAATCTGCTCGTCAAATATCTTACCTGCGTTCTCTCCGTCTATTCGTAGGATGTCGCGGTCTATTCGTTGGATTTCTTCTGCAAGCATATTTGCTTTGCGTTTTAATCCTTGTTTAAACACGTACTGGTCGTTAAGGTCTTCGATGAAGTCTGCCAACACAGGAAGGCAAATTGTTAATGCTACTAATTTTTTCTCTTTTCTCATTTTGTTTAGTTTAAATGTAATACTTTCTTAATTCTCCTTGCTTTAAATTTACGTCTAAATCTTTCAACGTTTTTATGTAGTTTTTGACGGAGTTTTTTTCTATCTCCAAAAAGTTAGCTATTCCTTGCAATGTTCTCGGCTTCTCCTTTAAGAAGTCAATTAGCTTCATTACTTTGATTTGCTTGTGAGCGTATAGTCGTTCAAATTTCTCTTGGTTCATAATTCTATGTTTTTGTATTTGATTTCTTCTTGTAATTCTTGGTATGCGACTCGCAGTTGAGCGTTTCTTCTTGCCAGTTGATTAAGCTCTCGGTTTAGATTCGTTATTTCGTCTTCAAGTAGGTTAATAACCTGAATTGTCTCAAGTAAATACTCCTCGCTTTCTTTGCCTCCGTTTATATAGTCTTTGGCTTCAGGCTTATCCTTTTCGAGTTTCTCTCTTACGTTCTTGATTCGTTCTTTAACCGTCCATACGGTTGTTTTAGCCCATAATATTTTAAGTGATAAGTCCATTTTTCGTTTATTTATAGTCCACAATAACCTGAATCGCAATCGTTGAAGTCATCGTCAAACAAATCCAACTGCAATTTATGGCTTTTTATCTTTTCGTAAGTTACTCCGCTTTTAAAAGTGCATCCGTTTTTTTGCTCCATACGCATAAACCAATCGAACTGCTTCTCGTCTCGTTGGCTCATATGCTTTAAGAATATCTCGGAGCGGTGAAAGCATCCAACACAATTATTTTTGTAAGCAAACCTCACAGGTTTATCTTGCCAGTAGTTCTCAACCGTGTCTTTAAAAATACCGTCTTCAATTAGCGGAAAGCGAGTCATTCTATACGGAAGCTCTTTCCATTTGTTACGTCCGTTTTTATGTCCTACTTTAAATTTAAAACTCTCTATTCCGTCAACTGCTCGCTCTATCATTGTTTTAGCACGGCTCATTTCGTTGGCTCTGAATCCAATTCTCATTTCAACTGGTAGCTCCGTATTTTCGTAGCACCATTGAGCAATTGGTTTTACTTTCATATCCGTAGTGCAAAAGCGTGTCATTTGATTAGGTAGGTAATTTGTGCCATTAGCCATCTTGTAGGATGCTATCACCTCGTCAAATGTTCTATCGCTTAACCAAATAATCTCCTGCCCGATATATTGCTCAAGGTCAAGCATTGTGTAAATGATTGTGTCCTCTTCAAGTGTTCCGATAAACTCCTTTCCGATTCTATCGCTTACAATTTGACGTATTTTAGCGTCAGGGAATAATACTCTAACGTCATCCGTTCTAACCAATGAAAACAAGTTGTAGTCAGCAGGGTATTTTGCAGCTATGTAACTTGAAGTCTTACCTCCGCTTAATGAGTTAACTGTCTTCATTTTAAAAAGGGTTTTGGTTTGCTAACCTACGGAGTTTATCCGATGTACTTTCTATTTGTCCGTCTTTTGGTATAGCCATCTGCTTCTCGTTTGGTCTAAATGGAGCTAAAGGGTCTACTCCGTTTATTTGAAATCCGATGCCTGAATTGAAGTTACAATACACAGGCTCATTTAATGCCGTATGCTTGCCTCCTGTCTCCGTATCCTTTACCTTTTCTACTCCTACCCAAGTTATCAGCTTCATTGTTTCGTGTTTGATTAGGCGGTGAATTACAAACATATCATCGCAACGATTCAAAAATGCTTTACCTCCTTCAATGTGGTCTTTAAGTGGTGGCTTCAAATGTCCTTTCCATTCTCCGTCTTGGTATAAGTTACCTGTTCTGCCTGATTCGGAGTTAGGGTGCGTGTTTATGTAGATGGTCATTCCCGTTTGATTAACAAACTGCCTCGCTCGGTTCATAAATTCGTAATTACCTGCAAAGCTCATCTCTCGGTCTAAACCTGTAAATGGGTCTATCAATCCTACATTTGCTCCGCTCTTCTTGAATAGTTCGAGTATGTCATCGGGTTTGTAGAGTTTTGAGTTATCAATGAACGTAAAGAACTGCTCCAAGTATGCAAGGTCTCCGCTGATTTGATTGTGGCTCAATTTACTAAAGTGCTTTCCTCTGTACATTTGAATCATATCTCGTAGGATTTGACCTTTCTGATTCTCGCCTGACCATATGCAGAATGTTAGTCCGTGTTTAAGTGCAAGCGTAAGGAAGTACCAGTTTATCCAATACGTCTTACCAACGTTGTCGTGTCCTAAAATGATGTTTAGTTGTTTAGGCTTGAATCTCAAATGCTCATCCAAGAAGCAGTCAAGTCCGAGTCCTTGTTTCATTTTACCATCTCGCACATCCAAGAGGTATTGTAGTGCATCTCCTTGTTTACTTAACATAGTCCTAATTTTCGTGCTAATAATAATTCTTTAGGCTCTTCAACTTCCGTAGATTTCTTGTTTTTAGATAGCCATTTGTTAGCCGTCAAATATAATGAAGTATATTTCTTGTTGCCTTTGAAATTTTCTATGGAGTCTAATACCTCATCGATTTCGTTTATAGAGTATTTATCCAATAGCTTCTCAATATCAGCATTTGAGATAGACAGGTGAGCGAAGCTCCTATATATATCTTTAGATATAACATTAACATTATCATTATCATTTACAGCTATGTTTGCTATCGTTTGTATGCCTTTGTTAGCATTTGCTATATCTTGCCATCTCTTGGTAGCACCTGCTTTACCTGCTTCGCTTCGCTTTACTTTGACATCTTCAAACTTTACAAGGTCTCGCTTGAGTTGCTGCTTGATTGGTTCAAAAGCAATCTCTACCAGTGGATTGTCAGTTGTAGGATTTTGGTCGTTTACATATCTCAACAGGTGCTTGAGCAATTGCCCTGCATCCGTGTCGGATAGTTTCTCTACTGTGTAAATTGCATCACTATAGAGGATAAATGATTTTTTGTCTTTTGCCATTGCAAAAATATTAAGTAAAAAAAACCCTCGTAAATCCATAGGCTCTCACTTCTACTTCATTACAAGGGTCAATAATACCTTAAGGTTCTATGTTGTGAGAGCGAACCATACACAAAGATAACGTATAACTTTCAAAAAGGTTGCATCAGCTATAAACTTTTTTCGTATTTACCCAATTTAATGTGTCGCTGAATCTTCTTAAACTGCGTATACGTTTTTGCCTTTAGAACGTCTTTCGTTAGGTCAGGTGAATCATCGTAGTAAGGAAGCGTTGCACCGTATAAGACGTCATCTATTCGCCTTGTAGCTATCTTGTAGTCTTCGTATCCGAACCTGTGAAGGTCTTCGTGTTGACGTAGTCCGTGCAGGATGGTAGCGTGGTGTTTACCTCCGAACATATTTCCTATTTCGGTTAACGTGTAGTCAATTTTTCGCAGTTCGTTGTAAAGGTAGTATCTGCGGTATATGTAATCTCTGCTGCGGTTTTTTGATTTCAAGCCGTATTCATTGATAAGGCTTTCTATAAGTTCTACTTTCGTCATTTCGTTTCAATTGGTGTTACTATAAATTTTCCGTCATTGTATCTGCCTGTCACAAGTAAGTCGTGTTTCTTCCAATAGGCTAAAGACTGTGATGTGAGTATCCATTCTTGAACTACTGCCAGTCCTATTTTGTATGTTAGTTTGTATCTCATAACTTTTCTAATTCGTGTTTTACTTTTAAATAAAATTTGGTTGCCCGATTGTTTACACCGTAAATATTCTTTTGGCTTTTTAGAACCTCATTAACTGCAACCAGTGCGCACATAACTGAATCCTCATAGAACTCATCGTGCATTAAAACGGATGCAAATTGCTCTACTAAATCTAATGCTTTTTCTTTCGGTGTCATAGCTTTTCTAATTCGTGTTTTACTTCTCTATAATATTCTGTAACATTTCTATTTTGCCAATGGTGCTCATCTAAAGCCTCAAATATCTCATCAACTGCAATCAATGCACATTGCTTGGCAGTGTATTCGTCAATGTGACCTTGATAACAATATAACATTTTATCTACTAATTCCTCTGCTTTTTCTTTTGGTGTCATAGCTCTTGCATTTTAATTTCACAAATTCGGTTGTATAAGTCGTGGTTGAACGACGTCCAAAATCGGTTCACTTGGTAGTTATTAAATGCCCCACATATAGCCCTCGTCGTTGTAGGCTTCAACGTAGGCATCTTCAAACGTGTTTGCTTCGTAAAGTCTTTCAAGGCATTCATCGCATTCTCTTGTTTGTTTAATAGTAAGTTTTTCATCGTAGGTTTTTTTAGTGATTTTATAATGAGCGTAAGCATCGTAAATTTTAATCTCGTATTCAGCAAGGATTTCTCCGTTAGTGTCCGTGTCTCCTTCGTCCCATAGCGTGACCATCAGGTATACAAAATTGAGTTCGCTTGGCGAGTAAACATCAAAATCTTTAAGTTCAGGTACAATCATCTTATTTGAATTTATCGTTGTAAACGTGGTTCATATATTTGTCAAATGACGGCTTGAGTTCGTAGGTCTTCTTTTGGTAGGTCTGCGTGTCCGTTGTTTTGGCATCCAAGACTGGATAGCTATTTGTGCTTTGTAACCAAATCAAGAAAAACACGATTAAAACTGCGATAACTGCGCCTGCTAGCGTATCTCTTTCGTCTTGATTCAATCCCTTGAACCAAACTACATACTGATTAATTGATTTCATTCTCTTCGATTTTATCTAAAATATTTACTAATGCACCCCATTGCGCTTGAGTGTGTAGCGTGCCTCGGTCATCATATCCGAAGTATTTACGTTGTTCCTGAAGCTCTGCGTAAAGCTCTCTTTCTTCGTTGAAGATTAGTTCTAAAATTTCGTCCTTTGTCATAGCGTTTAAAATTAATGTGCGTTACCGAGTCGCACCCCTCGTTTAATTAAATTGGTAAATACTTAACCCATTTAATGTTTTTTCTAGTTAAACACTGTTGGATGCTTTCGTTTTGATTTG
>JACCDQ011264032.1_pt1 | contig 30608 bp, 25 predicted proteins | sample 7446031 | NCBI WGS metagenome assembly JACCDQ01 (sample SAMN15323442, study PRJNA562643) | freshwater metagenome | isolation source: river surface water | place: USA:Blue River Watershed | collected 2017-08-17 | reverse complement strand
GGTCGCCGCCGCCGGCGGCGCGAGCGCGACGGTCACCGCCGCCGGCACCGCCCGCCGCAGGGTGGCGGCGGCCATGAAATACTTCTGGGCCCGGAACGACTCCTCGCCCGGTGTCCGGCGCGGCGGCAGGTAGGTGCCGTCCGACTGGAGTTCGCAGGCATCCTCGTTGTCGCGCAGCTCGATCGGCAGCAGATCCTCGATCAACCGGCGGCGGAGTTCGGGATCGTCGACCGGAAATACCGCCTCCACCCGGCGGAAGAAATTGCGCGGCATCCAGTCCGCGCTGCCGCAATAGACGAGCGGCTGGCCCGCGTTCTCGAAATGGAAAATGCGCGCGTGCTCGAGAAAACGGCCGACGATGTTGCGCAGCCGGATATTTTCGCTGAGCCCCTTCACGCCGGGCACGAGGCAGCACGTGGCCCGCACGATCAGGTCGATCTTCACCCCGGCCTGGGAGGCGGCGTAGAGGTTGTCGATGGTCTCGGGATCCACGAGTTTGTTCATCTTCGCGATGATGCGCGCGGGCCGGCCCGCGCGGGCATTCGCGGCCTCCGCGAGAATCAGTTCCTGCGTGCGGCCGTGGAGATTGAACGGCGCGACGAGCAGGCGCTGGAAATCCGGCGTGCGCCCGAGACCCGTCAGCGTGTTGAAGAGCTGCGCCACCTCGGCGGTCAGGTCCTCGCGCACCGTGAGCAGGCTGATGTCGGTGTAGAGGCGCGCCGTCTTCGGGTTGTAGTTGCCCGTGCCGAGGTGCACGTAGCGCCGCAGCGCCTCCCCCTCGCGCCGCACCACGAGGCAGCACTTGCAGTGCGTCTTGTGGCCCATGAGGCCGTAGACCACGTGCACGCCCGCCTCCTCGAGTTCGCGGGCCCACTTGATGTTGTTGGCCTCGTCGAAGCGCGCCATCAGCTCCACCAACGCCGTCACCTGCTTGCCGGCGAGCGAGGCGTCGATCAGCGCGCGCACGATCGGGGAATCGCCGCTGGTGCGGTAGAGGGTCTGCTTGATCGCGAGCACCTCGGGATCCCGCGCCGCCTGCTCCACGAACTCCACCACCGGCGCGAACGAATCGTAGGGGTGGTGCAGGAGGAGGTCCCGCTCCCGGAGCGCGTCGAAGATCTTCCTGCCCGCCGCGAGCGGGGCGCAGTCGGCCGGCTGGAAGGGCGGATACTTCAGGTCCGGCCGGTCGATCAGCTCGTAGAGGCTCATGAGCCGGAGCAGATTCAGCGGTCCCTGCAGCCGGATGGTCTCCTCCTCGCCCAGCGACAGGTGCCCGCAGAGCGCCGCGCACAGCGTGGGGTCGGCGCCCGCCTCGATCTCGAGGCGCACGGCCGCGCCGCGCCGCAGGTTGCGCAGCTCGTCCTCGATTTTCTTCAGCAGGTTCTCCGCCTCCTCCTCGTCGATGTAGAGGTCGCTGTTGCGCGTCACCCGGAACGCATGGGCGTCGCGCACCGCGTAGCCCGGGAAGAGCTGGTCGGCGCAAACCTTGATGATCTCGCTGAGAAACATGTGCCGCCGCGGGCCGTTGGCCGCCGGCTCGATCTGCACGATGCGCGGCAGACTGCGCGGCACCGGCAGGATGATCATCAGCTTCTCCCGCTCGGGCGTCTCCGGATTGTCGAGCGAGACGAGGACGTTGAGCGTCTTGTTGCCCAGCAGAGGAAAGGGATGCGCCTGGTCGACCGCGAGCGGCGTCAGCACCGGCATCACCTGCGTCTCGAAATGCCGCCGCACCCACGCGCGCTCCGCGTCGTCGAGCTGGGCCGCGGTGCGGAACACCACCCCCTCGGCCGCCAGCGCCGGCACGAGCGCGCCGTGCCAGCAGGCGTATTGGTCCGCGACCAGCCGGTCGACGGCCTCCCGGATCCGCCGGAGCTGTTCGCGCGGCGTCAGGCCGTCCAAGCTGAGGTCGCCCGCTTCCGAATCGGCCTGCTGCATGATGCCCGCCACCCGGATCTCGAAGAACTCGTCGAGATTGGAGCTCACGATCGCGAGGAACTTCACGCGCTCCAGCAGCGGGTTGGCGGGGTTGCGGGCCTGGTCGAGCACCCGCCGGTTGAAGGCCAGCCAGCTCTGCTCGCGGTTGCCGTAGACCGAGCCCGTGCGGCGCGGCGCGCTCCGGGCGGCGCTGCGGGGCGGACGGCTGCGGTGGGCGGGGGTTTTCTTCGGTCGGCTCACGGTGATCGGAAAGTAAGGCGTGCCAGCTCGCCGCGCAAACCACGAGCCGGCAAGTCCGCCGTCACGCGATTGTCACACGGAATCCGGGTCCCTCCGGCGGCCTCACGCTTCGGCCAGCTCCCCCGCTCCACCCGGGGCGGAGGCCTCCGCGCTCTCGGCCGGCATCGGGTAGTCCTCCAGGAAGCGATTGAAGTCCACCAGCTCGAACCGGCCGTCCCAGTGCTCGACGATCGCGGTCAGCGATTCCACCCAGTCGCCGGAATTCAGGTAGTGCACGTCCCCGATCATCTTGTCGGCGGCCGTGTGGATGTGGCCGCACATCACGCCGCCGCAACCGCGTTGCCGGGCGAGGTCCGCGATGTGCTCCTCGAAATTGGACACGTGGTTCACCGCTTCCTTGACCCTCGCCTTGATCGCCCGGCTCAGCGACCAGTAGTCTTTTCCGCGCCACGCCCGCCAGCGGTTGTAGATCCGGTTCAGCGTCAGCAGGGCCCGGTAGCCCCAGTCGCCGAGGTGCGCGAGGAAAACGAAATTCTTCGTCACCGTGTCGAAGATATCCCCGTGCAGCACGAGGTAGCGCCCCCGCGGGCCTTCGTGCACGTGGTCCTCGACCACGCTGAGATTCTCGAAATCGAGGGGCAGAAACGACGCGAGAATATCGTCGTGGTTGCCGCGCACGTAGACGACGCGGGTGTCGCGCTTCTCCAGTTTCTTCAGCACGATCCGGACAAAGCGGGTGTGGGCCTTGGTCCAGTGGCCGCCGCGGCGGAGGTGCCAGCCGTCGATGATGTCGCCGTTGAGGATCAGCTTGGTGCAGCGCACCTGGCGCAGGAAATGATTCACCTCGTGGACCTTCGAATCGGCCGTGCCCAGGTGCACGTCCGAGATGATGACGGTGCGGACCTGAAGTTTCATGGGAAGAGGAGGGCAAACCGCGCCGACGCGGGCGTCTTGGCGGGCGCGACCGCACGCGAGGCCACCGGCACCACCAGGCGCAGGCTGCGCGGGCGCACCGCAACCTCGATCCGCGCGCCGGCCGGATGCGTCTCGCCGTCCGTGTGCAGCGCGCCCGGCCCGTCCCGCTCGATCGTAAAGCGCGTGCCGCCGAGCCGCAGCACGTGCGGGCTCCGGTCGAGCGTGCCGAGAAACAAGCGCGGCACCAGCGCCAGCGCGCCGGGCAGCCCGGTGGCGCGGACGGCCACCAGATCCAGCCGTCCGTCGTCGACCCGCGCGCCGGGCGCGATGCGCGCATGGTTGCCGTATTGGTCGGAGTTGGCGACCGCCACCAGCAGCGCGTTCAGGCGCTCCGTGCGGCCGCCGCCCGAGATCGTCACGCACTGCGGCCGCACCTCCCGCCACGTCCGCCACGCGGTGCGCACGTAGGCCGGGAGACCGCGCCGCGTCAGCCGGTTGAACCGCGCGCTCACCTCCGCGTCGAGGCCCACACCCATCGCGTTGAAGAAGGGTCGGCCGTCGGCCTCGCCGGTATCCACCGCCGCGATGCGTCCGGCCGGGCCGGTCGCCACCGCCAGGGCCGCCAGCGGGGAAAGCGGCAGGCCCAGGTGCAAGGCCAACCCGTTGCCGGACCCGCACGGGACCAGCGCCAACGCCGCCGGGGTGTGCACCACGCCCTGCGCTATTTCGTTCATCGTGCCGTCGCCGCCGACCGCGACGATCACCTCGGCCCCGGCATGCACCGCGGTTCGGGCGAGTTCCGTGGCATGGCCCGGTCCTTCGGTCGTCCTGAGCTGCGCATCCAGGGCGCGCGCCGCGATGAAATCCCGGATCGCCGCCGCCAGCCCGGGACGCCGCCGATTGCGCCCCGACTGCGGATTGAAAATGAAACAGGTTTTCATGCCGGGAGCGCCGCGCGTCGCAGTGGCAGCGGCACGGGTTCGACCGCCCGCATCGCCCCGATCTCGGCCGCCACGCGGTCGACGATCGCGTCCGCCGCCGCCGGCCGGCTCAACGGGGCCAAAGCGGCCCGCCATCGGCGCCAGAGCTGGCCGCCTCCGGCAAAGGCGCCGCGCAGGGCTCCGAGCGTCGCCATCGGCGAGTCCGCGAAGGCGCCGATGCCGTGCCGACGCAGCAACTCGTAGTTTCCCTCCTCCTGTCCCGGCACGATCTGGTTCACGATCATCGGACAGCGCGCGGCGAGCGCCTCCTGGGTGGTGGCGCCGCCGGCTTTGCTGACCACGACGTGGTGGGTCATGAGCAGGCGCGGAATTTCCTCCGTCCAGCCGAGGATGGCGCTCGGGATTGCCCGGCCCGCCGCGGCCGTCTCGAGCCGCCGGCGCAGGGCCGCGTCGCGACCCGCCGTGCACGTGACATCCCAATCGGTTTCACGGAGCAGACGCTCCGCCGTCTCGGCCGCGTGGCGGGTCCCGGAATTGACGATGAGGAGGACCCGCGGCCTCGCGCCGCGCGCGAGTTCCGGCGGAGACAGCCGGCCGGCGTGGGCGGCGAACGCCCGCCGCACGGGGAAGCCGGTGATCCAAAGCCGCGTCGCGTCCACGCCGGCAGTTCGCATCACCTCCGCCGACTCCTCGTTCGGCACGAACCATCCGTCCGCCCCGGCCCGCCACCAGAGCGAGTTCAGGCTGATCGAATCGGTCACGATGTTGAAAAACGGCTGGTCGATCCGGCCCGCGCTCCGCAGCGCGGCCAGCGGGAAGGCGTAACCGGGAAACGAACACAGAATCGCGTCCGGCTGCTCCCGGACCGCGGCCGCCTCGAGCACGCGCCGCTCCGCCGGCAGCGCGCCCAGCGCGCGTGCCGCCACGCGCGAACGATCGAGCCAGCCGTAAACGGCGCGCCACAGACCCGGCGTGCGGTTGATCGCGCAGAGGTAACCGCGACGCGCCCAGCGGTTCAGGCGCGGCGCCGCCGTCGCATGCACGTCGAGCACCGTGGCGGTCCCGGGCCCTTCCCGGGAGATCCACGCCTCCGCCACGGCCCGGGCGGCGGCATTGTGGCCTTCGCCGAAACCGGCGGTGAGCACGAGCGCGCGCATGGTCAGGCGAGGACCGGCGCCGGGACCGGCGGGACATCCGCTGCCGCCGCCTCCAGCAGGTCGGCTTCGAAGCGCCCGATCACGCGCTCCCACGATTGGGCCTCGACCGCCGCGCGCGCCGCGACCCGCACCTTGGCCCGGAGAAACTCGTCCGCCGCCAGCATCTCGCCCGCCGCGACCAGTCCCGGCGAATCGTCGAGCGGCACGGCCAGTCCGTTTTCTCCATGGCGCACGAATTGCCGCGCCGCCGCATAGTCGAACCCGGCCACCGCCAGTCCGCTCGCCATCGCCTCGGTCAGCACGTTGCCGAAGGTCTCCGTCCGGCTGGCGTGGATATAGATATCCGCCGATGCGTAGTAGCGTCCGATCTCCTCGCGGGAAAAGAACCCCGCGAAAATGCACTCCGGGTGCTCGCGCTGGAGCCGGGCCTTCAGCGGCCCTTCCCCGGCGAGCACGAACCGCAGGGCGGGATTGGCCGCCCGCATCGCCGCGTAAACCTCGAACAGCAGGCCGTAGTTCTTCTCCGCCGCCATCCGGCCGACGTGCAGGACCACCGGCGTATCCGGCGCCGCGCTCCAGGCCTCCCGCAGCTCCGGCGCCCGCCGCGCGGGGTGGAACTGCCAGGTGTCCACCCCGCGTGATAGCAGCGCCACGTTTCGGAAGCCGGCCCCGGCGAGTTCCGCGCCGAGTTCCGCCGTCGGCACAAAGGTCCGGCGGGTGCGGTTGTGCACGCGGCGCAGCCACGCGAACACCAGCCGCGACAACGGCGCCGCGCCGTAATGGCCGGCGTAGGCATGGAAATTGGTGTGGAAGCTCGACGTCACCGGAATCCCGAGCGCGCGCGCCGCCGTCACCGCCGAGGCCCCGAGCGGCCCCTCCGTGACCACATGCACGAGGTCCGGCCGATCCGCCGTCCACGCGCGCCGGAGCCGCCCCGGGGCCGGCCAACCCATGCGCAACAGCCGGTAGCCCGGGATCGGAAACCCCGGCAACGGCACGACCGCGCCACCCGCCGCCCCCTCGCCCGCCGGCAAGTCGTCACGACGCGGCCGATACACCGTCACCGCGTGGCCGCGCCGGCCCAGCTCCCGCGCGATCACCCCGAACGTCATCGCCACGCCGTTGACCTCGGGCGGGAAGGTTTCGGTCACGAGGGCGAGTTTCATCGGCGGGTAGGGCGGCGGCGTGCGGGCGTTTCGGATACGCCCAGTAAAACCCCCGCGTGTCCCGATCCCGTGGCGGCGCCGTTACGATTGCGGGACATCCGCGACCCCGCCCGCGGACGTGACGCAATCGTCGCCGCCGCGCCGCCGTTTCGCCACGCGCCCGCCCCACAGTGCGCGCGTCCGTTTCCACCTACCCATGCACCTCACCCTCGATCCCCGCGGCCTGCTGCGCCGCCTCGTCTCCGCCTTCGCGCTGCTGGCCCTGCTGCCCGCCTCGCTCCTCGCGCAAAACACGGCCGCCCTCGGCGGCCGCGTCTCCGACGCCGCCACCGGCCGCTCTCTCCAGGGCGCCGTCGTCCGTGTGCTCGGCACCTCCGCCACCGCCTACACCGATGCCGACGGCCGCTTCCTCCTCTCGTCCCTTCCCCCCGGTCCGCATCGCGTCGAAGTCGACTACGTCGGTCTCGATCCCGTGGTGCGGGAGATGACCCTCGTCGCCGGCTCCACCGCCTCGCTCGTCGCCGTCCTCGAGAGCAGGACCCTGAAGATGGAGGCCTTCACCGTCGCCGAGTCCGTCCGCGGCCAGGCCCTCGCCATCAACCAGCAGAAAACCGCCAGCGGCCTCGTGAACATCGTCTCCGAGGAGACCTTCAGCACCAACCTCGGCGGCAACATCGGCTTCACCCTGCAGCAGCTCCCCGGTCTCAGCGTCAACGAGGGCGAGGACGGCGAGCCCTCCGGCGTCAACATCCGCGGCCTGGAGGCCAAATACAATTCCGTGCAGGTCGACGGCAACCGCATGCCCGTCTCCGGCAATTCCCGCGCCTTCTCTGTCGGCCAGCTCAACGCCGACGCCGTCGCCAACATCGAGGTCATCAAGGCCGCCACGCCCGACCGCGACGGCGACGCCCTCGGCGGCATCATCAACGTCGTCTCCCGCTCCGCCTTCCAACGCGAGGGCCGCACCGTCGAGTTCGCCGTCGGCGGCCTCTACTACGACAAACGCGAGAAGTGGAACTACAACGCCTCGCTCAACTACCTCGACATCTTCTCCGTCGGCGGCGGCATCAAAAACCTCGGCGTCGGCCTCAACCTCGCCTGGTCCGAGACCTCCCGCGACTACGACAACCTCGACAAGGACTACGCCGTCCTCCGCCCCGAGTTCGAGCCCGCGCTCCGCCTGACCGCGCCGCTCTACTTCCACACCAACGCCGCCCCGCAGACCAACTACCGCGAGACCACCTCCGAGAGCCTCAACCTCTCGCTCGACTACCGCGTCGGCCCCGCCACCTCGCTCTACCTGCGCCCCTTCTACCGCCACAACGACGTCTTTGGCGAGAAGCCCCGCGCCCGCTACTACGTGAACGCGAACCACAATTTCAATTCAGCCACGGGCACCAAGAGCATCGCCGAGGCCACCTACAACACCGGCCGCAGCCTCCCGACCACGCTCACCGAACTGCGCTACCAGAACGATCTCAGCGTCTCCGACAACGACGTCTACGGCGCCTCCTTCGGCGGCCGCCACGAGTTCGACCGCACCACCCTCTCCTTCGACCTCTTCCGCTCCAACAACGAATCCAACCGCGACAAGTCCCTGGCCTACGTCGTCCGCAACCAAGGCTACCAGTTCGGCTACGACCAGACCGTCCGCTGGAATCCCGTCTACACCATCCTCAACGGCAAAGACCCCTACGACGTGACCGCCGTCAACCGCGGCGATCTCACCTACTCGCCCCGCGACGCCGCCGAGAAAGCCTCCAGTGCCCGCGTCGACCTCGAGCGCAAGTTCGTCGCCGACCGCCTCGCCGGTTCCCTCAAGTTCGGCGCCAAGTTCCGCTCCACCGTCAAGGAGCAGGACCAGGCCTCCGTCGTCTACCAGACCGGCTCCAACGCCTCCGGCTTCCCTTACGCGAGCATCCTCACGCGCACCGACGAAAAGGCTTTCGGCACGCTGCCGATCTACCTGTATCCGGACCTCGACAAACTCGACGCCCTCCGCCGCACCAGCCCCGGCTTCTTCGCCCTCCAGACCAACAGCGCCCTGCTCAACGACGTCATCAACGACTACCGCGCGCAGGAAGACACCACGGCCGCCTACGTCATGGGCACCGTCCGCGCCGGCCGCACCACGATGATCACCGGTCTGCGCCTGGAGAAAAACGACTTCTCGGCCCGCACCTTCCGCTACAACAGCAACGCCCCTGCCGCGCCCGCCGTCGTCAACGCCGAGCGCGACTACTCGCTCTGGCTCCCCGGCCTCCACTTCCGCCACGAACTCAGCCGCAACCTCATCCTCCGCGAGAGCTACAACCGCAGCTACAGCCGCCCCGACGTCAATGCCCTCGTCGCCGGCCTCAACCTCGACACCGCCACCGGCAACATCTCCGGCGGCAATCCCAACCTCGCCCCCTCCACCGCCCACAACTTCGACGTGCAGCTCGAATACTACACGCCGAAGGGCGGCCTCTACTCCGCCGGCGTGTTCTACAAAAAGATGAAGGGCTTTTACTACGAATCGACCCTGCGCTTCACCGACACCGACGCCGCCGGCTACCCGATTCCCGACGCCAACGGCACGCGCCTCTACACCTCCACCGCCAACGCCCTCGGCGCCACCAACTACGGCCTCGAACTCATCGCCCGCCAGAAACTCCTCTTTTTGCCGAAACCCTTCAACGGCCTCGGCGTCGCCCTCTCCGCCACGCTCACCGAGAGCGACGGCCGGTATCCGGGCCGGCTGGCCGAGGACCTGCCGACCTATGGTTTCAGCGACAAGATCTACAACGCCGCCCTCGAATACGCCGGCGGCGGCTTCCGCGCCCGCCTCAGCTACACCTACCGCTCCGATTTCCTCGAAGGCCTCGATGCCAACGAATTTTTCGACGACTACTTCGGCGCCTACGCGTCGCTCAACTGGGAATCCAGCTACCAGCTGAATCGCCACACCCGCCTGTTCCTCAACGTGAACAACCTCACCGACGAGCCCCAGATCTCCTACCAGGGCCGCGGCCGACCGGACAACCCCGAGGACTACACGACGTATTCGTGGCGCGCCACCGTCGGCGTGGGCTTCCGCTTCTGAGCCGGACGCCCGCCGTATCCGACTTCCGCGCACGCCAGGCCCGCCGCGTCCCCGCGCGGCGGGCCTTCCTTTGCCCGCGCGGCTCGACCGCCTGCCCGACCGACGTGTGCAGCGACCCGTCGGAAACGTGACATCCGATGCCTGAATGTAGCCCGCCTCGTGGGTGGCGGGATCATCTGCCACTCACGCTCCCGCCGATCCCTGCTCTCACGCGCAATGCTGAAACGGCAAGGCGCGTAGAATGACATGTCACAACGGGAGTCGATCGCTGCACCGCCCATCCCTGCCTTGCCCTCGGCTGTCTCACTGTTTTCCCAAGTGTAACCCCCGCGATTTGTCGCCCCGTCCGTCGGTCCCCAGCTTCCCTGCCCATGCACCCGCGCGCCCCCCGTTCCTCCCACCGCCGCCACCTTCTCGCGGCGCTCCCACTCGCCTTCCTCCTCGCTCCCGCCGCCCTCGCCCACCAGGGCCATGAACTCGACGCGTGGAAGCCCACGCCCTACGCCGACCGTCTCGCCCACGCCCCGCGGCCGCTGCCCGACCGCATCGTGCTCACCTGGTCCGCGGATCCCGCCACGACCCAGTCCGTCACCTGGCGCACCGATGTGAGCGTCGCCCGCGCCGTCGCCGAGCTCGCGCTTGCCGGCGACAACGGCCGCGACCTCAAGCCCGACCGCCACTCCGCCCGCACCGAGCCCTTCACCAGCGACCTCGGCGAGTGCCACTACCACAGCGTCACCTTCACCGCGCTCGCGCCCGACACGCTCTACGCCTACCGCGTCGGCGACGGCGCCAACTGGTCGGAGTGGTTCCACTTCCGCACCGCCAGCCGCGAGGCCCGCCCCTTCACCTTCGTCTACTTCGGCGACGCGCAGAACGACATCCGCACCCATTGGTCCCGCGTCTTCCGCGAGTCGTTCCGCGACGCTCCGCGTGCCGCCTTCACGCTCCACGCCGGCGACCTCATCAACAACGCCAACGCCGACGCCCAGTGGGGCGAGTGGTTCGGCGCCCCGGCTTGGGTCAACGCCACCGTCCCCGTCGTCGCCACGCCCGGCAACCACGAGCATTTCAACGACCGCGCCGGCCCTCCCACCGAGCGCAAATGGACCGCCAAGGACGGCCGCACCCTCGAGGTGAGCCTGGCCGAGACCGCCGAGCGCGACCCCGCCGGCAAAGTCCTCCGTCGCCGCGTCGTCGCGCGCACCGCCGACGGCCGCACCGGCTCGCTCGTCCTCGATGCCGACGGCGTCGTCGCCTCCGTCGACGCCGCCCTCGCCGCGCTCACCGGCTACACTCCCGCCGACCTCGTCGGCCAGCAGCCCGACAAGCGTCCGCTCCGCGACCGTCCCGCCAATCCCGGCGTCCGCACGCTCAGCCGCCACTGGCGCCCGCAGTTCGCGTTTCCCGCCGATCAGGACGCGCCCGCCGGCCTCGAGGAAGCGTGCTACTGGTTCGACTACCAGGGCGCGCGCATCATCTCCCTCGAATCCAACCGCCAGCAGGCCGACCAGGTCGCCTGGCTCCGCCGCGTGCTCGCGCAGAATCCGCAGCGCTGGACCATCGTCACCTTCCACCACCCGATCTTCTCCCCCGCCAACAACCGCGACAACCCCGAGCTCCGCGCCGCCTGGAAGCCCGTGCTCGACGAGTTCAAAGTCGACCTCGTGCTCACCGGCCACGACCACACCTACGCCCGTAGCGGCGACATCTCCGGCCGCGGCGGCTCCGTCAATCTCCCCTCCGGCTACAACCAGGCCTACGACCCGGCCGTCGGCACCGTCTACGTCGTCTCCGTCAGCGGCCCGAAGATGTATAACGTCACGACGGATTTCGCGGTGCGCTCCGGCGAGGACACGCAGCTGTATCAAATCATCAAGGTCGACCTCGACGCCCTCCACTACGAGGCGCGCACCGCCACCGGCCGGCTCTACGACGCCTTCTCGCTGCGCAAGCGCGCCGGCCAGCCCAACCTCCTCGTCGAATCCCTCCCGCCCGAGCGCCGCCGCCCCGCCGGCACCAAGGCCTCGCAATAAACCACCGCGCCACACGCCGGCACCGTGCCGGATAGGCGCGGCGACATTTTGCCGCCGCCCCGAGGCCCACGCTGCCGGAAGCGGCGGCTACCGGCGGACAGTCCGCTCCGCTCGCCCGACGACAGCGATACGACTCAGGCCAACGCCGCGCCCGGCTCGATCCGCAGCCCGAACCCCGAGGTCGTGTCCGCCCCGGCGCGATCGATCCACGCGGCAAACGCGATCATGCCCGCGTTGTCGCCCGTGTGTTTCGGCTGCGCCGCGAAGAACGGGATTCGGCTGCGCTCCGCCTCGGCCGCCAGCACGGCGCGCAGCGTGCGGTTGTTCGCCACCCCGCCGGACAGACCGAGGCTGCGGTAGGCGCCCGCCCCCAGCCGCAGCGCCGCGTGCGTCTTGCGCCGGAGCGCGTCCATCACGGCCTGCTGGTAGCTCGCGCAAAGATCGCCCCGCTGCGCCTCGATCTCCGCCGGCGACATTTTCTCCAACTGGTAGCGCAGCGCCGTCTTGAGCCCGGAGAAACTGAAGTCCAGTTCGTCGCGCCGCCCGATGCCGCGCGGAAAATCGAACGCATCCGCCCGCCCGCCCGCGGCCAGTTTCTCGACGAGCGGGCCGCCGGGATAGCCGAGGCCGAGCAGCTTGGCGCCCTTGTCAAGCGCCTCGCCCGCCGCGTCGTCGCGCGTCGTCGACAGCACCCGCAGCGTCCGCGCCGTATCGACGGCAAAGAGCACCGTGTTGCCGCCCGACACAATCAACCCGAGATGCGGCAGCAACGCCTCCAGCCGCCGCGCGAATTCCTCCGGCGCCTCCGCGTGCAGCGCGATGAACGGCGACCACACGTGCCCGCGGAGGTGGTTCACGCCGACGACCGGAACGCGCCAGGCCAGCGCGAGGGATTTGGCCGCGGCCACCCCGATCGCGAGGCACGCCGCCAGACCGGGTCCGCTGGTCACGGCGACCGTTTCGATCCCCGCAAATCCGACTTCCCGGCCCGCGCGCTCCAGCAACGGCCCGAAGGTCCGCAGATGCTCGCGGGTCGCCAGGTCGGGCACCACGCCGCCGTGCCGTTCGTGCAGCGCGATCTGGCTGTGCACCCATTCGCCGGCCAGGCCCCGCGCCGGATCGAAAAGCGCGACGGCGGTTTCGTCGCACGAACTCTCGAGCGCGAGAATCATGTCACGGCGTCGCCCGCGCCACGCTGCGCTCCGCGAAAAGCCGGACGCCCTTCAGCATCGCCACGGCCGTGTCGAGTTGCCGGTCCACGACCATGTCGACCCCGAAGCGCTCCTTGAACTCGGCCGGATCGGTGATGTCCGCCCGCGCGCGCTGGCGCGCGAGACTCTGGTCTTCCTCCGGCGTCATCACCACCTCGACGTGCGGTTCGATGCCGCGTTCATGGATCGTCGCGCCGCCCGGCGTGTAATACCGCGCGGTCGTGAGGCGGAGCCCCTCGCCGTTCTCCAGCTTGAACACCGACTGCACCGAGCCTTTGCCGAAGGAACGCTCCCCGACGACAATCGCGCGGCCGGTGTCCTTGAGCGCGCCGGTCACGATTTCCGCCGCGCTCGCGCTGCCCGCATTGATCAGCACCGCGATGGGGATCGCGATCGGCGGCGCGGCCGTCTCGGCGCGGAAATCCTCCCGGTCCGCCGGTTTGCGGCCCTTGGTGTAGACGATCAGCTCTCCTTTGCGGAAAAAGGGCTCCACCACTTCCACCGCCGCATCGAGCAGGCCGCCGGGGTTGTTGCGCAGATCGATGACCAGGCTCCGCGCTCCCCGCGTCAGCAGGCCGTCGAGGGCCCGCCGGAATTGCTCCGCGGTGTGATCCGAAAATTCCGTCAGCTGCACGTAGCCGATCCCGTCCCCGAGCAGCCGCGCGAGCCGCACGCTCTCCACCTTGATCACTTCGCGCACGAGCGTGAGCGTCAGCGTCGACTTCGTCGCCGGCCGGTAGAGCCCGACGGTGACGGGCGTCTTCGGCTTGCCGCGCAGGCGGCTCACGATGCCGTCGACGTTGCCGCCGGACTCCAGCGGCTTGCCGTCGATGCTGACGATCTCGTCGCCGCGCCGGATTCCGGCGCGCTCCCCGGGGGTGCCGGCCAGCGGCGCGATCACGACAATGCGGTTTTGCCGCGTCTCGACCTGGATCCCGACGCCGCCGAACTCGCCCGTGATGTCTTCCTCGAACTCGTCGTTTTCCTTTTTCTCGAGGAACTCGGAATGCGGGTCCAGCGACTCCACCATGCCGTGCAACGCCTGCCGCGCGAGCGCATCGAAGGCGACCGGCTTCTCGTCCACATAGTTCTCGTTCACGAGCCGCATCACGTCCTTCACGTAGCCCGCCGACTTCGACAGGTCGCGGTTCGGCCAAAGATTCCAAGCCGTCGCCATCCGCAGCGTCGCCACCGTGAGCGCGATGCCGAGGACGGCGCCGCTCGCGAGGCTGAGAATGCGTTTGAACATGGCCGGCACTGTGGGCATCGGCATCGCTTTGTAAATGGGTTCGTCGCTCGACACGTCCGCCGCCGCCTCGCCCGCCTTCCTGGCGGTCTTCCGCGCGCACGCGGCGCCCGACGGGACCCTGCCGTTCGACCGCTTCATGGCGCTCGCGCTCTATCACCCGGAGGTCGGCTACTACCGCCGCGACCGGCCGCGCGTCGGGCGGGGACCCGGCACCGATTTCTATACCGCCAGCAGCCTGGGAACGACCTTCGGCGAGCTGGTCATCCACGCCGCCAGCGCACTCCTGCGCCAGCACGGCCGCGACCCCGCGCTCCATACGCTGGTCGAAATCGGGGCCGAGCCCGGGGCCGGCATTTTCACGGGGCTCACCCTGCCGTTCCGCGCGCACCGCGCTGTCCGGATCGGGGAGCCGATCGTCCTGGACGGCGACTGCGTGGTTTTTTCCAACGAGCTGTTCGATGCCCAGCCGTGCCGGCGCACCGTCCGCCGCGCCGGCGTCTGGCACGAGGTCCACGTGCGGGCCGCCGGCGACCGGTTCGAAGAGCTCGAACGGCCCGCGGACTTTCCGGACGATGCGCCGGAGGGCTACCGGTTCGATCGCCCGCTCGCCGCCGCCGACCTTGCCGCCGGCATCGCCGCGCAACCGTGGCGCGGGCTGTTTCTGGCCTTCGACTACGGGAAAACCGCCCGCGAATTGCTGGAGAACACCCCGGAAGGCACCGTTCGGGCCTATTTTCGGCACCGACTCTCGAATGCCGTCTTGGCCCAGCCAGGCGAACAGGATCTCACCTGTCACGTCTGCTGGGACTGGCTGGCGACCGCACTGACCGCCGCCGGCTTTGCCGAGCCGACGATGGAATTCCAGGAATCGTTCTTTGTGCGTCGCGCGGCCGACTGGCTCTCGGCCGCGGTGGCGGCGGACGCCACCCAGCTGACCCGCCGCAAGCTCGCCCTGATGCAATTGCTTCATCCCGGGCAGATGGGCCAGAAGTTCCAGGTGCTGCATGCCGTGCGTTGAGGCAAAAATCACCTTGCTTCACGAAACGCCCGACCTTTACTCCCGACCCTTTAACCAACTCGAAATCATCATGGCCAGAATCTGTGCAGTCACCGGTCGCCGTCCCGTCAAGGGCTCGATCATCAATCGCAAGGGTCAGTCGAAGAAGAGCGGCGGCATCGGCACGCACGTGACCAGCATCACGAAACGCAAGTTTCGCCCCAATCTGCAGCGCATCCGGATCAAGACCGCCAACGGCGGCACCAAGCGCGTGTGGGTCTCCGTGAAGGCCATCAAGGCCGGCCTCGTCGAGAAGGCCTGAGCCCGACCGGACCCGGTCTCCTTTCGCCCGCGGCCCGAGCCGCGGGCTTTTTCTTGTCCGGACGGTCCGCGCTCCGGGACACTGAATAGGCTTCAGCCCCCGGGACCGTCCCGCCATCCTCCGCCAGCGCATGTCCCTTTCCCCGCCGCCCGCCTCCTCCCCTGTCGGAGCGACGACCGAATCCAAGGTCGAGGCGGAAATGACGCGGCTGCTTTACCGGTCCGCCGGCTTCGGGTTGTTCTCGAACTTCGTCCTCGGGGTGGTGTTGGTCGCCGGAACTTATACGGCGCACCCACCGCGCCTCCACGCGACGTGGCTCGCGTCGCTGACACTGGTCACGCTCGGTCGCTGGGGCATCTGCCGGGCCTTCGTCCGCGCCTCCCCGCCTCCGGAACGGCTGCCCGTCTGGCGTGCCATGTTCATGGTCGGCCTCGTGGTCGCCGGCCTCATCTGGGGCTGCGCCGCCTGGTTCTACTTCGACTCGGAGGGCCTCACGTCGCGCTTCCTGCTGCTGATGATCCTGGCCGGGATGAATGCCGGCGCCGCCCGGTCCCTCGCGTCCGTGCCGCTCCACTACCGGCTCTACGTCACGGTCACGCTCACCCCCCTGCTGCTGCGCTTCCTCACTCTGGGCGAACCGGGCGGCGTCACCCTGGCCCTCGCCACCCTGACCTACGCGCTCTTCCTGATGAACACGGCGAAGCTCCACCACGCCGACCTCCGGCAGCAGTGGCGCCTGATTTTCGAGCATGAACAACTCGTGCAGGTCCTGCGCGACGCGAAGGCCGACGCCGAAGCCGCCAGCCAGGCGAAGAGCGATTTCCTCGCCACGATGAGCCACGAGATCCGCACGCCCATGAACGGCATCATGGGCATGCTCCAGGTGCTCGAGACCTCCGAACTCTCGGCCGAGCAGCGCGGCCAGGTGCAGATCGCTTCCACGTCGGCCGAAACGCTGCTCCGGCTGCTGAACGACATCCTCGACTTTTCCAAGATCGAGAGCGGCAAACTCGAGTTCGAAGCGATCGCGTTCGCGCTCCCGGCCACGGTCTCCGAAGTGGTCGCGCTGCTGGCCAACCGCGCGCACGAGAAGCGCCTCGACTTGGACCTGCAGCTGGCCCCCGACCTGCCCGCCTTCGTCACCGGCGACGCGGTGCGTCTCAAGCAGGTGCTGCTCAACCTCACGGGCAACGCCATCAAGTTCACCGAACGCGGCCGGATAGAAATCGGCGCCCAGGTCCTCGCGCGCACCGCCACGACCGCCCGGGTGCGCTTTTACGTTCGCGACACCGGCATCGGCATCGACGAAGCGACCCAGGCGAAACTCTTCCAGGTTTTTTCCCAGGGCGACAGTTCGACCACCCGGCGCTTCGGCGGCACCGGCCTGGGCCTCGCCATTTCCCAACGGCTGGTCCATCGCATGGGCGGCCACATCGCGGTCAACAGCGCGCCCGGCCGGGGCTCGGAGTTTTCGTTCGAACTCGAGGTGCCGATTGCGGCGCCGCCGGCCGCCGCCACCCGCCCGACCGCCGGCCGGGTGGAAAATCCCCTCGCCGGACGCGTCCTCGTCGTCGAGGACGACCGGGTCAACCAGCGCGTGATCGCGCTGCTCCTCGAGAAACTTGGATTGGAGGCGGTGATCGTGTCCGACGGGGCCGTCGCGGTCGACCGGGCCGCGGAAAAGACCTGGGACGCCATTCTGATGGATTGCCAGATGCCGGGGATGGACGGCTTCGAAGCCACCCGCCGGATCCGGTCCAGGCTGGCGGGCCGACGCCTGCCGATCATCGCGCTCACCGCCAATGCGATGGCGGCCGATCGCGAAGCGTGCGTCTCCGCCGGCATGGACGACTTTGTGCCAAAGCCCGTGCGGCAGGAAGAACTGCGCGCCTGTCTCGAACGCTGGCTGCCGCCGCTCGTCGCCCGCTGATTTCCGGCGGAAAGGGAAACGATCCCGCCGCTCCCGGGATTTCGCCGGCCTACGCCCGCGAGTGCGGCCCGGCCTCCGTCAGATCGCCCGAAAGACGATCGCCGCGTTCTGCCCGCCGAATCCCAGATTGTTGCTCAGCACGGTCTTCACGCCCGCGGTCCGGGCCACATTGGGCACATAGTCGAGATCGCAGTCCGGGTCCGGATCCTCGAGGTTGATCGTCGGCGCCAGCGTCTGCGTCTGGAGGGTTTTGACGCAGATCACGGATTCGATGCCGCCCGCCGCGCCGAGCAGATGGCCCGTCATGGACTTGGTGGAGCTCACGGCAAGGCGCCGGGCGTGATCGCCGAAGACCTTCTTGATCGCGAGCGTCTCGAACTTGTCGTTGTAGGGCGTGGAGGTGCCGTGGGCGTTGATGTAGTCGATCTCGGTCGGTGCCACCCGCGCGTTGCCCAACGCCCGCTTCATCGCCATCGACAGGCCTTTGCCTTCCGGGTCCGGCTGCGTGATATGGAACGCGTCGCACGTCGCCGCATAGCCGGCCAGCTCGCAATAGATCCGCGCACCGCGCGCCCGGGCGTGCTCCAGCGATTCCAGCACCAGCACCCCGGCGCCCTCTCCCATGATGAACCCGTCGCGGCTGCGGTCGAAGGGCCGGCTCGCCTTTTCCGGGGCGTCGTTGCGGGTGCTCATCGCCTTCATCGAGCAAAACGCCGCGTAGGCAAACGGCGTGATCGCCGCCTCCGCCCCACCCGCGACCATCACGTCCACCTCGCCCCGGCGGATGGCATGCGCCGCTTCGCCGAGCGCATGGGTGCCGGTGGCGCAGGCGGAAACCACGCCGAAATTGGGCCCGCGCGCCCCGATCTCGATCGCGAACAGACCGGAGCACATGTTGCCGATCAGGGAAGGGATCGTGAAGGGCGACACCTTGCGGGGGCCGCGCTCGGCCAGCACCTTGAGCTGCGACTCGTAGGTATACATGCCGCCGATGCCGGACCCGATGATCACGCCGACGCGATCGGGGTCTTCCCGGTTCATGTCGAGCCCGGCATCGGCATACGCCTGTTTCGCCGCCACGAAGCCGAAATGCGTGTAGCGGTCGTTGCGGCGCGCCTCCTTCGGATCCATGTGGTCGGCCGCCTCCCAATCCCGCACCTCGGCGCCGATCTGGCTGGCGAACTCCGACGGATCGAAGAGCGAGATCCGCCGCACACCCGGGCGTCCCGCGGTCAACCCCGCCCAGAACGTCTCCACCTCGTGTCCAAGCGCAGCGACCACACCGAGACCGGTGACAACGACACGACGGGAGGGAGCGGTTTCTTCCATGGGAAAACGATGAACCGCCTACTCCAGAAAACAAAAAGGCGTTCCGCCAGAATTTTCCAGCGGAACGCCAAAATCAGGAAGCGGCCGGGATCAGGCGGCGCCCGCCTTGCCCTTGATGTAGTCGATCACTTGGCCGACCGTCTGCAGTTTCTCGGCGTCGGACTCGGGAATCTCCCCCTTGATCTCGTCTTTGAACTCTTCCTCGAAGGCCATGATCAGCTCGACGGTATCGAGCGAATCAGCCCCGAGATCGTCCAGGAAGGAGGCCGTCGGCGTGATCTGCTCTTCGTTCACATTGAGCTGATTGACGATGATCTCCTTGACGCGTTGTTCGATGGTTTTTTGGTCAGCCATTTTGCGGAAATTTAGAGGGGAAACAGGACGAGCGGAGGCTTCACATCGCCATTCCACCGTCAACGTTAAAAACTTGTCCGGTGATGTAGTTTGCCTCTTCGGAACAGAGGTAAGTCGTTAGGTTTGCGATATCGGCCGCCTCCCCGAAACGCTTCAGCGGAACGGCCTCCAGAATCTTCGCCGAGGCCTCCGGGTTGTTCACGAATTCCGTGGTCATGTCGGTCTTGATGAAGCCGGGCGCGACCGCATTCACCGTCACGTTCCGGCCGGAAAATTCCCGGGCCAAGGTCTTCGTCAGGCCGATCATGCCGGCCTTCGCCGCCGAATAGTTCGCCTGGCCGGCGTTGCCCATCACGCCGCTGACCGAGGTGATGTTCACGATCCGGCCCCAGCGGGCGCGCGTCATCGGACGCCCGATGAGCTTCGTCCAATGGAAACAGCTGGTCAGGTTGGTCGCGATCACGTCGTTCCAGTCGGTTTCGCTCATCCGGAACAGGAGTCCGTCCCGGGTGATCCCGGCATTGTTCACGAGAATATCGATGGCGGGAAATTCTTTCAGCAGCGCCTCCGACGCCTGCGCGATGGCAGCGCCGTCCGCCACATCGACCGCGAGCGCCTTGGCCTTGCCGCCGGCGGCGACGATCGCCGCGGCGGTCGCCCCGCAGGACTCGGCCGATTTCGACACACAGATGACCGTGACGCCGTGCTTGGCCAGCGACTCGGCGATGGCCTTGCCGATGCCGCGGCCGGCGCCGGTCACGAGGGCGGTGCGATTGGTGAAGGTGAGCATGAAGGGATTTTCGATGGTGGATTCTCGAATCGGGAAGGAGCAGCCGAAAGCCGCCGGCGCGCGCCGGCAACCGAAATCCCGGGGCGCGTCGGCCGGCGCCTCAATACACGTCGCGCTGGTAACGTTTGTCCTTCTTGAGCTGCTTCACGTAGTCGGCCGCCTGCTCCGGCGTCAGCCCGCCCTGCTCCGCCGCGATCGCGTGGAGCGCCGCATCCACGTCCTTTGCCATCCGTTTGGCGTCGCCGCAGACGAAGAAATACGCCCCGCCCTGCAGCCAGCGCCAAAGCTCGGCGGCATTTTCCTTCATCCGGTCCTGCACATAAACCTTGGCCGCCTGGTCCCGGGAAAACGCCGTATCCAGGCGCGTGAGCTGACCCTTTGCCAGGCAGTCGCTCCATTCCTCCTCGTAGAGAAAATCCGTGGCGCGCCGCTGGTCCCCGAAAAAGAGCCAGTTGCGCCCCGTCGCCCCGGTCGCCGCGCGATCCTGCACAAAGGCGCGGAACGGCGCGATGCCCGTCCCGGGGCCGACCATGATGCAGTCCTTCGCGCCGTCTTCCGGGGGCCCGAAATGCGAGTCCGACACGAACACCGGCACGACGGCCTGACCGAGCGGTGCCCGATCCGCGAGGAAGGTCGAACACACCCCGACCCGGTCCCGGCCGTTGGTCGCATAGCGCACCACCGCGACCGTCAGGTGGACCTCCCGCGGAAACGCCCGGCCCGAGGACGCGATGGAATACAGCCGCGGCATCAGTTTGCGCAGGTGATCCACAAACTCCTGCGGCGACAGCTTCGCGCTCGGAAACTCGGCGAGCAGGTCCACGTATTCGCGCTCCTCCAGCCAGGCCGCCAGGGTCTCCTTGGCCTCCGGCGCCAGCAGCGCCGCGAGCCGGCTTTTCTCGCCCTCGTCCGTCGCCCTGGCCGCCAGCGTCTCGACGATTTTGCGCGTCGGCTTCGCGAGCGCGAGGCGGCTCGCCAGAGCCTCCCGCAGGGCAATCGGCGCGGACAATTTCAGGAACACGGGGGACACCGGCTCGTCGCCGCGCGCGCCCAACCGGGCCAGCAACTCCGCCACTTCGGCCGGACGGTTGGCGGGATACACCCCGAGCGAGTCTCCGGCTTTGTAGGTCAGTCCGCTGCGACCGAGGTCGAGCACGAAGTGCCGGGTCTCTTTCGCGGAACCGGGCCGGTTGAGCAGCCGGTTCTCGGTCAGCGTGGCGGCAAAGGGTTGGTCTTTGGAAAACGCGGAGGCGGCGCTGGAAGCGGACATGGGTTTGGGGTGAACTCGCCCGAAGGAGGGAAAAGCCGGAACGGAAGTCAATGGCCGCGGACAGTTGGCTCGCATTCCGCGACCGCCGCCGCTCAATCTCGTCCGATGGAACCGATTCGCCTGCAAAAATACCTCGCCGACGCCGGCATCTGCTCGCGCCGCGCCGCCGAGGCCCTGATCGCGCAAGGCGAAGTCTGGGTCAACGGCCGGGCCGCCGGCCTGGGACAGAAAATCGTTCCCGGCACGGACAAGGTCACGGTGAGCGGCAAGACCGTCCGCACCCTCGCGCAACCGCGCATCACCGTCGCCGTGCACAAGCCCCGCGGGCTTGTCTGCTCCAACGACGACCCGCACCACGCCGCGACGGTCTTCGAACTGCTGCCCCGGGAATTCTCCAAGTTCCGCTTCTTCTGCGCCGGCCGCCTCGACCTCGACAGCGAGGGGCTCGTGATCCTCACGACCGACGGCGACTTGGCGCACCGGTTGATGCACCCCTCCAACACGGTGGTGAAGCGCTACCATGTGGTGCTGAAAAAGGCGTTCCCGTCCGCGCGCCTGCCGCAGCTCATCCGCGGCGTCTCGCTCGAGGGCGAGCGCCTCAAGGTCGAGCGCGCCGCGCTGATCAACGCCGACGCCACCGCCTCCGCGACGGATCTCGACGTGCACATGCACCACGGCAAAAAGCGCGAAATCCGGCTGCTGTTCACGACGCTCGGCTACGACGTGAAACGGCTGCGGCGCTACCAGATCGGCGCCCTCCAGTTGAAGGGAATCCCGTTGCGTGGCGGAGTCGTTCTTTCTACGAAACAGATCGATTCCCTGTTCAAGAACCCGCGCACGCCGCACGCCGCCCACGAAGCCTACGCCACCCCGGCTCCCGACAAACCCTCCACTTTCGCCGATGAAGACTAAGCTCCTCTCCGCCACGCTGTTGGCCTTCCACCTTTCCCTCGCCGTCGGCGCCGCTCCGCTCGCGTCCACGACCGCCGTCCACACCAAGCCCGACGCCGCCTCGCCCGCGGTCTCGTTCCTCAAAGCCGGCACCGAACCCGTCGTCGCCGCCGGCGCCGTCGCCACCACGCCCGCGGGCTGGCTCGCGATCGAGCTGCCCGGTCCGTTCGAGGCCTATGTCGAAAACAAAGATCTCGCGAAGAGCCTCGACGTGAAACCGGGCGCCGCCATCCGACTCGCGCCCAAAGCCGACGCCGGCGTGCTCGCGCTCGCCGCCCCCGGCGACAAGATCGAGATCACGGGTCTCCGCGGCAAGTGGACGCAGATCAGCCTCCAAAAGGCGCTGACCGGTTACATCTACGTCGGCAACGCCGCCGGCTACCTCCCGCCGGTCGCCACCACGCCCGCCGCCCCCAAGCCCGCCGCACCCGCCCCCATCGCGCCCGCTCCGGTCGCGCCGTCGGTTTACGGCGTCGCCACGCCGGGCCAAGCCTCCCCGATGGTCAACCTCGGCGACGGCGGCAGCACCACCCTTCCCCGCCAATTCGCCGGCAAATTCGTTTCCACCCGCCGCCCCTTCGCCCCCCGCCGACCCTTCGACTACGCCCTCGAGGACGACGCCGGCAAACGCTACGCCTACCTCGATATCTCGAAGCTTCTGCTCACCGAGCAGATTGAAAAATACGTCGACCGCCACGTCGTCGTCTTCGGCACCGCCCGCAACGCGCCCGACGCCAAGGACATCGTCATCGCGATCGAAACCCTGCAGCTCCGCTGAGGCCCGTCCGGGGCGCGGCCCGAGCGCGGGGGCGCCCGTCTCGTCTTCCCCTCCCGCCCTTTCTCTCATGACCCTGATCGACGGAAACCAAGTCGCCGCCACGCTCATTGCCGAACTCAAGGCCGAAGTCGCCGCCCTGCCCGGCCGCAAGCCCTGCATCGCCCTCGTCCGCGTCGGCGAGGATCCCGCTTCGGTCTCCTACGTGCGCAAGAAGGAGAAGACCGCCGCCGAGATCGGCGTCACCAGCCGGATCATTCTTCCGCCGGTCACGATCAGCCAGCCCGAGCTGTTCGCCTTGCTCGACGAGCTCAATGCCGATCCCGGGGTCGACGGCATTCTGGTCCAGTCGCCGCTCCCGAAGCACATCGACGAAGTCGCTGTGTTTCGCCGGGTCGCCCCGGAGAAGGACGTCGACGGCTTCAACACCCTCAATCTCGGCAAGGTCGCCCAGGAAGACGACACGGGGTTCGTCGCCTGCACCCCCGCCGGCATCATGGAGCTGCTCGCCCGCAGCGGCACCGACCTGAAGGGCAAGCACGTCGTCGTGCTCGGCCGCTCGCTGATCGTCGGCAAACCGGTCGCGCTGCTGGCCCTGCAGAAGAAAGCCGGCGCCAACGGCACCGTCACCATCTGCCACTCCGCGACCGCCAATCTCCCCGCCCTCACCCGCCAGGCCGATGTGCTCATCGCCGCCATCGGCCGGCCCGAGTTCGTGACCGCCGACATGGTCAAACCCGGCGCGGTGGTGATCGATGTCGGCATCAACCGCGTGCCCGACGCGTCCAAGAAAACCGGTTACCGTCTCGTCGGCGACGTGCAGTTCGACGCGGTCGCGCCGCTCTGCTCCAGGATCACGCCCGTGCCCGGCGGCGTGGGACCAATGACCGTTGCCATGCTCATGCACAATACGGTCAAGGCCTTCAGGCTGCGCGCCGCACGGTAGCTTGCGCCGGAGCGCGCGATTCCTTTTCCTCTCCGGCACATGCCCGCCCCCTCGATCTTGGTCGTCGACGACCAACCTATCAACGTTCAGCTGCTGAAACGTAAGCTCGAACGCGAGGGCATCCGGATCACCGCCGCCTACAACGGCCTCGAGGCCCTGGACGCGGTCCGGAAAGACCGGCCCGACCTGATTTTGCTCGATGTCATGATGCCCGACATGGACGGCATCGAGGTCTGCCAACGGCTGCAGGCCGACGAATCCACGCGCGGCATCCCGGTCATCTTCATCACCGCCCGCACCACCAAGGAAAGCAAACTGGAGGGCCTCAGCGTCGGCGCGGTCGACTATATCACCAAGCCCATCGATCTCGACGAGACCCTGGCCCGCGTCCAGACGCAGCTGCGCTTCGTGCAGATCAACCGGCAGCTCGTCGACCTCACCCGCCGCCTCGAGGAGTCGCGCAAGGCCGCCACGATCGGCGCCGTCACCCAGGGGATCGCCCACAACCTCAACAACCTGCTCGGCGTCGTCATCGGCTATCTCGATCTGGTCAAGGCCTACTACGACAAGCCCGAGCAGGTGAAAAAGAACGCGCAGCACGTCGAGGACGCCGTGCAGCGCATCGTCTCCATCATCAAGCAACTGAGCACGCTCGTCGTGAAATCGCGCCCGCCGCTGATCAAGGCGAGCGTGCAGAAACTGCTCGAAGGCGGCATCGCCCGTTTCCACGAGGATTACCGCCTCGCCGCCCCGGTCACGATCGACAACCCGCTCGCGGACCAGACGGTCGACACCAACTACGAGATCGTGGAGGAGGTCCTCGCCAAAGTGCTGATCAACGCGTGGGAGTCCTACGACAACAAGCCCACCGACCCGCGGCCGATTTCGCTCCACACGCGGATAGTGGAGAAACCCGAGGAAGGGAAATTCGTCGAGGTGCGCGTGACCGACCACGGGCGCGGCCTCGACGCCGACATCCGCGACAAGATGTTCGAACCCTTTGTCAGCACCAAGAACACCGTCGGCGTCGGCATGGGCCTGACCGTCGCCCGCCATGCGCTGCGCAACCTCGGCGGCGAAGTCACCATGACCGACACCGCCGGCGGCGGCGCGACCGCGATTCTCATGCACCCGGTGGAGCGCAAGGTGAAGCGCGCGCTCGAGGACTGAGCCTCCGCGCACGGGCGCCACCGGACGCGGTCGTCCGCGAACTCCCCCCGCAGCCGTCGAAGTCACCTTTTTCTTTCCATGCCCAAGATCGCATTTCTCGGCGCCGGCCGCATGGCCTCCGCCATCATCGACGGCCTGCTGGCCCAAAACGTCGCCGCTCCCGCCGACCTCGCCTGCACGGACGGCGGCGACGACACCGCGCGCCGTCTCGCCGAACGCACCGGCGTCGTCGCCACGACCGACCTCGCGGCCCTGCTCGGCGGCGCGGATACGATCGTGCTCGCCTGCAAGCCGCAGCAATTGGCCGGCCTGGACCCGCGCCTGGCGGATCTGGCCGCCGGCAAACTCGTGCTCTCGATTTTGGCCGGCAAGCGCCTCGCCACCCTCGCCGCCGTGTTTCCCCGGGCCCGCAACATCGTGCGCTCGATGCCCAATACGCCCGGCCAGATCGGCGCCGGCGTCACGGCCTGGTGCGCCCACGCCGCGCTCGCACCGGCGGACCGCGCACTCGTCGGCTCGATCCTCGGCGCGATGGGCCAGGTCGTGGAGATCGCGGAGCACCAGCTCGACGCCGTCACCGGCCTCAGCGGCAGCGGCCCTGCGTATGTTTTCGAGTTCACCGCGGCGCTGCGCGATGCCGGCGAAGCCGCCGGCCTGCCGCGCGACATCGCGTGGAAACTTGCGATGGAGACCGTGCTCGGCTCCGCCCGCCTGATGGCTCGCACCGGCACGGAGCCCGAAACCCTGCGCGACCAGGTGACCTCGCCCAACGGCACCACCTTCGCGGGCCTGCAACGCATGCAGGCGCGCGATTTCCGCGGCCTCATCAAGGAAACCGTGCTGACCGCGAGCGCGCGCTCGGTGGAGCTTTCGAAAGACGCATGAGCCTGCCCGACGGACGGATCCTTGTCACCGGCGGCGCCGGTTTCATCGGCAGCGCCCTGATCTGGGCGCTCAACCGGCGCGGGCGCAGCGACATTGTCGTGACCGACCTGCTCGGACAGGACGAGAAGTGGAAAAACCTCACGCCCCTGCGGTTTGCCGACTACGTGGAGGCCGATGCGTTTCGGGCCGGACTGCGGGCGTCGCCGGACAAGTTCGGGCAGTTTTCGACGGTCTTCCACCTCGGCGCCTGCTCCGCCACGACCGAGAAGAACGCGGGCTACCTCGCGGACAACAATTACGCCTACACCAAAGAGCTCGCCGCGTGGTCGCTGGGCCGGGGCAGCCGATTCATCTACGCCTCCTCGGCCGCGACCTACGGCGACGGCGCCCAGGGGATGGACGACAAAGACGAGGCGATCCATCGCCTGCGCCCGCTCAACATGTATGGCTATTCGAAGCACCTCTTCGACCTGCATGCCCAGCGGGAGGGCTGGCTGCGGGACATCGTCGGCGTGAAGTATTTCAACGTCTTCGGCCCGAACGAAGACCACAAGGGCGACATGCGCTCCCTCGTGAACAAGGCCTACCAGCAAATCCTCGCCACCGGGCGCGTGCAGCTCTTCAAGAGCCACAAACCCGAATTCAAGGACGGCGAGCAGATGCGCGACTTTCTCTACGTGAAGGATGCCGTCGAAATGACGATCCACTTCGCCGAGCACCCCGACGGCCGCAGGGCGGGCGGACTGTTCAACCTCGGCAGCGGCGAGGCCAACACCTGGCTCACGCTGACCCGCGCCATTTTCGCCGCGCTGGGCAAGCCGCCGCAGATCGATTTCATCGAAATGCCCGAGGTGCTGCGCGGCAAATACCAGTATTTCACCCAGGCGGACGTCGGCAAACTGCGGGCCAGCGGCTACGCCCGGGCCATGACGGCCCTGCCGGACGCGGTGCGCGACTATGTGCAGGCCTACCTCGTGACCGGCCGGAAACTCGGCGACTGACCGGCGCGCGGCCCCGCGGAGGATGAGCGCCACGCGCACGTGCCCGCGCGGCACGATGCGAGAGGCCCGGTCCGGGAGGCACCCGCCGGCTGCGCCCGGCCCGCGCGCGGCCGGCGACAAAAAAGCCGCGACCAAGGGTCGCGGCTCGGAGGATCGGGCAAGACGCGCCGGTTCAGGGCAGTTTCTCGAGCTCGGCGGCGGACCACGCCTTGTGGTCGCCCTCTTTGCCGCGAATGGCCGCGACTTTCTCGGTCGTGACGGCGGCGGCTTGATTGCCCCATTCCTGACGAATGTAGGTCGCCACGGCCGCGACTTTGTCGTCGGACCAGTTGAAGCCGGACCCGGCGACCTTGCCGAACGCCGGCATCGCGGAATTGTATTCGACGCCGGCCACCTTGATCGGGCCCGCCACGCCATGAAGGAGGATGCGCACGAGGCGTTCGTCGGAGCCGACGACCCACTCCGACTTCGCCAGCGGAGGGAAGGCCCCGGGGAGACCCATGCCGTTGGGCTGGTGGCAGGTCACGCACGCGCCCGGAGTGTTGTAGAGTTTCTTGCCGAGTTCGATGGGATCGACCGGCGCGGCGGCAACGGCACCACCGGGCTTCGGCGGCTGCGCGTTCTCATTGAAAACGGCCGGGTGGAAATGACCGGCATAGCGGCCGAGGTAGGTGCCCCCGAAGAAGATCAGCCCCGAAAAGAGGAAGAGCAGGTTGAGCGGCAGGAGCTTGTAGCGAGCCTTCTCGTCCGGCTGTTTGCCGAGCATTTTCTCGTGGACGGCAAGAACGCTTTCATCCGTCACGGCGGCCTGATCGATGCGCGGGTCCTGGGAGGAAGGCGTGCTCATTTTTTAGCCTCCGGCTTCGGAAGCGCGACCGGGCGGGCTTCGGGATAGTCGTAGCTGGTCTTCAAGCTCTGGAGATAGGCAACGAGCGAGACGGCGCGTTCCGTCGGCACAACCTCGACGCCGGCGGGGAGCGTCCCGGTCAGACTCGCGGGAAGCGCCAAAGCGGCGGACTCGCCGGCCACCTTGCGGGTGTCGAAGAGGAAACCATACGCCGCATGGGTCGCACTACCCTTGTAGAGCAGCGCATACAGCTTCTCGGCGGAGGGCGCCTCGGGTTTGCGGTTGGCAAGATTGGTCAGGTCGGGACCGAAGCGCGACGCACCGATCTGCGGGCGGGCCTGATGAATGTAGTCGCGGGCCACGCTCTGACGGTCACCCCAGCCGCGGGCTTTGTCGGAGCCGAAATCCGGGCGACGCACCTGCTGCGTGTGGCAGGCCGCGCAGCCGAGGTCGGCGTAAACGAGCTGGCCGCGCGCGGCGATGCCTGCCGTGCGCTGCGGGAACGAGGCGCCGTCGCCGTCGTCGTAATAGGGCGCGAGGGAACCGATCTGGCCTTGGGCGCCGAGCACGAAGCCCGCCCAAGAGATCAGGAGCGCGACGAACAATCCGGAAAGGAAGAGCGGTCCGTTTTTCATGACGCAGAGGCCTCCAGGGTCGAAGGCTGGCGGAAGACGCCCGACGCGGCGGATGCTTCAGCCTTGCAGCAGCAGGCGGCGCAGGCCGAGCGGACGAAATTGACGAAGAGGAGCAGATTGGCGGCGAGCAGCACCAACTGGGCGGCGCTGTTCAGCAGCAAGGGCACGCGCACCCGCGTGAAAATCTCGGCGAAGGACACCGTCGGCGAAAGGAGGCCGGAGCCCTGGGCGAAGCCCGCGAAGAGCAACGCCACCGTGGCCAGAAGGACGCCGATCGCGACCAGGGCAAGATGGCCCATCGTCAGCGCCGCCGAGGCCCACGGGGCGCCCGTGAGGCGCGGCACCATGAAATAGACCGTCGCGAAGAGCATCATCGAGAGGCCGCCGTAGAGACCGAAATGCTCCAGCGCGGAGGCGACGAACGTGAACTGCGTCTCGACCGCAATGCCGCGGAACGAGGTGAAGAACTCGAGCAAGCCGTTGACGATGTAGGCGACGAGGCCGAAACGGAGGAAATTAGCGGAGGTGCCGGAGGCGCTGAGAATCCCGCGGAGGTTCATCGCCACCACAAGGAAATGGAAGAGCAGCAGCGAGCCGCCGACGACCGCCATGGTGGGAACCCAGGCCGGAACCGGGCCACCGATCAGGTGGCGGCCGCCGTTCCACGCGCCGACGACGATAAGAGTCCAGAACGCGAGCGGCGCGGCGTCATACGACGGAAGCGCACGCCCGGTGATCTTCGGCACGACATAATAAGCGCCGGCGAGCACGAGCGGGGAAAGCCAGAGCGAAAACACCGCCTGACCGAACCAACCGGCGGCGATCGCCTGCGCCACGCCGCGCACCGGGAACCAGAAGAGGACCGCTTGGGCGGCGCAAAGTGCCCACGGCAGGAGGAACAGCGCGGCTACGGCATACCACTGGGAGGCGTAGGTGCCGTCGGTCTTGCGGCCGGACCAGGCCAGCACGCCGGAGATCGCCATGGCGGCATAGGCCACCGCAAGCAGCGGCTGAACATAGCGGGGCAACTGCAGGAGGGCGAACGAGGACATGTCCCCGGAGGCGATACCGATCAAGCCGGCGGCGATGCCCGCATTCCAGAACAGGGAACCGACGACCGCCCAGTTCAGGGCGCGCAAGGGATAGCCGCCGAGGCGACCGAGGACCCAGGTGGCGGTGGCGAGGCCGGCGTTGGCCAGCCAGCCGTAGACGAACACCGTCTCCCGCATCGCCTGGGCACGTCCGTGGGTGAACCAGGCGCAATCGGCAAAGAAGGTCGGCGTGTGGAGCTGGATCGATGTGATCAGCGCCAAAATGCCGCTCACCAGCAGCCACACCAGGCCCGAGCCCAGCAGCCAGAGCAGCGGGCCCCGGGCGGCGGTATCGATGGTGGTGACTTCGGCCGTGGCGGCGTTGGTCGGAGCTTTGGTCATCTCGGAAAGGTGTTGGGTCGGGCGGACTTATTTCTTCGCCGCGTAGCGCTGGGCGGTGAGCTCCATGGCGCGCTGGATCGGGAGTTGCACGGTGCCGGCCGACTTGTCGACCCAGGCGTATTCACCGGCCTGTTTCGCGGCGGCCTCTTTCACCTCGGCGAGGACCTTGCGGCGCGACTCCGGGTTGGCTTTCCACTCGAGTTCCTTCGGCAGGTTCTCGGGCACGGCGTTGAAGGCGGTCGAGCGGGCGGGCTCGTAGAACCAGCGGATCACGAGCAAAAAGAGCCCGAAGATCGACAGCAGGAAAACGATCGTGAAGAGCGAGACCGGGCGGGCCGGCTGGGCGGACATGTCACTCATGGTGGGTGAGGCTCTCGCCGATGCGCGGATCGCGGATAGGGATGAGTTTGGCCGTCGGGAAGCTGCGGAGATAGGACCAGACACACACGCCGCCGATGCCGACGACAGAAGTGAAAACCCAGATCAGGCCGGGCGAGAAGAGCGAGCGGGCATCCCCGTGCGAGTCCTTGAGGATCGGGAGGATGTTGTAGCACATGTCGAGGAGGATGATCGACAGGGTCCAGATCGCGATGCGACGGATGATGTGCTTGGTCACCTTGAAGCGGTAGGAAAGCAGGGCCCAGAACGGCAGGAAGAAATGGCCGAACAGGATGCCGTAGACGCCGATATACCACCACGAGTTGGTCGATCCGTCGTGGTTCAGTTCGCGCAGGTTATACCAGAAGGTTTCCTCGGGCACGTTGGCATTCCAGATCAGGAAATACTGCGAGAAGGTGACGTAGGCCCAGAACACCGTGAAGGCCAGCATCAGCATGCCGATGCTGTGGAAGTGGTTTGTGTTGAGGATACCCTTGTAGTCGCCGCGATTCCAGAGCCAGACCATGATGATGACGCCGACGCAGAGCGCGCCGCGCACGCAGTTCGCGAAGAACCACACGCCATACATCGTGGAGAACCAGTGATACTCGAGGCTCTTCATCCAATAGATGGCGGCGAAGATCAGGGCCAGCGCAT
>JACCDQ010584882.1_pt1 | contig 30625 bp, 24 predicted proteins | sample 7446031 | NCBI WGS metagenome assembly JACCDQ01 (sample SAMN15323442, study PRJNA562643) | freshwater metagenome | isolation source: river surface water | place: USA:Blue River Watershed | collected 2017-08-17 | reverse complement strand
TGTCCGGCTCGGCCTGGACGGAAACCGTCGAGCCGTTCAGATTGAAACTGATTGCCATGGTTTTACTCTCCTCTTTCTGGTTTCACTGCAAGTTAAGCCAATGATCGCTCATTAGTTTTTCTAACGATCCGGCGTGGGCGTCACCCCAGATCTGTTTGCGCCATCGTGCGGTCTTATCGCGGCCGCATCGACGGGCGTTTTTTTACTCCCGCTTGTGTTTTCACCGACTAAAAATTTTGTGTTTTTTGTCGATGCACCTCACCGCCGTGTCTATATAACACCGTTATTTCGCAAAATCAAGAAACCGCATAAAGCCCGCTGTTTCCATAGCCAAGTCACTTGACCTGTAGAACGAATTCAGGTCAATAAACAGAACGATTTCGGCGACGATTTCCGGCCTGTTCAGAGGCCGGAAATCGCCTTTACTTCACAAACGTTTCCAGCCCGAGTCCGCTGCGGATCGCCGGTTGTTGCGGCGCACTCCAGGTCAGGCTGTTGGACGCCGCCGCTTGCGCGAGGCCGCCGTTTTTCACCAGTTCAGCAACTGCAGCATCGACGGCCTTCATCAGGCCCGCATGCGCGTCCGTCGTCACGAAGCCGAGGTTGAAGCCCACCGGCAACATCAGGCCCGACGGGCGCAACGTGGTCTGCGGGTTCTCTGCACGGAACATGTCGAACTTGTGCGCCTCGACCAGCGTGACGTCAAATTCGCCACGGCCCATCATCTCGAAAGGCTCTTCGCGCACATCCACGTGCGAGACCGTCTTCAGCAGCTTGCCCTGCTTGTAGGCCATGACGATCAGGTCGCCGATCGATGCCGGGCGGTTGCGGATCCGGTAAGGCTGCAGGTCGTCGAGCGTGGTGATCGTCTCCTTGACCTGCGGGCCCAGCACTGGCGTGACGCCGGCGAAGTGATACGCGCCACCACCGATCAGCTGTGCGCCTTTCACCGGGTTCTGGCGCTTGTCGTCGGACAGGCCTTCCACCGGCGGCAACGTCGTCTCATCGGTGCCCGTGGGGCGCTCCAGCGACGACTGCACCAGCGGGAAGCCGCCGACCAGCTGGCATACGCCGCCCGTCACCAGCACGCTGGATTTCAGCGACACCGGCACGCGGATGCGACGTTCTTTCGCATACCACTTGATCTCGAGCGGACGGTTCAGCTGCTTCGCCACCGCCTGCGCGACAGCGACGTCAAATCCCTCTTCTTTGCCGTTCTTCAGCGCGGAAAACGGCTGATTGTCCTTGTTCAGGCAGACCGTGAGGGTCTCGGCAGCCTGGGCTGAGACGGCGATGGCGCCGGCCAGCAGCCCGGCGACGACTGTAGCGATGATGGTCTTCATAGTTTGCCGCCGCGTGTGCCGACGTAGGCCCACAGAATGCTGATTTCGTCTTCGGTCAGGATGCCCTTCCACGGCGGCATCGCGCGCTTGCCATTGGTGACGGAGTTAAAGAAGCGGGCGCGGTCGTCCAGCGGGAAGGTGCGCAGGTCGAATGCATTATTGCCTCCCACCATTTCCGGTCCGTGACAGCGCAGGCACAGCTGCTTGTACATCACGCGACCCTTTTCGGTGCGCTCCGGAGTGAATTCGGCCGGACGTCCGTTGCCGCCCCAGGGGTTGGCGTCGTCTGCATGAACCGGCGCGGTCAGCACGGCGGCAGACAGCAACAGGGTGGAAATCAGGGCGTGGGGGATCAGTTTTTTCATGGTTTTCAAATGTCTCTCTACAACGGTGCTGGTGCCACTTGCTACTTACTGATTACAAATGACTGCTCTGCGAATGACCAACGGCGGACAATGAGCTGCATATGGCCAACGACGAATGACAAACTCAGGGAGATTACCTTCCTGCGTCTGACAACTCACTACTGACAACTCTCTGTTTACATATTACTAACTGCTTTTTACCTGCTTCTTAACTATTTATTAACGACTTATTAACGACGCATTAGCTACTTAATCACTGCTTCTTGCGCTTCGCTGCCGAATGCTAACCGAAAGGCCGCGCGTTGCAGCAACGCAGAAAGACGATCACCTGACAACGACGGACTTGCTCATCCCTCCATGGGCAAGGCACGCCGGATGAAAAAACAGGCATTGACGCCCCTTGCATCAATGCCTGTTACCCTACTTGCGAATCACCTGCACGCCATTAATCAGGCAGCGCAAACGTCCACAGCGACGAACCGGTCGGCACGTTCTTCAGGCGCTCGTCGCCCGAGTACAGTGCATACACGCCGCCGGTGCCGGAGGCCACGGTCACATACTGCTTGCCGTTCTTTTCCCAGGTGATCGGCATCGACACGATGCCCGAGCCGGTCTGGAACTGCCACAGCTTCTTGCCGGTCTGGTCGTCATACGCAATGAACTCGCCCGTCATCGCGCCGGTGAACACCAGGCCACCCTTGGTCGCCATCACGCCGGCAAACTGCGGGATCGCCAGCGGCACGCGCCACTTCTCTTTCGCCGTCAGCGGATCCATTGCCTTCAGGTAGCCGCGCGGCTGCTTCGAGTCGTACGAGAAGCCGGTGAAGTCCATACCGATGTAGAACTGGCCGCGCTTCCATTCCTGCTCGACCAGGCGGTACGACATGCCGAAGTTGAGCGTGTTGGCGAACACGGTGTTGGTCTCCGGGTTGTACGCCACCGGGCTCCAGTTCTTGCCGCCCAGTGCCGACGGCCACACTTCATCGGCCTTCTCCATCACCAGCGACTTGCGATGACGTGCGGTCATCTCGGAGTCGATCGGACGGCCGGTCTTCAGGTCGATGCCCTTGGCCCAGTCGACGCGGTCGACGAACTTGTTGGCGGCGACCAGCTGGCCGTTGGTACGGTCGACCACATAGAGGAAACCGTTACGGTCTGCGTGGATCAGCACCTTGCGGGCCTTGCCGTCGACCTTGATATCGGCCAGCACGTTTTCGTTCACGCCGTCATAGTCGTAAGCATCGTTCGGCGACCACTGATAGTGCCAGACGAGTTCACCGGTCTTCGGCTTGATGGCCAGCACCGACGAGATGTACTTGTTGTCCATCGCGCCACGGAACGCCGGGTTCCACGGGCCGCCATTGCCGGTGCCCCAGTAGACCAGATCCAGCTCCGGATCATACGAACCGGTGATCCAGGTCGAACCGCCGCCGCGCTTGTACGTCTCGCCCGGCCAGGTGTCGCCACCCGGCTCGCCCGGAGCAGCGGTGGTGAAACGACGCCAGAGTTTCTTGCCGGTCTTCAGGTCGTAACCATCAATGAAGCCGCGAATACCGTATTCGCCGCCCGAGATACCCGTGATCAGCACGCCATTGGCCACCACCGGCGCCACGGTCAGCGAATAGCCTTGCTTGTAGTCTTCGACGACGGTCTTCCACAGCTGCTTGCCGGTCTTCATGTCCAGCGCAATGATCGACGCGTCGATCACGGTGCGGTAGATCACGCCTTCGTACGCAGCCACGCCACGGTTGTGGTTGCCGCAGCAGACCGCGTTGTATACGTCGTCCGGCAGCTCCAGCGGGGTCTTCCACAGCTGCTTGCCGGTCAGCGCGTCAACGGCCAGGGTGGCGTTCACGGTCGGCAGATACAGCACGCCGTCGATCAGCAGCGGCTGCTGCGATTGCGGCTGGTTGGAATCGAGGCTCAGAGACCAAACCGGCGCCAGCTTCTTGACGTTGTTTCGGTTGATCTGGTTCAGCGTCGAGAAACGCTGCTGGCCATAGCCCATGCCATACGTGGTGACGTTGCTGGTGGACTTGGCGTCATTCACCAGGTCAGCCGCCGTCGGGCCCATTGCGATTGCCGGTGCAGCGACTGCTGCAGCCAGCGACGTAACCAGGGCGAACCCCAGTGCCTTGCTCCTCATCTTCATTTCTTGGTCTCCCTATCATTCTTCAAGAGAACGAGTCGACAGTTTGTCGATACGACCCGCACACTCATCAGACGCTGCGGGGGCAAGCATCCGATCAGCGCGCAGATTGTACATAAGCTTGCTGCAAAAAACTTAATCGATTCTGCAAGAAAGACCGAAAAATGCCTTCCGTTCAAACGAGGAAAAGGAATACTTTTACGAACGAAAACGAGCATGCCTCGATTGCGCGAGGCACGTGTTCTGAAACGCGGGAAAAGCGGCGAGGCGCGCGATCAGGAGATCAGCGCCTCGTCGGTGCGGGTGTCGTTTTCGGTATCGACCCAGGTGATGACGACCTTCTCGCCCGGCTTACCGCCCTTGAAGCGGAAAGAGAAATACGGATCGCGTGCGACCGATCCGCCAAAGTTCACATGCAGCACCTGCCGGCCGTTGCAAGTGCCGCGTACCGTCTGGATGAAGTGCGGCAGCACCAGCTTGCCGGTCGCATCCCAGGTCAGGCGCGACAGCATCACATGCTTCATCAGAATGCGGACCTCAGTCCATTCGCCATTTTGCACAGCGCGCACGCGCATCGGCTCGCCCATGTCTGTCTCCTTATCCCAGGCAGCCGCCGATCATGACGGTGATGTCCCGCAGCGTGTAATAAAACTTGTCCTTCGCGCGCGTGACCACGACCAGGTTCGAGCTCTTCGCGACCTTGATACGCACCGAGAACGCCGGATCGGCATCCGGCAGCACGTTGTAGCCAACGCAGACCGGATACGGATTCAGGTCGGCCAGCAGTGCAATGAAATCGGTATCGGGAATCGTGCAGCGGACCGTGACCGGGACATTCGTACCGTTCTCGGCCAGCTCGGGCGCCTCGATCACGATGTCGCCTTCGGCCGCTTCCGACAGTCCGGCCACCTTGCCGCGCTCGGAGCGCGTGACGGTGCGCACCTCGTTCGGCGTCGTGGTGTCGCCCTTCATCGCGCGCACAAAAGCCTCGAGGCTGCGCGCGCTGTACACCGCGCCGTTCCAGTCGGTGCCCCAGGTCTGCGCGCCGAATACCTCGGAAGGCTTCAGCAGGCCACTGCCAAAGGCCAGCGCCAATGCACTCGCGACACGCATCGTGTCGCGCCTGTTCTTATCCACTTGCTGTCTCCGTTACGTCGGCATCCATGGCCGAATTGTGCCACCGACCTGCGATCATCGCCGGCCGGTGTCGATGCCGAGGATCGCGCCATACGGGCGGTTCTGCTCGGCGAGGTTGCCGTTAAGGCCATTGACGGTAGACGGCAGCACCACCAGCGAGCCCGCATTGACCGGGCAATCGCTCATGCAATCCTTGCTGTTCACGTCCGGCTTGCCATCGACACGCAGCATGCCGTGCTCGATCGTGTTGCCGTTCCGGTTGGGCATGCGCGCCTGCACATCAGCGATGTTCTTTTCAGTGAGCGTGAAGTCGGCCGGCACCAGGTCGGCAAGGTTCAGCAGGAAGGCCGTCACCGCATACACTTCGTCGACCTTCAGGCTCTTCGGCGCATCGAACGGCATTGCACGGTGAATGTAGTCCCACAGTGTCGACACCGTGGTCAGCTTCATCATCGTCGTCTTCGAGTTTTCGCTGGTCGAACTGAGCGCAGCGACGCGGCCGCGCTCGATGTCGGCGCGGGTGGTGCCGCCGACCAGCGGCGGGAACACCAGCGGCGATTCAGCAAACTCGCCATGGCAGGACGCGCAGCGTGCGACCCAGATCTTCTCGCCCTGCGCGACATTGCCTGCGCCGCGCGGCAGCCCCTGGAAATCCGGCCGCACATCGATGTCCCAGGCGGCGATCTCGGACGGCGTGGCCGCACGGCCGATGCCGTCGAAACGACCCGCGTAGGCCGCAGGCCATAGCATCAGTGCGGCCAGCACGGCCGCCAGCTTACGAGATCTGGACATTCGCGATCTCCCCCGCGGCCGACACCTGCCACGACTGAATGGCGTTGTTGTGATACACCGAGCGCGTGCCGCGCACCTTGCGCAGATCGGCGATCTTTGGCTGCACATAACCGGTCTCGTCGATCGCGCGCGACTGCAGGATGTAAGGCTTGCCGTCCCACTCCCAGTCGAGGTTAAAGCGCGTCAGGCACTTCGGCAGCACCGGCGACTCCAGCCGCGCAGTCTTCCATTGGCGTCCGCCGTCGATCGATACATCGACGCGCGTAATGCGTCCCCGGCCCGACCATGCCAGCCCGGTGATGTTGTAAAAGCCCTTTTGCAGCAGCCGCTGCCCGCCCGACGGCGACGTGATCACCGACTTGCACTCCTGGATGATCGCGTACTGCCGTTGCAGCCCGTCCGGCATCAGGTCGACATACTGTGTCGATTCCTCGCGCGTGCCGAACGGCGCATCGCCGACCTCGAGCCGGCGCAGCCATTTCACCCAGCACACGCCCTGCGCACCGGGCACCACCAGCCGCAACGGATAACCGTTTTCAGGCCGCAGCATCTCGCCGTTCATGCCCCATGCGACCAGCACATCGTCCAGCGCGCGCTCAATCGGAATGCTGCGCGTCAGCGCCGCGCCGTCTGCGCCCTCGGCCAGAATCCAGCGGGCCTTGCTGCGATCGATGCCGCAGTCATCCAGCAACATCGACAGCGGCACACCCGTGAATTCGCAGCAGGACAGCATGCCGTGCGTGTACTGCACCGACGGCACTGCCGGGCTGGCCCAGTCCATCGCACTGTTCGCGCCGCACTCGATGAAGTGCATGCGCGATACCGCCGGCAGCCTCATCAGGTCGGCCATGGTGTACACCTTCGGCGTGGTCACCAGCCCGTGCACCATCAACCGGTGCGCGGTCGGATCGATGTCATGCCAGCCCGCGTGATGTCGCTCGAAATGCAGGCCGCTCGGCGTGATGATCCCGAACAGCCCCTGCAAGGGGGTGAATGAAATGCTGCTCTCGCGCCGGCGCGTCAGCCCCGGCGACTCGCGCCTCTGCAGGTTCGCCTCATATTTCGACGGCTGGCCATACGGCTGATGCACGACCGGATGGCCGAGCTTCGTCGCATGCGTCTGCGGCTGCAGGATCGCCATGTCGCCGTCCGGCGTCGGATGATCGGTGGCTGCCAGCGCGGTGCCAGCGGCCACCATCGAGCTGGCCGCTGCGAAGCTCTGCCGCAGAAAATCGCGGCGCGCAGGGTTCAGCCCGTGCGTGCTGATCTCTGCTGCCAGTGAGTCGGGAATAAAATTTTCGGGGGCCGGCAACAACCGGCCTGCACTGCGCCGCGACGACATGGCCTTATTTCGCGGTGCAAGTGGCGCGCAGCAGCGTCTCGTCGGCGCTGCCGGCTTCCGGCCGCGTCCAGGGCCACGGACCATGGTTCCAGTAGACCACCAGGCCCTCGCCCATGGGCTCTTTATGCCACGACCTCAGCAGGTCGCGCACCATACCCTTGTCGCAGTCATACTCATTGCGGAACTTGATGGAACGATAGGCCTTGCCGTCGCGGTCCTGCGGCTGCGCATAATCGGCGATATGCCACAGCTGCACCATGCCCGGCCCGGACTTCTCGGCCGTGCTCTGGTCCACATACAGCCTGACATCGGCGGACGGCGCGTCGATGCGCGACCACCCTGCGGCATGAGCGCCTGCAGCAAGCAGCCAAAGTGACATCGACAGCAGGGTTTTCTTCATGGTGAAGCATCTCCTAATAGTGTGCTTTGCATTGCGGCCGGCTGCGCCGACGATTAATTGTGTACAGATTTTGTTCGTGTTCCTTCCGAGTATATCAGCGCGAAATTTTACGAGTAGAATCGCAGCAGGCAGCGCACTGGCGAAGCGCCCCGCGTATGCCCCAACTCTCATCAACCGCTTGCAGGCCGACTGCAGGAGACAGCAGATGCCCACCAGAACAAAGACCATCGTCGCGCTGCTTGCGGCGTTGCCCGCGATCGCGACCAGCGCCGCGCAGGCAGCCGCAGACGACGCGCAAAAACTCTATACACGCAGCGTCGCTGCCACTTGCGCCAACTGTCACGGCACCGATGGCCGCGCGGTCGACGACGCCACCGTTCCAGGACTGGCGGGCATGAGCGCCGACTACATCGCCACACAAATGGAAGCCTTCAAAAAAGGCGAGCGCCACGGCACGATCATGCACCAGATCGCCAAGGGCTTTAACGAAGAACAAACCCGCCAGCTGGCCGAGTATTTCGCCAGCCAGCAGCGCTGACGGAGGAACGCATGGATCGCAGAACATTCCTGCAGGCGGGAGCGGCGCTCGCGCTGGTCGGCGGCAGCTTCTCCGCGCGCGCAGCGCGCAACGCCAAGGTCGTGGTGATCGGCGGCGGCTACGGTGGCGCGACCGCTGCAAAATATCTCCGGCTGCTGTCGAACAACCAGATCGACGTCACGCTGGTTGAACCTGACAAGCAGTTCATCTCCTGCCCGTTGTCGAACCTCGTCGTCGGCGGCAGCCGCCAGATCGACGAAATCAGCCGCCCGTATGCATCGCTGACGCGCAACCACGGCATCACCGTCGCGCATGACTGGGCCAACACGATCGACCCCGTTGCCAAGACCGTGCAGCTGGCCGGCGGCACCACGCTGAAGTACGACAAGCTGGTGCTGTCGCCGGGAATCGACTTCAATTTCGCCAGCATCGAGGGCATGGCCGACGCCCATCGCGACGGCAAGATCCTGCACGCCTGGAAGGCCGGCGCCGAGACCGTCGCGCTGCGCCGCCAGCTGGAAGACATGCCCGACGGCGGCGTCTATGCGATCACCATTCCCGAGGCGCCGTTCCGCTGCCCCCCGGGACCGTACGAGCGCGCGTGCCAGGTGGCCTGGTACTTCAAGCACTTCAAGCCCAAGAGCAAAGTGCTGGTGCTGGACGCGAACCAGGACGTGGTGTCCAAGCCGGCGCTGTTCAAGAAGGCCTGGGAAGACCGCTACAAGGGCATCGTCGAGTACCGCGCGCAGCACAAGGCGATTGCCGTGTCGGCTGCCGACGGCCTGGTCAAGTTCGACGTGCAAAGCGATGTCAAGGCCGACGTGATTAATGCGCTGCCGGCCATGCGCGCGAACAAGATCGCCGTGCAGACCGGTCTGGCGAACATGGCCAACGGCCGCTGGTGCGGCATCAACTACCGTACGTTCGAATCGGCGGTGGCCAAAGATATCTTCGTGATCGGCGACGCGATCCAGGTCGCGCAGCTGATGCCCAAGAGCGGCCACATGGCAAACAACCATGCGAAGGTGGCGGCGGCGGCAATCGTCGCTCAGTTGAGCGGCGTCGAACCCAACCCGCAACCGATGCTCACCAACACCTGCTACAGTTTCATCGACGATCGCAACGTGGTGCACGTCGCCAGCGTGCATGAATACGTGACGAACGAGCAGACCTTCAAGGTCGTTCAGGGCGCCGGCGGACTGAGCCCGGAGCCGACCGAGCTTGAAGGCAGCTATGCCAACAACTGGGCCCGGACCATCTGGGCCGACATGCTGGAGTAAGCGAGGTGACAGGGACGCCATGCCGGCGTCCCTATCACGATTTCACCGGCAACCAACGAGGTTCTCACGATGAGCAAGCGCGGCAGCACATCCGAGGTTGACTGGTACTTCGATTTCATTTCCCCTTACGCTTATCTGCAATGGCAACGGCTGCGGCGTGAGGCGCCGACGCTGGTGCTGCGCCCGCGCCCGGTGCTGTTCGCCGGCCTGCTGGCGCACTGGGAGCACAAGGGCCCGGTAGAAATACCGCCAAAGCGCGCGTGGACCTATGCACATTGTCTGTGGGTCGCGCGCCGGCACGACGTACCGATGCGGCTGCCCTCGGCTCATCCCTTCAATCCGCTGCCTTTGCTGAGACTGGCGATCGCGCTCGGCGCCAGCGATGAGGTGGTCGACCGCCTGTTCGCCTATGTATGGCGCGACGGCCTGCTGCCCAGCGACGAAGACGCATGGCAGGCACTGCTCGACGAATTCCTGATCGAACCGGCCGACATCAACGCCGACGCGATCAAACAAACGCTGCATGCGAACTGCGAAGAAGCCATCGCCGCCGGCGTCTTCGGCGTGCCGACCGCCGTGGCGGACGACCAGCTGTTCTGGGGAGTCGATGCGACCGACATGCTGCTGGCCTATCTCGACGGCGACGGGTTTTTCGCATCCGATGCGTACCGCGCCGCAGCGACGTTGCCTGCCGCCCAGCATCGCCGCTGACCGGCACGGTTGTTCATCCACTGCGCTGATTCGGGTCAACTTAGACAATCCGAAGCAAATCAAGGATTTAAGTCATTAACCCCAAAGTAATCCACAGGCTTGTCCAGAAAAATTGTGGACATCTCCACCGTGGCTTGCTCAGGTTTGACCCGCTTCTCTCATCATCGATCGATCATGAAGCTCGATCAGCGATCAGAAAAGCCAACGCCCCGCATGCGGTCCGGTCTCATCGGCCGCCCTGACGGGTGGCGCTTGAGTCCGGACCGGATGCGGGGCGTCCGTTGATGCGTTGAATCAGGACAGGCGGAACACCGACACCGATTGTTCGAGCTTCGCTGCCTGATCTTCAAGGCTGGCTGCTGCTGCGGCGGCTTCTTCCACCAGCGCGGCGTTCTGCTGCGTGACCTGGTCCATCTGCGCGACCGCCTGGTTCACCTGGCCGATGCCGGTGCTCTGCTCGCGGCTGGCAGCGGTGATCTCGGCCATGATGTCGTTCACGCGGCCAACCGAGCGCAGAATCTCGTCCATCGTCGACGTCGCTTCAGCCACCTGGCGGTTGCCCGCCGCGACCTTGCCCACCGAATCATTGATCAGCGACTTGATCTCTTTCGCCGCGCCGGCACTGCGCTGTGCCAGGCTGCGCACTTCCGACGCCACCACTGCAAAGCCGCGGCCCTGCTCACCGGCACGCGCGGCCTCGACCGCCGCGTTCAGCGCCAGGATATTGGTCTGGAAGGCGATGCCGTCGATCAGGCCGATGATCTCCACGATCTTGTTCGCCGAGCCGCTGATCTCGCTCATCGTCGCGCCGACATGCGCGACCACTTCGCTGCCGCGCCGCGCGACTTCCGATGCCGTGTGCGCGAGCTGGTTGCCCTGGCCGGCGTTGTCCGCGTTCTGCTGCACCGTCGCGGCAAACTGCTCCATGCTGGCCGCAGTCTCTTCGAGGCTCGACGCCTGCGCTTCGGTACGAGCCGACAGATCCATATTGCCCTGTGCGATCTCGCGGCTGCCCACATGGATCGACTGCACATTGACGCGCACATCGCCCACCACCGCCACCAGGTTCGCATTCATCTGCTGCAGCGCGCGCAGCAGCTGGCCGGTATCGTCGCCACGATCGACCTTGAATTTGATCGACAGGTCGCCGCCCGCAATCGCACGCGCCACCCGTGTGGCCAGGCGCAGCGGCGCGACAATCGCCGAATGCAGGCCCGCCCAGGCCAGCGACAGCAGCACCAACGCCGTCAACTCACCCGCCAGCATCCAGCTGCGGCCGACGTTCATCAACGAACCGATCAGCAGCGCTGCCAGCAGCACGACCGGCACGCCCAGGCCCACCGCCAGCTGCGCCGACAAGGGCAGGCTGCGCAGATTCTGCAGCCAGGTGGCCAGGCCGGTGCTCACCACCGCACCGTCGCGGATCGCCAGGCCCTTGGCCGTGCCCTGACGGAAGCGGCGATAGATCGCATCGGTCGCCGATATCTGCTCGCGCGTCGGCTTGCTGCGCACCGACATATAGCCGACGGGCTGGCCGCCCTCGATGATCGGCGTGACGTTCGCCACCACCCAGTAGTAGTCGCCGTTCTTGCAACGGTTCTTCACCATGCCGGTCCACGGCAGGCCGCCCTTCAGTGAGCGCCACATGTCAGCGAAGGCTTCCGGCGGCATGTCAGGGTGCCGCACAATGTTGTGCGCCGAGCCCATCAGCTCTTCTTCGGTGAAGCCGCTGATCTCGATGAAGTAAGGATTGATATAAGTGATCCGACCCTTCAGGTCAGTCTTGGAAACAATCGACTTTTGGTCGCTGAGCTGGATCTCGTTATTGGTAACGGGCAGATTAGTACGCATCGTTCTGTCTTTTCATGAAAATCGTGTCGCCGGATCCGGACGAACGCCGGGAATGATATTTCCCTGTGTCAACGGTTATCCTCCGCCAATATTTAATTACCGAGGTTCCGAACACCTGCAGGATTACCCGCTTTCTCAGTGAATCGAGTAACCCTCGCTCTTATAAGCCTATGGTTTTCAGGGGAAAACACCCCAAACGCCAGACGACGTCTACAATCGCCGCCAGAACAAAAGGCGGCAAAACCGCCAGCGGCTCCGCCGCACGAGTCAGCATACGGGTTGCCAAAAAAGAAAAAGGAAGGACTCTGCTGAGTCGCCACCTCGTCCCATTGAACATCGTCCCGGCATGGGCCGCACGTCCGCTGCCGCTGATGGCGTTCGCCGCGCTGTCGCTGTTGCCGGCGCTCGTGCTCGCTTTCGACGGCACGCGGCTGTGGCAATTGCTGGTGCTGAGCCTGTCGGCCTGGGTCTGGCTGGTCGTTCCGTTGCGCGGCGCGCGCCTGCGCCTGCTGCAAGCCTGGCTGGCCGGCATCGTTGCGACCGTCTTTCTGCTCGATGCCGCTGTGCGCGGATTTTTGCTGCAGACGTACCGGGCGCTGCCAGACAGCAGCATGGTCATCACAGCGCTTGCCAACACCAGCGACATCGAGGCGCGCGAATTCATCCTGGCCTACTGGCCGGGCATGCTGGCCTGGGCGCTGCTGCCGCTGTGCTCGGCGGCCGTGCTTGTCCCGCTGCTGGCGAGCTGGCGCAGGGCCGCAGCCAGCGCCGGCAACGCAGGCCGCACAGGCTCGTTACGTCGCCATGCGCCGGCCGCGATCCTGCTGGTCATGCTGCTGTTGCTGGCGATCGCGTTGTCGATCAAGCCGTGGCGCAAATTTCATCCTTTCGTCTTCTGGCCCGCATGGGCTCAGCAGCTCGCCGGCACCCGAGCACAGTGGCAAACCGCCCATTTGCAGCGCGCCGGCCTGGTCAAGCGAGCTGCCGAGCAAGCGCCGGCGCTGTCCGCCCGGAGCCCCGACACGCTGGTGCTGGTGATCAGCGACAGCGTCAACCGGCAGCACCTGTCCTTGTATGGCTATCCCCGGCCGACGACGCCAAAGCTCGAGGCCAGGTCGCGGCAAGACAGCGCCAGCTTCAAGGTGTTCCGGCATGCGTGGTCGTCCGACGCGTCGACGGTAGCGTCGCTGAATAATTTGTTTCATTTCGGCGAGCCGGACAGCCAGTCGCGCCAGCACCTGCTCGCGCTCGCATCGGCTGCCGGTTATCAGACCTGGTGGATCAGCAACCATGACGATATGGCGATCGACTTGCAGCATGCGCAGATCGCGCATCGCCGCACCATGCTCAACCGGGTGCCGGGCCGTTCGGCAGCATCGCTCGACCGCACGGTGCTACCGGCGCTGGAAGCCGCGTTGCAGCATGGTTCCCCGACGTCACGCAAGCTGATCGTGGTGCACCTGCTGGGCGCGCACCCGCATTACCGGCTACGGCATCCTCCCGGGCACGCGCCGTTCCGCAACACCCGTGACGAGGTGGTGAAACAGCTGCAAAAGAACGGACGGTCATTACGTACCTGCGAGCTGCGCAATGACTACGACTCGGCACTGCATTTCCACGACCATGTCGTCGACCAGACACTTGAGCTGACGCGTCGGCACGGCAAGAATGCCGGTTGGATCTTCCTCTCCGACCACGGCCAGGAAGTCGGCTCTGTCAGCGACCACGCGGGGCACAGCGCGTCGTCGGCCGATGGCTACCGTATCCCTCTGCTGGTCTGGGGCGATGGCATGCGCGCCGTGCCAGACCGCCTGAGGCACCGGCCGATACGCTCAGACTGGCTGGCGCACAGCGTCACGCGACTGCTGGGCATGGACTGGCCGGGCTACCGGCCCGAGCGCGATTTTCTGGCACCGGACTATCGCTGGCAGGCACCGCCGCATCCGGTGGACATCGATTATTTTTCGTAGCAGCATCGGGCAGGCGATGCGGCGCGATCGCTCGCAGATCAACGCTTGCGCCGAGGCAGACCTTCGCGGTCCATGCGCGCTTCATGCACCACCCAGTCGAAGCTACCATCGGCCCTGGCGATCAGCTCCAGCACCCAGCCGGTGGTCGAGGGCTCGTCGGTAAAACCATTAAAGATAAAATTCCCCAGGCTGTAGAAGATCGGCTTGCCCTGGTAGATCTCGATGTCCTGCGTCACGTGCGGATGGCCGCCGACCACCGCATCGGCACCGCTGTCGATCATCAGCCGGGCCATCGCGCGCTGCGCGTCCGAGGCCAGCCGTTCATATTCCCAGCCCCAGTGCGGAAATACGATGACCAGATCCGCCTTCAAGACCTCCTTCGCCTGCCGCACCTGATGCGCGACCAGGTCGGCGTCCATCCAGGCCACGCCCGGCTGCTGCTCGAGCGCCTCGAAGCTGCGCGGCAGGAAGCCGTCATAACCGAGCACCGCAATCGTCTTGCCCTTCACCTGCGTCACGAACGGACGGTGCGCGTCGCGGATGTTGCGTCCGCCGCCGAAATACGGCAGCTGATGGCGCTCGAGCAGGCCCAGCATGTCGACGAACGCCTGCCTGCCGAAATCGCCTGAATGATTGTTCGCCAGCGACACCGCGCTCACATGCTTCTTCAGCAGCGGTATCACGCGCGGATGCGCGCGAAAGGTATACGGCTTGTCCTCGGCGCGGCCTTTCAGCGACACCACGCATTCGAGGTTGACGATGCGCACGTCGGCGCGCGCGAACAGCTTCTCAAAGTCGCGGAAAGGATCGACGCCGCGCCGCACGGCCGCGCCCGGCTGTTCGGCCAGCATCACGTCACCGGCAAAAAGCAGCGTGATATCGCCGCTGCCGGCGTCCGGCGCCGCCTGTGCCTGCGCGTGCGACGGCGGCAGGACGATGCCCAACAATGCGGATGAAAACGCGGCTGAAAGCGCGGCCAGCAGCGCGCGTCGGCGCGGCTCAGTCACAGGCCGCGGAGCACTGCAGTGAGATTTCGCGCTCATAGTTCCTCGAGTACACCCTGTGGAGTCCCAAGCCCCCGGCAGCCGCCGGACAAACGATATTGGCCAGCGAATATTCCGCCATGTGAATCAGCACCGCGGTGTCGCCGCGGAAGTCGTACACATAGGTCTTGAGCTTGTTCGCGTCCGCCAGATACTGCGCGGACACGCGGAAGCGCCGGTCGAACTCAACGCTATGAAATTCAAAAGGATCAGCGGACGGCGGCACGTGCAGCTCAAGGCGCTCGCCGCCGTTCTCGGCACGGCACAGCACGCTGGCCGACCAGGCCGCCGGCGCGGCCAGCGCCAGCGGCAGTGCCAACATCCATGCCGCGCGGCCGGCACACCAGGCGATCGGCGTCACCGTCAGAACAGGCTCTTCAGCATGTCCTTGCCCATGTCGAGCATGTTCTTGCCCTTGTCTTTTTTCTTCGAGCCCGCGTCGGTTGCGCCGGCGCCGGCATCATCGCCTACCGCCTGCTCGCGCGCCATGCCGGGTGCCGACGAGCGGCACAACTGCGCATGGCCAGACTGCATGATCGACGTATAGTCGCGTCCCTTGCAGTACTTGGCCGACAGTTCCTTGGTCTCGTTCGGGCAGGTGTTGGTGACGAAATACCAATCCTTTTTCTCGACCGAGCGCTGGCAGGCCGTCCGCGTGACGGCGGCGAAATCGACGCCGCAGGCCTTGGTGCTGGCATCCCAGTCCACGGTCGGCACCTTGTACTTCGCCGGATCGCGCGATTCTTCCGCCACCGTCTTCACCCGCGCGCAGAACAAGGCCTTGTCGGCCTTGCAGACGCCGTTCTTGTCCAGGAAGGCCGGGCCGTACATGCTCTCGGCCAGGTCAGGACAGCTCTTGCGCATTTCCGCGTTCATCGTGTCGACGGGGTTCGGGTCGGTCTTGCAGGTACCGACCTTTTTCATCGTCATCGCCTGGCGCATCGTTTCCTTGCCCTTGCGGTTCTCGATGGTGACGGTGGCATCGGACTTGAAATGGTCGGCGGCGAGCATCTCCTGCGTGCCTTCCATCGTGGTGGTCTCGTTGTCGTTCACGCAGACGGTCTTGAACTTGGTCTTCTTGCCGGACGTCTTCAGCTCGGTCTTGCAGTTCTTGTCCTCCTGCGGCTTGAGCATCTTCTCGCCGGCGTTCTTGTCCTTCGGCACGCAGACCTTGTTGCTCATCATGGGCATCATCATGTCACCGTCGCCGATGCTCATGTTCATTTCCCACAGGTCACCCGGCTGCTGTGCGTACAGCGCGCCCGAGGCCATAGCAAGTGCCAGTGCCGCTATCCATTTCGACATGGAACTACCCTCCGTTCTTGTAATTAATTGCATTATCGGGGCCCGAACCGGCAATGCCGTCTGCGGGCGGGACAGGTCGGTGAACCGCGAATAAACAGTCAATGGCGACTGTATACTCGTCGCTGCCAGACAGGCAACCCATCACGACAAATTTCATAAGGTTGTAACAATCATCTCGATCGGACCCTTTCCGGGCGGGAGCCGGCCGCCCCGCCGTGCGCACCTGCGCGTTGCCGGGCGGCTGGCCGCGCTGCTGCTGGTGACGCTGGCCGCCGCCGCACGTGCCGACCCGGGCGACCCTTTCCGGGCCGATGCACAGGCCTATGTGCTGGACATCGACGGCCAGCCGCGCTGGCAGCGCAACGCCGACCTGCCGCTGCCGCCGGCCAGCCTCACCAAACTGATGACGGCGCTGCTGGTGCTCGAGGATGGCCGGCTTGAACAGGCAGTGACGGTCAGCGCCGGCGCCGCACGACAGGGCGGCACGCGTATCGGCGTGCGTGCCGGCGAGCGTTATCGCGCGCGCGACTTGCTGGCGGCCGCGCTGATCGCCTCGGCGAACGACGCCTGCCAGGCGCTGGCCGACAGCAGCGATCCGGCGGCCGGCAACTTCGTCGCGCGCATGAACCGGCGCGCGGCCGCACTGGGCCTGACCGTCACGCGCTTTCGCAACCCCTGCGGCTTCGACGCCCCCGGCCATCAGTCCACCGCACGCGAGCTCGCGGTGATTGCGCGCGCGGCGCTGCGCCATCCGGAGTTTGCGCGCATCGTCGCGCAGCCACGGGTCGAGATCCGCGCCGAAGGCAGCCAGCGGGTGCTGGCCAGGCAGAACACCAATGCGCTGCTGGGCAATTACGCGCCCGTCGTCGGCGTGAAGACCGGCTACACGGCACTGGCCGGCCCCTGCCTGATCGCGCTGGCGCGGCAAGGCGGCACCGAAGTCCTGCTGGTCATGCTGAATGCGCGCAACCGCTGGTGGGATGCGCTCGGCATGCTAGAGCACGCGTTAACAATGGCCGGCGATGCGCAGCGCCGCTGACCGATGCACCGGCGGCGCCGGCTCGCCATGGCCCCTCCTGCTGCTGCCGCTGCTGGTGGCGCTGGCTTACCTGCCGTCGCTGCCCTACCCGTTCCAGTTCGACGACTACAACGTCATCGTCGATAACCCGGCGGTGCATTCGCTTGATGCGTGGTGGCGCTCGATGCCTGGCATACGGCCGCTGCTGAAACTGTCGTACGCGCTCAATTGGACGCTCGCGCCCGATCCTGCGGCCTTCCGGCTGGCGAACATCGTGCTGCATGCGCTGAATGTCCTGCTGGTATGGCGCCTCCTGGTCGAGATTGGCCATCATCGTCCGCTGCCGCGCGGCGTCGCGCTGCTGGCCTCTGCGCTGTTTGCGCTGCACCCGGTGCAGACCGAGGCCGTGACCTATGTGTGCGGCCGCTCGGTGACGCTGATGGCCTTTTTCTACCTGCTGTCGCTGCTGGCGTGGCTGGTCGCGGCGCGCACCGGCCGGCAACGCTGGGCGCTGCTGTCGGGGCTGGCCTTTCTGTGCGCATTCCTGTCGAAGGAGACGGCGCTGATCCTGCCACTGGCGCTGTGGCTGCTGAGTCGGCTGACGAATGAACAGAATGCGTTGCGCCAAACCCGGCTCGCGGCCAGCCGCTGGCCGCTGCTGGCGGGCGCGGCCGCCGTGCTGATACTGCTGACACTGCCGGCCTACCGGGATTTTTTCTTGGTCGCGCTGGCGCAGCGGCCGCTTGCCGACAACCTCGCGCTGCAGGTCGATGCGGTCGTTTATCTGTCGCGCCACCTGCTGCAACCGGCGCTGATGAATGCCGATCCGGCACTGCCGACCGCCGTGCCGTGGGACGCCGGGCTGGCGATCAAGGCAAGCTTGCTGCTGACGATCGTCATGGCCGCCGCACTGGGGTTCCGGCGCCGCTCGCTCGCCGGCCTCTGCGCGCTGTGGTTCTTCCTGCACCTCGCGCCAACCAACTCGCTGGTGCCGCGCATCGACGTCGCCAATGACCGCCAGCTCTATCTCGCGTCGATCGGCGCGTTTGTCAGCGTGGCACTGCTGGCGGCGCACGCAACCGAGCGGCTGCGGCGCGCCAGCGCAAGTGCAACGCTGCAATCGATGGCCGTGCTGCTGGCGGCGCTGCTTCTGACCGTCACCGGCTGGCAGACCATCGAGCGCAATCGCGTCTATCGCAGCGAGATCGCGTTCTGGCAGGACGTGATCGCCAAGTCGCCACAGAACGCGCGCGCCTTCAACAACCTTGGCTATGCGTATCAGCTTGACGGCCGGCTGACTGACGCGCGCGCGGCCTACCTGCGTGCGCTCGCGCTGAAGCCCTCGCTGGTGCAGGCGCAGTGGAACCTCGCGTCACTGCCGCAGGAAAACGCTACAGCGCCAGCGTCACCTGATCGCCCATCATCGGCACGCTGACCTGCCAGCGCAGCTCATGCTCGATGCGCCAGCGCAGCGCATCGGCAGCGGCCGGTTCGCCGTGCGTCAGGTACACATGGCGCGGCGCTTTCTTCAGCGTCTTCAGCCACGCGATGATCTGCGCCGCATCGGCATGCGCGGACATGCCCGGCAGCGACACCACCTCCGCATTGATGCGCACCTCGTCGCCGAAGATCCGGATCATGCGCTCGCCGTTCACCAGCCGCGCGCCGCGCGTACCGCCGGCCTGATAGCCGGCGAACACGATACTGCTGCGATGGTCAGGACCATGATTGCGCAAGTGATGCAGCACGCGGCCGCCGGTCGCCATGCCGCTGGCCGAGATGATGATGGCGGGATAGTTCAGTCCATTCAGCGCGCGCGATTCGTCTACGGTGCGGCAGAATTTCGCGACATGGCCGAGGCTGCGGCAATCGTCCTGCGACAACCGGTGCTCGTCGCGATGGCGCTGATAGATGCCGGTAGTGTCGATCGCCATCGGGCTGTCGAGAAAGACCGGCAGGTCGGGGATCTTGCGCGCACGCTTGAGCAGCGCGATCTGGTACAGCAGGCTCTGCGCGCGACCCACGGCAAAGGCCGGCACGATCACCATGCCGCCGCGCCCGGCCGTGCGCGTGATCACGTCGGCCAGCACATCGGCGCTGCCGTCGTCACCATGACTGCGGTCGCCATAGGTCGATTCGACGACCAGCGTATCGCCGAACTCAATGGCGTCCGGCGGGCGCATCACCAGGTCGTCCGGGCGGCCGATGTCGCCGGACAGCAGCAGGCTGCCGTGCGCGCCGCGCAGCTCGACCGAGCTTGCGCCGAGAATATGGCCGGCATGGCGCAAGCGCAGCTGCAGGCCGCCGAGATCGAGCGACCGGTCGAAGGCCAGCGGCTCGAACAGCCGCAGTGCCTGGCGCGCGTCATCTTCGGTGTACAGCGGCAGTGCCGGATCATGCTTCGAGGTCTTGTGACGGTTCGCAAACTCGGCGTCGTCTTCCTGCAGATGGCCGCTGTCTGGCAGCAGCAACTGGCACAGATCGATCGTGGCCGGCGTCGCATAGACCGGTCCGCGAAAGCCCTGCCGCATCAGCAAAGGCAGCGCGCCGGAATGATCGAGGTGCGCATGGGTGAGCACCACCGCATCGATCGTGGAAGGATCGACCGGCAGCGGCTGCCAGTTCAGCAGCCGCAGGTTCTTATAGCCCTGAAACAGCCCGCAATCGACCAGCAATCGCCGTCCGTCGGATTCGATCAGGTATTTCGATCCGGTTACCGTACCGGCCGCGCCAAGAAAGGTAAGCTTCATTGCAGGCTCTGCCCTATTTGTCCTAAGGTGCAAGCATTGTAGTCGAGCCCCACTGACCACTTTCACCGATTTGATCGATAACAAGCATGAACGACACTACCGCCCCGCAGGGGCTCTCATCGGCCGCCGCCGCGCGCCGACTGGCGGACGACGGACCGAACCTGCCGCGCACCTCACAGCGCCGCACGCTCTGGAGCATCGTGATCGAGGTTGCCAGCGAGCCGATGTTCCTGCTGTTGCTGGCTGCCGGCGCGGTCTATCTGCTGATCGGCGACCATGTCGAGGCAATGGTGCTGACCGGCTTCGTGCTGGCGATCATGGGCATCACCATTTTTCAGGAACGCCGCACCGACAATGCGCTGGCCGCGCTGCGCGAGATGTCGAGTCCGCGCGCGCTGGTGATCCGCGACGGCCGCCAGGAACGCATCGCCGGCCATGAGGTCGTGCGCGGCGATCTGCTGCTGCTCGAAGAAGGCGATCGGGTGCCGGCCGACGGCGAGCTGCTCGATGCGCACGACCTCGCCATCGACGAATCGATGCTGACCGGCGAATCGGTGCCCGTGGTGCGTGTGCCCGGCGACGCCACGCATGCCGGCACACTGGTCGTGCAGGGCCAGGGCATGCTACGCGTGACCGCCACCGGCAGCCGTACCGCGATGGGGCGCATTGGCGAATCGCTGGCCGAGATCGCACTCGAGGCCTCGCCGCTGCGCAAGGAAATGGCGCGACTGACACGCCGCATCGCCATTGCCGGCACGCTGATGGCACTGGCGCTGTCGCTCACCTACTGGGCGATGCGCGGCGGCGTGGCCGACTCCGCGCTGGCCGGCATTGCGCTGGCGATGTCGCTGCTGCCGCAGGAATTCGCGGTGATCATGATCATTTTCTTCGCGTTCGCTGCGCGCCGGCTCGCGCGGCTCAATGTGCTGACGCGCCGGCTCGAGGCGATCGAGACGCTCGGAGAAACGTCGGTGCTGTGCGTCGACAAGACCGGCACACTGACGCAAAACCGGATGGAAGTCGTGGCGCTGCAGGCGGCCGGCACTGACGGCGACGCCGACGCCAGCGGCACGCTGTCGGCCGCTCAGCAGGCACTGCTGCGCCACGCGGTGCTGGCCAGCGAGATCGAGCCGCACGACGCGATGGAGAAAGCGATCCATCGACGCGCCGGCGACGCCGGGCTGGTTCCCGTCGCGCCGCGCGGCTGGGCGCTCGTGCGCGAATACGAGCTCTCGCCCGCGCTGCCGGCAATGACGCATGCATGGCATAGCGGCGCTGCCGATGCCGCAGACACGCCCGCCCTCGTTGCCATCAAGGGCGCGCCCGAGGCGATTGCCGCGCTGTGCTCACTGGCTGCTGACGACGCCAGGCGTATCGCGCAGGAAGCCGAACAACTGGCCGCGCGCGGGCTGCGCGTGCTCGGCGTGGCACGTGCCGACCATGAGGTCGCGCAGCCGTGGCCGGACAGTCCGCAAGGTTTTCACTTCCATTGGCTGGGCCTGCTGGCGCTGGCCGATCCGTTGCGCGCAGAAGTCCCGGCCGCGATCGCGCAATGCCATCGCGCCGGCATTCGTGTGGTGATGATCACCGGCGACCATCCGCGCACCGCGCTGGCGATCGCGCGCGAGGCCGGCCTGCCGGCTACGGAAGCCATCACCGGCGCGCAGTTGCTGCAGCTCGATGGCGCGGCGCTGGCGCGCGCGGTGCGCGAGGTGGACGTGTTTGCGCGCGTGCGGCCGGAACAGAAGCTCGCACTGGTGGAAGCGCTGAAGGCCCAGCAGGCGGTGGTGGCAATGACCGGCGACGGCGTCAACGATGCGCCGGCGCTGAAAGCGGCGCATATCGGCGTGGCGATGGGCCAGCGCGGCACCGATGTCGCGCGCGAGGCTGCCGCGCTGGTGCTGCTGAAAGACGACTTCGGCGCGATCGTGCAGGCCATCCGCATGGGCCGCCGCACCTTCGCCAATATGCGCCAGGCGATGGTCTACACGCTGGCCGTGCACATCCCGATCGCCGGGCTGGCGGTGCTGCCGCTGCTGTTCGGCCTGCCCTTGCTGCTGGCGCCGGTGCACATTGCCTTCCTCGAGCTGGTGATCGATCCTGCCTGCTCGATCGTGTTCGAGGCCGAGGACAGCGGCGAGGCGCTGATGCAGCAGCCGCCGCGCAGCGCCGCCGAAGCGCTGCTGTCGCGCGCCGATGCCTTGCACAGCATTGTCTACGGCGCGCTCACCACGGTGGCGGCCTTCGGCGCGTATGCGGGCCTGCTGGCGCTGGGACGCGCAGCGGACAGTGCGGCGACCGCCGCATTCGTGCTGCTGGTGGTGGCGAATGCGCTGCTGATCTTGCCAAACCGCCATCCGCGTCCGGGCTGGCACTGGCTGTTCGCCAAGCTCACGCCGGTCTCGCTGTGGGTGATCGGCGGCACCGTTGCCGCGCTGTGGCTGGGGACGAATGTCGCGCCGATCGCGCGTGCGTTCCGCTTCGTGCCGCTGCCCGCCGTTGAATGGTTCTTGGCCGCACTGGCCGGCGCGGCGCTGCTGCCGCTGTATCTGCTGGCGCGCCGGCTGCTGCCGCGACGCGTGAACGGCAGCGGTGCAGCAGCCCACTCCGCCTAGGCGGGTGCGCGATAGACGCTGTAGCGGTTCTTGCCGTCAGTCTTGGCGTCGTACATCGCCTTGTCTGCGCATTGCAGCAGGCCGTCGGCATCCTGCGCATGCACCGGATACAGTGCGACGCCGACCGAGCAGCTGACGTTTTGCGCCGCCCACTGCGCAAATGCCTCTGAGGACGCGAAGGCCTTGACCACTTGCGCAGCGACGGTCTCGGCGTCGCTGTCGCGCTCGAGGTTCTCCAGCAGCACCGTGAACTCATCGCCGCCCAGTCTGACCACCGAGTCGCTCGCGCGCACCGCGCCACGCACGCACAGTGCCGCGGCGCGCAGCACATCGTCGCCAGCGGCATGGCCGCGGGTGTCGTTGATGGTCTTGAAATTATCCAGATCGAGGAACAGCAGGGCCACGCGCTTGCGCGCAGCGCGCGCGCGCAACAGCGCGCCCGGCAAATAATCGTTCAGCCAGCGCCGGTTGGGCAGGCCGGTCAGCGTATCGGTGACGGCCAGCTTGGCCAGTGCCTGCTCTTGCAGCTTGGCCTCGGTGATGTCGCGGATGGTGACGGCAACCGCATCGCCCGAGCGCACCGCGCGGCGGTGGAACCAGCCCTGCTGGTGGAGCTCATCGCTGCCGATCAGGTATTCGGACTCGGCAAAGCCATGCTCGAGCACTTCGTTCAGGAATTGCAGGCCCTGCTGCCGCCGTTCGCCGTCGAAGGTCTGCGTCATGCTGCGCCCGAGCAGCTGCGCGCGCGGCATGCTCAGCAGCTGCGCCGCGCGCTCGTTGCAGTCCTCGACCTGGAAGTCAATGACGCGGCTATCGGCGGCGCGCAGCGGCTCGAAGATCAGGAAGGCCTCGCGCGCGCCGTCGACGGCCAGACGGAACGTGGCGCGCACGCGCTCGGCCTTGCGGCGGCGCTCCGCGTGGCGCACCGCCATCGCGCTGCCGGACAGCGCGGCCGCCAGCACCAGCAGTGAGGTCACGAACGCAAATGACAACCATGCCGAGCGCGCCGGCTCAAAGGGCGCGAGCGCACTGGCCCCGGTGATGCCGGCCAGTGCCACCAGCGGATAACCGTCGATCTTTTTCCACGCCACATAGCGCGACAAGCCATCGATGAAACGCTCGCCGGGCAGTTCCTGCACGCCCTGTGGCCGCGGAAACTCGGGATCGGCACGAAAGAAGGCGGTCAGGTTCTCGCGATCGTCCTCGGTCTTCACCACCAGCAGCTGGCCGGACCGCAATCGTACGGAAATGAAATCCCCGTGCTTGAGTTCGTCTTCGTTGCTGAGGCTGGCCAGATAGCTCGGCTCGGCCGACACCAGCACCACACCCGCAAAACGGCCGGCGGCATCGTTCACGCGCCGGGAAAAACGAATGGTGCGCCGGCCCGTCATGCCGCCCACGCCCGTCGACAGCGGGCTGATGTACAGCGTATCGTCCGGATGGTCGCGATGGTAGGCAAAAAAATCGGCGCCGCTGAAGTCGATGCCGATCGATTCACGGTGCCAGGAATCGAGCACGCGGCCTTCCGTGCCGATCATGGCCGGATAAGTCAGCGTGTGGTGCATCGCCTTGTCGTACTGGTCAGACAGGTCCAGCGTGGATGCCTGGCGCTGCCACTGGTAGGCCAGGGTCAGCGAGATCTGGTCGATCGCCTTCACCGTCTTCAGCAGCTGTTCCGCGTAGATGCGCGCGCGCGCCGATGTGAGCCGCAGCGCATCGGTGCGCGCCTGCTCTGCGTCATGCTGCAGCTTCGTGAAGGTACCCGCCCAGATCAGCGACACCAGGATCACGGCAGCCGCCAGCCACATCAGCACGATGGTCAGGTTGCTGCGGATAGGTTCTCGGCCAGGCTCGAAGACGCGGTCCATTGCGGGCGGTCCGAACAAGTCCAAGCGCGCCACCGGCAGTGGCGGCATGGCCTGCGGAATATTGTTTTTTGGAAACCGCGAGTGTAGCAAAGACTGCACGGGCGTCTGCCCGCGGCTTTTTGCACGTCAGCCGGCGAGGCCGGGCAGGCAGCGCGGCGACGCTGCCGCGAACGGATGCAGGCCGCCGGCCTGCACCAGCCGCGCAATGGCGGCGGGAGGCACCGCCGGCGAAATGATAAAGCCCTGGATCTCGTCGCAGCCGATGTCCTGCAGCAGCCGCAGCTGCGCGTGCGTCTCGACTCCCTCGGCGACGACACGGATGTTCAGCGCGGCAGCCATCGATACGATCGCGCGGTACAGCAGTTCGCCCTCCGACGCTTGCGCGAGCGAGCGCGTGAAGGCCTGGTCGACTTTCAGGACGTCGACGTCAAGCCGATGCAGCTGTGCCAGCGACGAGTAGCCAGTGCCAAAATCATCGATCATCAGCCGTATGCCGAGCGCGCGGATCGCGTCCAGCTCGCGCGTCGTGGCGCTGCCCCGGTCGACCATCGCCGACTCCGTAATTTCTACTTCCAGCAGCGACGCCGGCAGTTGGTGCTCGTGCAGCACGCGGGCCAGACAGAGTGACGTGTTGCCGCCCTCGAGCTGGCGCGGCGATACATTCACCGATACCGGCACCATCCGCATGCCCAGTGCCCGCCACTGCGACAGCTGCTCGCCGACCTGCGCGATCACGAACTCGCTGATCGGCACGATCAGGCCGGCCTCTTCGGCAATATCGATGAACTCAGACGGCGGCACCAGGCCGCGCTGCGGATTCTGCCAGCGGACCAGCGCCTCGACGCTGCAGATACGGCCGGTGACGGCGCTGACGCGCGGCTGATAATGCACGACAAACTCGCCGCGCTCGATTGCCAGCCGCAGCGCATGCTCGTCGGCCAGCCGCTGCATCAGCAGCTCTGATAACGAAGCATGATACAGATAGTGACAACCGCGTCCGGCCGCCTTGGCGGCATACATTGCGACGTCGGCATGTTTAAGCAGAGCGTCTGCATCATCCCCATGGTCGGGAAACAAGCTGACGCCGATCGAGGCCGACATTCGGCTGCCGACCGCTGAGGCCAGCGAAAACGGTTCGCTCAGTCGCGCAATGATGGCCTCGGCCATCTGCCTTACCTCGGCATCCGATGCGATATCTTCCAGCACCACCGTAAATTCGTCGCCGCCCAGGCGCGCCACGCGATCGCCGGCGCGCACGGTATCGGCAATGCGCGCTGCGGCCTGCAGCAGCAGGGCATCGCCGGCCTCATGCCCGAGCGTATCGTTGACGTTCTTGAAGTGGTCGAGGTCGATGAACAGCACTGCAACGCGGTGCCGAAACTTTGACGCGCGCCGCAATGCCGCAGGCAGAAAATCGGTCAGCCAGCGCCGGTTCGGCAGCGCGGTCAGCGCGTCCGTATTGGCCAGGTCGGCCAGTACCTGCTGATGCGCCTTGACCTCTGAAATATCGGACAGGGTCAGTGCGATCCCGGAACCGGAATGCACCGCACGTCGGGACAACCAGGTGGCGCGGATGCCGCCGTGCACCGGCACGCGCAGCTCGTCCTCGCAAACGCCCTGCGCCAGTGCCTTTGAGCAGATCGCCAGCAGGTCGCGGCGCGTCGCGTACGGCATGACGTCGCGCGCGCAGCGTCCGACCAGCTGCGATCGGGTCAGCCCGAGCAGCGCGGCCGCGCGGTTGTTGCAGTCGCGAATAAGAAGATCCGTCAGCTTCCCCCACTCGCTGAGCAGGGGCGACAACATGTAGAAGCCTTCGTTGGCGGCATCCGTCGCCATCCGATAGGTAGCGCGGACCTCCTCGTCGGCGCGGTGGCGGCGCGCGACATGCACCGAGATGCCGATGCCGCCCAGGCCCAGCAGCACCAGGAACAGCGTACCGATCGACGCAGCGACACGATAGCCATGTGCGTCCAAGCGATGCGGCGCCAGCACCGCCTCCTCGGTAGCCCCGGCCACGGCAATCAGGCCGAACGAACCGGCGCGCTGCCATGATACGTAGCGCGCGCGACCATCGACGAACTGGTCGCCATTCATCAGCTGCACGCCGCGCTCCTGGCCGTGCTGCGGGAAGGCGCTGCGAAGCAGCGGCTCGTTGCTCATGCGGTTGCCGATCCGGGTGCCGAGCATCGTGCCGTCTTCCAGCAGCGCGGTCACAAAACTGTCGGTACCGTGCAGCGCGTCTCCCTGCAGCGTGACGAGGAAATCAGGCGCCGACGAGATCACCACGACACCGCCGAAGCTGCTGTCGGGCCGATTCAGGCGGCGGGAAAAGCGGATCGCGGAACCGACAGCGCCGGTGCCGGTCGGTGCCCGGGTGACCAACAGGCCATCGCAACAGCCGGCCGCATGACGACTGAAATAGCTGGACTGCGATGTGTCCGCCAGATTGTGCAGCGACGACGAGCGTAGCGCGCGGCCGTCAGCACCGATGACCGCTACCTGAAATTCATGCTGGCGCGGGAGCAGGCTGCGGATCCGCTCGCGCTGCAGGTTCATGCCCCGCGGCGCCTCCTCCCAGTCGACCGCGATCGCCAGCGTCATGCGGTCGATCTGTGCCGTCAGGTCTTCCAGCTGCACCGCATAGGTACTGGCCAGGGTGGCCATCTGGCTGATGGCAAGCTTACGCTCGGCCTGTTCGTCGCGCGCAATCTCGGTCTCGGTCGCGGTCCACAACAGGCCGATCAGCAACAGCAGACTGACGATCCAGGCGGCCAGCCGGAACATATCGGCAATCGCGCCCGGATAATTCATCAGCGGCAGACGGCGCAACCAGGCCAATTCGGTTCACCCTTGATATCGATTTGATATCCATCATCAAATGCCGGGCAGCGAATTGTTGCAACTAAAACATGAAAAAATCAGCAACTTGTTTGCGCAAGATCATGCCGGACGGCCGATGAGTCCGCCGACACAGGAACAAATTCCACTCCTGCAACTTGCTGTGACGATCACTTTCGCAATTCCGTGACCGGATTCACCGGCTGCGCCGCTGCAGCAGCTCGGTACACGGGCTCTGCGTGTCGTCGCCGGGACTGATCAGCGCCAGCAGGCCGGCCACGGGCGCCGCGGCCGCGCCGAGCGCCAGTGCAGCGCCAGCCTTCAGCGCGACGCTGCGCTTGTCGACGCCGACCTCGGGATCGCCAAAGCTGCCTTGCACATACAACGGCGAGCGCAGCGACAGCACGCGCACGCCCTTGGTCTCGGGCAGCACGGTCAGGTCATAGCGCTCGCCCTGCAGGTTAATGGCGCCGGTCACGTTGATGGTCGCGTCCGGCGTGTCGAGTACGAACACACGGGTAAGCGCAATGCCTTCTTTCAGCTGCAGGTCGGCGACCAGGCAATTCAATGCCACCTGACGGTCGCCGAACAGCCGCACGAATGCGGCATTCGCAATATTCAGCCCGGCTGCCTCCAGTACGAACTTGCTGATCGTGCCGCGGCCAGCCACGGCGCGCAGCTCGCCGCTGGCGCTGCCGAGCAGCGCCGCCACCGAATTCCCGCTGGCGGTCATCTTCAGCTGTCCGTCCAGCCGGCCAATGCTGGCCGGCGCATTGCCGATCGTCGGGAACAGCTTTGCCAGCGCCAGCCGGCGCGCGGTCAGCGCCAGCTGGCCTTGCGCCGGATCAGACTGGCCGTTGATGCTCACCGTGCCGGACAACTGGCCGCCGGCAATGCCAAAGGTCAGCGGATCGAGCAGCAGCGTGCCATCTTGCATACGGATACGGGTGTCGAGATGCTCGATCGGCAGCGCACGCTCACGGATGATCTGCCTGCCGGTGAAACGCACGTCGACGTCCATCGCATCCCAGCGCTCGGTCTTAAACGGCGACACCGGCAGCACCCGGCCGCGCGGCTGCGGCGGCTCGCCGGCGCGGCTGGCCTGCGGTCGCTTGCCGCTGCCGATCAGCCTGCCGAGGTCCGATAACCTCAGCTTCTGCGACACCACCTCGCCATGCAGCGACGCGCGCGGCGACTGCTGCCGGTAAGCCAGCGTGCCGGCGATGTCACTGTCGCCGACACGGCCGCTGAAATTCTCGTAGCGCAGATCGAGCCGGCCGGGCAGCAGCCGGCCGACCACGCGCCCGTGCGTGTCAAATTTCGGCGTCTCCGGCAGCAGCAGCCCGCTGATCGGGTACAGGTCCGCCATGCTGGCGCCCGACAGCACCAGCTGGATGTCGAGTGCGCTCGGGTCGGCCGGATCGGTCACGCTGCCCTGCGCGCGGAGGTGCGTGTCGCCGATCTCCAGCCGGGCATCGACCGGATACCTGACGCCGCGCTCGCGCAGCGTCAGCAGCGCGCCGGCGCTGCCATGGCCGGACAACGGCTGGCCGTTGTAACGCCCGTCGGCCTGCCAACGCAACTGACTGTCGCTGCCGGTGTCGAGCGCGAGCTGCAAATCCGTGCGCTTGTTCGCATCGAGATACCGCAGATGGCCGTCCGTCACCGTCAGCCGCTGCAGATCGACGCGCCAGCGGCCCGGCTGCGACCCGACCGTGTCGAACTGCCAGTTCTTGCGATGCTCGTCTTGCTTCTCGAAGGCCAGCTGAGTGCCCGTCAGCCGCAGTTCGACAATGCTCACCCGGCGAGACAACAACGGCCACGGATCCAGGCGAAGGTCGAGCGCTTGCACCTGCGCCATCTGCGGGCCGCTCTGCGCCCACGGCGGATTGGCCAGCCGCACGCGGGTCGCCTGTACATTCGGCCATGGCAGCCAATCGCGCCAGCCGTCGCGCTTCGATGGCCGCCGCCATGACACGGCCAGGTCACCATCGATCGCGAACGCGCGCCCGGTAGCAGCGCTGACCCGCTCGTTCACCCACGGCTTCGCGCGGTTCCAGTCGAAGGTGGCCATCAGGGTCACCGTCACGGCCAACAACCCCGTCAATGCGGCGAGTGTCAGCACGGCGATGCGCAGGGGTCGGGTCATGCCGGTTAGATAGGCCGACGGCAGCGCAGGTTCGGCCGCGCGGGTACCGTCAGGCCAGTGGTTTGCTCAACAGCGATATTTTTTTCCGAGCAGCCTGTGTTGGCTGAAAAAATTTACAAAAATTAAAACCTGCACCCCCCAATGACCCACAACGTCGGCGTCCTCATGCGGTAACCCGAACCATCGGGTCGGCCATATGCCGATCTCACATTGCTGAGCATCGACGTCGCGCTGCTACCGAGCCGGCCGCAGCCGTTCAGGCTGCTGTCGCGATGAGCCGGAGCGTTTTGACTCAGGTCAATTTTTTTCCGGACAGTCATTGGTACATTTCGTAGAACAAATCAACCCATCCGAAACGCCTCATGCTGACCAAGATCCTTGTTCCCACCGATGGCTCGCCCGACCTCGAGGGCCCGCTGGCCGCAGCGCTGGAGGTCGCCCGGAAAACCGGTGGCAAGATCGTCGCGCTGACTGTCGCCAGTGAACTGCCGGACGACCCGGCCGCGAATGCGATGCCCGCCAGCGAATGGGAAAAGTATGAAAAATATCTGCGTGGCGAGGCCTCTAAGCACCTGGTCGCCGTCAGCGATGCGGCCGCTGCGGCCGGCGTGCCCTGCGAGACCGTGGTCGAGCAATCCGACGATGCGGCCGCGAAGATTGTCGAGGTCGCTGCGCGCCTGCAATGCGACGCGATCTTCATGGCCTCGCACCGTAAAGGCGCGCTGATGAAGCTCTTCGTCGGCAGCGCGACACAAAAAGTGCTCGCGCATGCGAACGTGCCGGTGATGGTGTTTCGCTGAACAGTCCGGGCCGCCGCGAGCCCGGGTAAGCGCCTGTCCCGGCAGGTCGGTGGCAAGGCAGCAGTTCCGCAGACAGTACAGAAGTACGGCAAGGAACTGCCAACGCCGCCAGCGGCCTACCGCGACAAGCGATAAGCGCTAAGCGCGCAGCCAGAAACCGATCGCCCTCGGATCGGCCCTGCCGCCCCGCTGCACATGCAGCTGCAGCACGCGCTCACGCGCAGACTCGGCCGCCAGTGCGCCGATCAGCAGCCGGTTCGAATGAATCATGCGCGTGATGCGCAAATGGTTGTGGTCATACGGCGCCAGCCAGTCGCTGCTGCGCGCCAGAAATTCGAGGAACCAGTCGGTCGAACGCTCA
>JACCDQ011376027.1_pt1 | contig 30629 bp, 28 predicted proteins | sample 7446031 | NCBI WGS metagenome assembly JACCDQ01 (sample SAMN15323442, study PRJNA562643) | freshwater metagenome | isolation source: river surface water | place: USA:Blue River Watershed | collected 2017-08-17 | reverse complement strand
TTGACAGCGTTGACATTTGGGGACGTCGTAAGTTGGCTTACGAAATCAACAAGAAGTCAGAAGGCATCTACGCAGTTGTCAACATGACCGCGAACTCAGCAGACGTAATCGAACTTGATCGTCAGTTGAACCTTTCAGAAGCCGTAATGCGCACCAAGGTGCTACGCGCGGAAGAAGCGATTTTCATGCTGAAGGTTGCAGCCGAGAAGGCTGAAGCTAAGGCAAAGTACAAGGCAGCAGCTGAGAAGTAATGGCCGGCGAAGTTAACGTAACTGTGGTTGGCAACTTAGGTGCCGACCCAGAATTGCGCTACACCCAGGGCGGTGTTGCAGTAGTAAGCGTGAACGTTGGTTCAACTCCTCGCACTTACAACCGCACCACCAACGCTTGGGAAGACGGCGAAACCGTTTGGGTTCGTTGCACCGCATGGCGCGAAGTTGCCGAGAACGTCGCACAGTCTCTCACTAAGGGAACTCGTGTTGTCGTTACCGGTCGACTCAAGGCACCGAGTGCTTACCAAACTGCATCAGGCGAAGCCCGTGCATCACTAGAACTTGAAATCGAAGAGATCGGTCCATCGTTGCGTAGCGCAACTGCGGCTGTTACTCGTCGTGCTCGCGAAGGTGGAGCAGCAGGAGCAGTTGCCGGTGGCGATCCTTGGGGCGATGCTCCAAAGGCGAAGCCAGCATCTGACGGCGGCTGGGCAAACCCAGGCGCAGGTTCAGCTGGCGCCGACGACACCCCTTTCTAATCTCGAAGTTTTAAATCACACTTTCTAATAGGAGTAACAAATGGCTGTACTAAAAGGTGAAAAGCGTAAGCCAAACCGCAATGCCAAGAATTCAAAGTTGGCACCACCAAAGGCAATTACCGTTGGCGTAATTGACTACAAGGATGTTTCGACACTACGTAAGTTCGTGTCAGACCGAGGCAAGATCCGTGCACGTCACATCACCGGTGTGTCTGTTCAGGAGCAGCGTCTCATCGCAAAGGCCGTCAAGAACGCACGCGAGATGGCTCTAATGCCATACGCCGGTGCTGGTCGCTAAGGAGTAATCAAAAATGTCAAAACTAATTCTGACTAACGAGGTTTCAGGCCTCGGCTCAGCTGGCGACGTAGTAGAGGTAAAGAACGGCTTCGCTCGTAACTACCTGCTACCTCGCGGTTTCGCAGTGCTATGGACCAAGGGTGGCGAGAAGCAGGTCGACCAGATCAAGGCTGCTCGTGAATCACGCGCTCTAGCAACTGTCGAAGAGGCACAGGCTCTAAAGGCTCGACTAGAAGAGAAGTCTGTTCGTCTGTCTGTAAAGGCTGGCGTAGGCGGTCGTCTATTCGGTGCGGTTAAGACTGCCGACGTAGTTGCTGCTGTTGCAGCTGCTGGTCTTGGCGAGTTGGACAAGAAGAAGGTTGAAATCACCAGCCCAATTCGTTCAACCGGTGAGCACCAGGCTACCGTTCGTCTAACCAGCGAAATCGTTGCCAACATTACCCTTCAGGTAAGCGGCAAGAAGTAATACTTCAAACTAAAAACGGCTCGGAGAAATCCGAGCCGTTTTTGTTTTAAGACGTTTGCGAATTAACCAACCATGTCCTTGCGGCGACCGCGAGTGTGAGTCGGCTTGCACTCGAGCATCTCCGGCTTGGTGGCACATTCGTCGCAAAGCAAAACCAGATCTTTGCAACCGAGGTTCTGACAGTTGCGGAATTCGTTGGTCGCAGCTCCGCAACCTTCGCACTCGCCGATCACTTTCGCTTCATCGCTAAAGTCCATGGTCATGCGCTCATCGAAAATGTAGAGCGAACCTTCCCATAGACCCTTGTCGCGGAAAGTTTCACCGTAGCGAACGATGCCACCCTGAATTTGGTAAACCTCTTTGAAGCCACGGTTTTGCATAACAGCAGAGAGAATCTCGCAACGAATACCACCGGTGCAGTAAGTCACGATTGGTTTGTCTTTCAGGTGATCGTATTTTCCTGATTCGAGTTCTGCCACGAAGTCGTGTGAGGTTTCGACATCGGGAACAATTGCGTTCTTGAACTTTCCGATCTTTGCTTCGAATGCGTTTCGTCCATCGAAGAAGACCACGTCATCGCCGCGCTCTTCGACCAGCTTGTTAACCTCGGCTGGCTTAAGGTGCTTGCCGCCATTGGTGATTCCAGCGCGTGAAACCTCGATTTCGTCAGGTGCGTTGAATGCAACCAATTCCTTGCGTGACTTAACCGAAAGTCGAGGGAAGTCGTTTCCGGTGCCGTCTGACCACTTGAAGTCGATCTTGCCGAAGCCAGGGTATTCCTTGGTGGCGCGGACGTACTTCTTTAGGTCCTCCATGTTGCCACCGACGGTGCCATTGATGCCGTGCTTTGAAATGATGATGCGGCCCTTGAGTCCGAGTGACTCGCAGAGGGTGCGCTGCCACAGCTTGACTGCCTCAGGGTCTGAAACCGGGGCGAAGCCGTAGTACAAAATGATTTTCTGAAGGTCCACGCGTCAAGTCTAATTCGCAAGGCAACTTAGGATAAAGCCATGGAAATCACACCCGGCATTGACCCAAGCACGCTCAACCAGAAGGTCCGTCCTCAGGACGACCTCTTCCAGTACGTAAACGGTACCTGGATTGAAAAGACCGAAATCCCATCGGATCAGGCACTTACCGGGTCATTCATTATCCTGCGTGACAACAGCGAGGAGGCGGTTCGCGACATCCTCGAGGATGCAGCAGCAAACCCTAGCCCGGGCGTGAGCCAGAAGATTGGCGACATGTACGGTTCGTTCTTGGATGAGCAACGTGCAGACGAGCTCGGAGCCGCGCCGATTCAGGGTGATCTGACCCGAATCAAGCACATTGGCAGCCTGGACGAAGCCACCAAGCTGATGGGTGAGCTAGACACCCAGGGCATCGCTGGCTTGACCGGCATGTACATAGACAACGACCCGGGCAACCCGGACCGATACTTGGTCAACATTTACCAGGGTGGACTTGGCCTCCCAGACGAGGCTTACTACCACGAGGAAAAGCACCAGGAAATCCGCGATGCATACACGCCTTTTATTGCCGAGATGTTTGAGCTGGCCGGTTGGTCGATCGACGAAGCCAAGGACGCAGCCCAGCGAATCTTCGAATTCGAGACCGCAATCTCGAAGCACCACTGGACCAAAGTCGAATCGCGCGAAGCCGAGAAGACTTACAACCTACGCACTTTCGAAGAACTGCAAAAGCTCAGCGCTGGATTCGACTGGTCACTCTGGTTGCAGGGTGCCGAACTAGACAAGAAGATTCTCGACGAAGTTGTCGTGATGATGCCAAGCTTCATCGAATCATTCGCCACCATCTACACCGAGAAGAATCTCGAGGTCATCAAGCTTTGGCTCGCCTGGCAGGTAATCAACTCGATGGCTCCGTACTTGAGTAGCGATTTCGTAAATACTCGCTTCGAGTTTTACGGCCGCAAGCTAACTGGTGCTCCGGAGCTGCGCGCTCGCTGGAAGCGAGCGGTGCAGGCGGTTGAGGGTTCACTCGGTGAAGCCATCGGTGAGATCTACGTGCAGAAGCACTTCCCTGCCGCAGCAAAAGAGCGCATGGATGTTTTGGTTCAGTACCTCATCAAGGCTTACCGCGAATCAATCACGAACCTCGACTGGATGACAGAAGAGACAAAGAAGAAGGCGCTGATCAAGTTGGAGAAGTTCACTCCAAAGATTGGTTACCCGGTCAAGTGGCGCGACTACAGCGCACTAGAAATCGATCGTCACGATTTGGTCGGCAACGTCCGTCGCGTTTCAGAATTCGCTCACAAAAAAGAAGCAGCGAAGATTGGTTCACCAATCGATCGCGACGAGTGGTTCATGACTCCTCAAACTGTTAACGCCTACTACAACCCTGGCTTCAACGAAATCGTTTTCCCTGCTTCAATTCTTCAGCCGCCATTCTTCGGCCTCGAAGTTGACGACGCCGTTAACTTCGGTGCCATCGGTGCGGTCATCGGTCACGAAATTGGGCACGGTTTCGACGACCAGGGTTCAAAGTACGACGGTGATGGAGCGCTTATCTCATGGTGGACCGACGAGGACCGCGCGGCCTTCGAGGCTCGCACCAAGAGCCTCATCGGCCAGTACGACCAGTTGAGCCCGGCTCAGCTAGACGACTCACACAAGGTCAACGGCGCATTCACCATCGGTGAAAACATCGGCGACCTCGGTGGACTTTCCATTGCGCTCAAGGCCTACCGCATGGCCTGTGCAGACAAGGGAGTCGATCCAGACGCAAAGATCGACGGCTTCACCGGAACGCAAAGATTGTTTATGGCCTGGGGTCTGGGTTGGCGATCAAAGGGTCGCGACGAAATCATGATTCAGCGATTGGCGACCGACCCACACTCACCTGCGGAATTCCGTTGCAACCAGATTGTTCGAAACATCGACGCCTTCTATGAGGCATTCGATGTGAAACCAACCGACAAGATGTGGCTCGCTCCGGAAGAGCGCGTCACGATTTGGTAAGTCAATGAAACTTTGGTTGCGACTTATTTGGGCGCTGATGTCATGGCGCTCACGCAGCAAACTTCACATGAGCGATGTCGGCATTCGCGAATTTCGTGTCTGGCCAACTGACCTCGATGTTTTTAATCACATGAACAATGGAGTGTTCTTAACACTGCTTGATCTCGGACGTTACGATTTGTCTCTGCGTTCGGGATTGTGGCAGCACTGGAAGAAACTCGGTTGGTATCCAATCGTGGTTGCCAGCAACATAACTTTCCGTAAATCGCTTTTGCCTTGGCAGAAATTCCAAATCGAAACCAAGGTAATAGGTTGGGACGATGAGGCGTTTTACTTCGAGCAGCGCTTTGTAGCGAACTCTGAAATTTGTGCCGTTGCCGTTATTCGAATTCGATTCCTAAAGCGCGTGCGCGGAATTGTGACTCCGCAAGAAGTTCTTGCCGAATCAAATTGGGATGGGAAAGAACCGAAACTTCCAAAGTGGGTGGGCGATTGGGCTAAGGCATCGTTGCTTCCTCGACTTAAGGAACCAGCGCCTTCAATCTGGAATTAGTTTTTCAAAACCAGTTTCATAAAACCTGGTGTCGCTGCAATTTGCCCGTCGGACAGAATTGCCATCGCCTCCAGATCCGGTAATCCATCAATTCGCGCAAGTGAATTTGGTCCCTCGGCAAACGCTGCCGTCGCCCAGACATCAGCCTCGACCAGATCTTTTGCAATCACCGAAATCTGAGTCAGAGCCTTGGCCGGGTCGAGATCTGACTTTGGGTTCCAGATGTGGCTGCCTCGCTCAGCGCTACCGCTGGTGGCCATGGCCCTAAACACCGTGTCTTTGAGGTCAAGAACTGCAAGCGCTCCGGATTCTGCATCGGCAATACTGACCGGCTTGGAGACGGCAATTCGCCAGTCAAGCTCACCCGAGGCTTCGTCGGAAATCAGCACATCCCCGCCGGCGTTGAGCGTAAAGTCCTTGATTCCATTGGCAATCAGAGAGTCCGCTGCCCTTCTAGCCGCCCAGGTCTTGACCAGGCCGCTCGGATCAAAGGTATGTTCGGGGGTAAATGGGCTAAACCAGCCGTCGGTCAGTTTTTCCCAACGCTCACACTCATCCCAGACCACGCTCACTTCTGGCGGACATAGGCCGACCGAGGTCTTCCCGGCGGCGAGTTGGCTAAGCGGCGACTCTGGTTTGTAGAGGCTGAAGACACGATCGGCTTCATGCAAAATCGCACACGCATCGGCGATTGCGGAGTTGAAGTTGGCGCTGTCGTATCTTCCCTGGAACCGGAATCCGGTACCCATGCAAAGTTCAACATGCTCGAAGGTTTGCATTAGGCCAGTTTCGAAAGCGCACTGTCCAACGCTTGTTTAAATGCGTCGGTGGTAAACGTCGCTCCGCTCAGATTTCCAAATGAGGAACCGTTTGCGTTGATTGCGTCACTTACTAAATAGCTGAAGGCTTGTTCGCGACCACCGTTTGCACCGGCTTGAACCAAATCGATTGCAGTGATCTTGCCGTCGCTCTTAGTGACTTTCAACTGCACGGTGCCATATTGATAATCGATTGCATCACCGGTGGCAGATCCTGAACTGGCGGTAATCGCGTTGGCCGAAGAAACTGGTCCGTGCGATTGCAATAGCAATGCTCCGGCAATGCTCAAACCAAGAAGGCCGACGCCCTGAATTATTCCTTTAGAACTTCGCAAGAGCTGACTCCAGTGATTGTTTGAATGCGTTGGTGGTGTATGTCGCGCCACTCAAGTTTGCAAAATTTGAACCGTTAGCTTGAATCGCGTATTGCACGAGATAAGGAAAAGCGGCGGCGCGTCCGTGTGTAGCTACAGATTGTATGTAAGTGATGTCAGTGATCTTGCCACTCACCTTGGTTACCTTCACCTGCACTGGACCAAAGCCAGACTCGACAGAGTCACCGGTTTTGGAAACACTCGCGGAGGAAGTCACCGGTTTACTTGCTGAAGCGGATGGCGTTGGAGCCGAAGATACGGTTGCCGATGGTTGTGGCTGGGGCGCGGTATTTACAGACTCGCTACCCTGACTGCCGCTAGAAACAGAAGGTGCTGTTGTCGGTTCAGGCGCAGTCGAATCTGATGGAGCTACAACTGGCGCCGGGCCGTCTGTCGGGCTCGCGAAAGTGCCGCTAGACGGAGTGGCCGTGGTGCCCAGTTGATAACTGAGTCCAAGCAGACCGAGGCTGATCGCCCCAACCGCGGTTTGGGTTGACTTTCTCACCAGGCAAACTCCTCTGCGTGAATGTTGCGTGATTCCACGCCTGCTTCTCTAATAGTCTTCTCAACCATGCGAGTCCAAGGGGTAGGACCACAAATGTACACATCAGACTCGGCCACATCCGGCACGAGCTGCTTTAGTCGGTCAAGGTCTGATCGGCCCGAGAAGTCCGCATTCATCCAGCTTGTGCCGATGCCGCGACGACCCTCAAGTTCGATGAGGCGGAAACCGCGCTGTGCCGCCAGAGCGCGAGTCTCGGCAAGAAGGGCGGCATCGTCCTGGTTTCGCATGCGATAAATAATGGTCACGTCATTTTGCCTAGCGGCTAACTGTTCGGCAAGTGCGCGAACCGGAGGGATGCCGATTCCGGCTGCAACCAGCACGACTTTTTCACGAGTGCGACGATCTTCGGTGAAGACTCCGTATGGACCTTCGAGAAGCACAGGGGTGCCTGGCTTCAGCGATTGCATCAGCTTGGTGTCGTCGCCGCGGTCGGCAATTGTGAAGCGCACATATTTATTGTTCGGAGCAGCAGAGATTGAAAATGGGTGAGGTCTCCACCAATCACGCGCGGTGAGAATACGAACCAGGTAAAACTGTCCGGCAGCTCCGCCAAGTTTTTCTACATTCTTTCCGGTGAGGTAAAGCGAAACAGCGTCACTAGATTCGCGCGCAACGCTAGACACACGAAGCGAGTGACGAACACCGCGAACGATTGGACGAAGTATTCGATACCAAACTACGTTGACCAAAACAAAAAGATAGAAAGCGATCCAATAAGTCATCGCGATTGGTTTGCCGGCAATGTCGGTGCCGGTCGAGAACTGGTGAGGTATCGCAAGAAGTACGGCTCCGTAAGCAAAGATGTGCACCAGATACCAAGCTTCGTAGGTTACTGCCTTGCGAGCAAAATTCAGAGACGTAACTACGACCAACACCATGAGCACAAACGCACCGGTTGCCAGCAGTAGGTCCCCGATAGAAAGAAGTGAAATGAATTCGGTGATTACGTCGACGTTGGCAACGATTGCGTACTGCACGACAGAGGTGATGAAGTGAGCAAGTACAAGATAGAGGATTGGCTTACCAAGTTTTTTGTGGGCCGCGGTCGCACGGTCGTGACCGTAGAAGTGGTCAATCCATGGAATGCGAGCGATTAGCAGGATGTCGATTAGAAGTAGGTTGGTGGCCAAAAGTGCGGTTAGCCGGTCGACCGCTCCCAAGATTGCCGCCGGATCACTTAGCTTCTGGAGCCCACCGTCGATTAGGAACATTGCGGTGACCGCGATGACTGAGAACCAGGCGAGACCCTCGATGAAGTCCTGACCTCGCTTTAGCTCTAGGTACTTCTTGGTACCTAGACGAACGCGCTGGTTCGGCTGGGTGAAGGTCATTTGGTTCATTCCTAAAGTTTGTTTACCCAACTTGGGAGTTATCTGGGAACGGCCCGTGAGCCTCCTGCAATTTTCGCACTCGCGTATCCTGAAGCCATGACCGCATTGCCGCTAATCCGAAGCTTTACAGACTCTCTTGGTGTCGAGATCACCTTTTATGAATGGCCGGTCGCCGAAGCCAAAGCTGTGATTCAGCTAGCCCACGGTCTTGGTGAGCATGCCAGACGATATGACCACGTGGCCGCGGCACTAAATCGCGCGGGCTTCGCGGTCTACGCGGATGACCACCGAGGGCACGGAGTAACCGGAGCCAATCAGGTAGCTCGCGGGCAAATCAAGCGCCAGGGAAATTTGGGCAAGGGCGGCATGACCGCAACCATCAATCAGGTACATCAAATGACCGAACTCATCCGCACCGAAAATCCTTCGCTACCAATTTTTCTAATCGGACACAGTTGGGGTTCGATGCTGGCTCAGAGAATCATGAAGACGCACGCTGCTGATTATGCAGGTGTCGTGCTGAGTGGCTCCACGTTGATGTTGCCAGGTGTGGTGCCGAGCGCAGGATTTAACAAGAAGTGGGACAAGCTTCCAAATTCGACCGGTAAGGAATGGTTGAGCCGAGACAGAGAAGTGGGAATTAAGTTCAACGCGGATCCGCTGATTTTTCCGGAGACCGCAATTGATGTCTTCGGTTTCCTTGGAGTCACAAAGTTGCTCGGAGTTCCAAATAAGTCAATTCCAAGTAACTTGCCAGTGATGCTGATTGCCGGAAGTGATGATCCACTTGGTGGTGAGCGAGGTAACAAACTTCTGCTCAACGCATTCCGCAAAGCTGGAGTAGAAGACGTGACTCTAATTGTTTATCAAGACGCCAGACACGAAGTCTTCAACGAATTGAATAAGGATGAAGTTTTAGCCGACGTAGTTGATTGGCTAAACGCCTCGCTGAAAAATTAGTGCTTTGGGCGAATCTCGCAAGCAGCGATAGCCACTTCGATTGGGTCCTTTAGAAGGTCCTGAGTTTCCGGGTGCTTCTCCATGAACTTCACCACGTACGAGCAGGTAGGCACTACCTTGTCGTTAGGGAAGCTGGTGCGCACGTCCTTGAGTGTGGCCTCCATGAGGATTGCCGCCAAGTTCTTGCCGCGGTGAATCGGGAAAACTTCGGTGTGGTAAAAAGTCAGGTCGCCTGCCTCGAGGCGATAGTCGGCAAAGCCAGCAAGTTCGCCATCCAGGTGAATCTCATAGCGCTTTAGTTCTGCGTTGTGGATGACATTGGTGTTCATGCTGTTAATCTCATTCTGTGCCTGCAAATCAACTGTTCTTCGGGGATAACCTCGTCCATCTGAAGTCTATTCCGAGCGAATCTGTGCAGCTGATTTACATCGATCCCCCCTTCAATACCGGCCGCAAACAGACTCGCGGTTCTTCGGAAACCAAGCGCGTGGAGACCGGGGGTCGCGTGGGTTTCAAGGGACAGAACTACGAAATCATTCGCGAAACCGTGCTGAGTTACGACGATGAGTTCGCGGATTACTGGGCGTTCCTGGAACCTCGACTCGACGAGGCCTGGAGAATACTCAACGACACCGGCACTCTCTATCTGCACCTCGATTACCGTGAGTCTCACTACGCGAAAGTTTTGCTAGATGCTCTCTTCGGTCGCGATTGCTTTCTAAACGAAATTATCTGGGCATACGACTACGGCGGAAAAGCAAAAAATCGTTGGCCGGCAAAGCACGACACCATTTTGGTTTACGTCAAAAATCCAAAGACCTACTTCTTCAACAACGAAGAGGTTGATCGCGAACCATACATGGCGCCAGGTTTAGTAACACCGGAGAAAGTTGCGCTAGGAAAACTGCCGACCGATGTTTGGTGGCACACGATTGTTTCTCCGACCGGAAAAGAAAAGACGGGCTATCCGACTCAAAAGCCCGAGGGAATTTTGCGTCGAATCATTCAGGCATCTTCGAGGCCTGGAGATATTGTTCTGGATTTCTTTGGTGGATCAGGAACCACGGGAGCAGTCGCAGCGTCGCTCGGCAGACACTTTATCTTGATGGATCAAAATCCAGAGTCGATCGAAGTCATCACCGAGCGATTGAAGAAAAACGACGTCGCCTTTGAACTAAAGCACTAGACATCGAAATAACAAACACAGCAACAATTAGCAGAGCGCTCGCCGCCATCGCCATCGAATAATTCTGCGGACCAGGACGGCTTATCAATTGGTAGAGCACCACAGGAAGCGTGGCCTGATCGCCATAGCTGAGCAAACTAGCCGCACCGAATTCACCAAGTGAGACCAGCGCCGCGAAGACGGCTGCTGAACGTAGCACCGTAGAAAGCAGAGGGGCTTCGATGAATCGCCAGATATTCCAACCTGAGGCACCATCCGCGGTAGCCGCCTCTCGATAGTCGCGGCCGAGCGAAACCAGTGCGGGATGCACAATCCTGATTACCAGCGGGGTAGCCAAAAGCGCCTGGATCAGCGGCACCGCGAGCCAACCTGCTCGGAAGGTAAGCAGATAGCCAAAGCCAAGCACGACCGACGAGACTCCCATCGGCAGCAGGAAAGGAATCTCGAGCCAACCCCGTCGACTCCGGCTTAGCAGCCAGGAAACCAGCACGCCAATCGTCACGGCCAGGGCAGCTGAGATCAGGATGTTGCGCAGTGAGTTACCAGCGGCCTGCCAAACAGAAATGTTGAGCAATGCGCGAGAACCGGTGCCACTCAGATCGGCAAATCCCTGCCAGGTAAAGCGACCGAGCACCTGACCAAGCGGAAGCACGATCAGTCCAACAATCACCAGTGCCGACACGAAGATTGCCGGCCAGTCACGCGGGCCAATCTTTTCGCCGAGACTTTCGGAATCGACCTGTTCCATTCCGGCTTGATCACTACCGATTCGCTTGGAGAGCGCAAAGGCGGTCACTGTAATTACGGTTTGCACCAAAGAAAAAGTTGCCGCCGTTTTGAAATCTAAGAATTGCGTGAGTGAAAAATAGATTTCAGTCTCGATGGTTGAGACTTTGCCACCACCGAGAAGCAGGATGATGCCAAAGCTAGTTACGCAATATAGAAAAACCAAAGTCGCCGCGGAGGCGATGCTAGGTCGCAACATTGGCAGAATTACTCGAATAAAAGTTTGCCAGCGGTTAGCTCCATCGAGAGCCGCCGCATATTCCACCTCGCGATCTAGGCTCTGCCAGACACCGCCAACTGTTCTCACAACTATCGAGTAGTTCAAAAAAAGATGCGCAAGCAAAATCAGGAGCATTGGTGAAAGCCAGGTTGAAAAATCCCGGAGTGCGATGGCAACCACAATGATTGGTAAGACAAACGGCACCGAAATCAGTGCGCGCACAAAACTACGACCGAAAAATTTCTTACGGTAGAGCAAGTACGCCCCGGGTAATCCAAAAAGCAAACAGAGCAGTGTGGAAAGAAGTGCCTGACCGATGGTGAAACAAACCGTGTTTAGGAACTGCACATCACCGAGTCGGTCAAACCAGTTTTGCTCTACCCCTAGGCGAAGCAGACTCCACATAGCCCAGTAGAACAGCACCGCCACAAAAAGCAGTGGCGCTGCCCACAAAGCTAGTTTTTGAAGATTGCGTCCCACGTCTTCAACCAACTAGAGCGGTTCTCGTTGATGAGTTTGCTATCCACTGCGATCGCGTTCGTCGAAGCCGGAGCCTTGGTCGCCCAGGCTTCTGGTAGCCCAACGTTGGTATTCACCGGGTACATGTACATCGAGTCAGGGATGGTCTTTTGGAAGCTATCGGAGAGCAGGAATCTGATGAACTTTTTGGCAGCCTCTGCCTGCGCTCCGCCGCGAAGTAGCCCGGCGTACTCGGTCTGTCTGAAGCAGCCATCATCAATCGAGACGGTGTTCTCTTCGAAAGCCGGTGAAGACGAGTAGCTCAGCACAATCGGGTAGTTGCCCTTGCCGGCCGATCCAGAGAAGCTGACGTTGTATGCCTCTTCCCAGCCTGCATCGATTCGCACGTCGTTTGCCTTAAGTTCTTCCCAGTATTTAGTCCACTTGTCTGCACCAAATTTGCCAATCGTGGCAATCAAGAATGCCAGTCCGGTAGATGATGTGCTCGGGTTCTCCACGACGGTGAGTCCTTTGAACTCTGGCTTGGTCAAGTCGTCGATGGTTTCCGGTGCGGCTTGTTCGTGATTTGTGAACCAAGCCTTGTCGTAGTTGAAACAGACATCGCCAAAATCGATTGCAGAGTAGTCACCGAGAATATTTGCCGATGCAGCGGCACCGATGAAAGTGTTGTCGATTCCGTAGAACATGTCGCCGATTGGCTGGTCCTTGGTCAGGATCAACTTGTTGGTCATCGCTCCGGCATCGCCGGCTTTAACCAATTCGACTTCGATACCAGTTTCTTTTTTGAATTCCGCAAGTTGCGCATCCGTGATGACAATACTGTCGTGCACGACCACTGTCAGAGGTGCTGCTTCCGATTGTGAAGAGCACCCGGTAAGTCCGAGTGCAACCGCAACGGCTGCGAGGGTGGCTAGATACTTTTTATTACGCACGTTCGTGCTCCCCTTCCTGCGCTGGCATTATCCAGATCAGGTTTGACGGTCGAAGACTTTTAGTCTTCCTCTCAGTCCGGTGTCACCGAACTCCCGTGTAGTTAAAGATTAGTGCGCTGCGCCAGACTGTGCCTCGCGAATTGCCTCCTGTGATGCTGATGTCTCGCGAAGTGCAGGTGCCTTGATGAAGAAACTCATCACGAATGCAACAGCCACGACAATTGCCGCCCAGAAGAAGACCTGTGTCGCTGATTCGGCGAAGCCAACCAGGAACGGACGAGCAAGTCGTGGATCCAAGTTGTTCAGGAATGAGGAGTCAGTCTTGATCTGCTCACCAAGTGCGCCGGCATTACCTGATGCCATCTGCTCCAGGAATGCGCGGTTGTTTGGGTCGGCTAAGACAGTCGGGTCGGTTGATGCTTCCTTCAAGCCAGCGAGAATGCTCGGGTTCTTGAACGCCTTACCGATGGTGTCGCCAAGGGTGTTGAACAAGATCGAGATGAAGATTGCGACACCGAGGGTTCCGCCCATCTGTCGGAAGAAGGTCGCAGATGATGTGGCCACACCGATGTCCGAAGCCTTCACAGACTGCTGAGCAACCAGGGTAAGAGTCTGCATTAGCTGACCAAGGCCGAAACCGATCAAGACCATACCGATGGCAACCTGCCAGAACGCCATGTCGGCGTTGTAGGTAGTCATGTAGATGTAACCCATGAGCAATGATCCGGTACCGGTGGTTAGGAAGATCTTGTACTTACCGGTCTTGCGAGTGATCTGACCCGACATGATGGTCGCGGTCATCATTCCGGCAACCATCGGCAGCATCATGAAGCCTGATTCGGTTGGCGATGCACCGTTAACCAACTGCAATAGCAGCGGCAGTGTCATCATTCCACCGAACATTGCCACACCGATGATTACACCGTTGATGGTTGATAGCGAGAACGAACGGTTCTTGAAAAGTGAAAGTGGAAGCAGTGCTTCGTGCTTTGCTGCGCGCTCGGCCATGATGAAGGCGATGATTCCCACCACGCTTGTGACATACATCGCAATTGAGAGCGTGCTGTCCCAGCCCCAGCTAGTGCCATTTTCAGCAACCAACAACATCGGCACAACTGCGAGCACGATGGTGACCGCACCCCACCAGTCGATGCGGTGCTTCTTCGCGATGTGCGGCACGTGCAAGAAGGTGTAAACCATGAATAGCGCGAGTGCGCCGACAGGAATATTAATTAGGAAAACCCAGCGCCAACCATCGACCCAAAGAATCGAGGTTGCGCTCGCAAACAATCCACCGACAACCGGACCAAGCACCGATGAAGATCCGAAGACTGCAAGGAACATGCCCTGGTATCGAGCACGCTCACGAGGTGGAACGATGTCAGCCATGATGGTCATCGCTAGAGCAAACAAACCTCCGGCACCGATTCCCTGAACTGCGCGGAACGCAGCCAGCTGGAACATGTCTGCCGAGAAGCCGCACAAGATTGAACCCAAAACAAAAATGCTGATCGCCCAGATAAACAAGCGACGGCGACCAAAAATGTCTCCGAGCTTTCCATAAATAGGTGTCGCGATTGTTGAGGTGATTAGGTAGGCAGTGGTTACCCAGGCCTGAAGTTCGAGGCCCTTGAGGTCATCCGCGATGGTGCGCATTGCCGAACCGACCACGCTCTGGTCTAGAGCCGATAGGAACATTCCTGACATCAGGCCGACCAAAACCAAAAGGATCTGGCGGTGGGTCATTTGTTCACCTGATTGTGCTGCTGCTACTGCTGCTGCTTTTCGTTCTGCACGCGCCACGAAGGGCCTCGATTCTTCTAAATAACTGGCATATAGAAGCCTTGATTAGGCTTGAGCCGTGTTCCAGCCTAAACGCCAAAAACCAACTAGGGAAGATAACCGCCGACTAGCGGGGATTATTTCTGCATTTTTGGCGGTTTTGCTCGCCACATCGACGATTTCCGCGCTCGCGGAGACTCCGTCGCCGATTCCGACACCTACTTCCACCCCGTCGATTACCGCCACACCGTCTCCAACGCCCACCGCAATCACTGATCCACCGGGCTTCACAGAACCGTCCATCGACGCTGCCGATTCACTTTGGGTCGTGGTTAATAAGAAGCGTCCTCTCAATCCGATCAAGTACAAGCCGGTGCTCGACAAGTCCCTCAATTTATCCAAGCCGGCGGCTGATGGCTTTCGCGCGTTGAAGGCAGCCGTATCAAAAGCGAAAATGGGCACCCTCTGTTTGAACAGCGGTTATCGAAGTTATGCGACTCAGTCATACACATATAACTTGCAAGTGACTCGATACGGAAAAAAGGTTGCTGAAAATCTTGCGGCTCATCCGGGTTATAGCGAACATCAAACCGGTCTTGCCGCCGATGTTTCAACCACCGCACTCGGTTGTCGAATTACAAACTTTGGAAAGTCGGCAACTTCAAATTGGATTGCTAAGAATGCCTGGCAGTACGGATTTATCGTGCGCTATCCGAATGGTGAAACCGCAACGACCGGATACCAATACGAACCTTGGCACTTGAGATTTGTTGGAATCGAATTAGCAACGAGAATGCACGATCAAAAAATCACGGTGCTAGAAAAATACTTCAAGCTTCCGGCAGCAACGACTTACTAGCCGAGAGTCTCGTCTACTAGCTTCTTCGCCTCAACCTGAACTTGCTTCAAATGCTCTTCACCCTTGAATGATTCACCGTAAATTTTGTAAACGTTCTCTGTGCCAGATGGACGAGCTGCAAACCACGAAGACTCGGTGACAACTTTCAAACCACCAAGCGCTGCACCGTTGCCCGGTGCGTGAGTGAGAATCTGCTTGATCGGTTCCCCGGCAAGTTCACTCGCGGTTACCGCGTCGGCCGAAAGTTTCGACAGCTTAGATTTTTGCTCGAGCGTGGCCGCCGCGTCGATTCTGGCGTATGCCGGCTTGCCAAACTTATCCGTCAAGTCTTCGTAGCACTGTGACGGAGTCTTGCCGGTGACCGCCGTGATCTCTGAGGCCAGTAGTCCGAGCACCAAGCCGTCCTTGTCTGTCGACCATGGTTTGCCGTTCATGCGCAGGAAGCTGGCACCGGCCGACTCCTCGCCGCCGAAGCCCACGCTGCCGCTGAAAAAGCCGGGCACGAACCACTTCATACCCACCGGTACTTCAATCAGCTTGCGGCCAAGAGCGTGTACCACGTGATCGATGATCGACGAGGAGACCATGGTCTTTCCAACCGCTGCGTCGTGCGACCAGCCCTTGCGATTGCGGAATAGGTAGTCGATCGAAACAGCGAGGAAGTGGTTTGGGTTCATCAAGCCACCGTCGTTGGTCACGATGCCGTGTCGATCGGCGTCGGCGTCGTTGCCGGTGGAGATTGTGAACTTCGATTTGTTTTCAATCAAAGATGCCATTGTGTATGGCGATGAGCAGTCCATTCGGATTTTTTCATCCCAGTCGAGATTGATGAATCCGAATTGGAAGTCGACGTCTGGATTGATGACAGTCAAATCTAGGTTGTAACGAGAACCGATTTCGCCCCAGTACTCGACCGACGCTCCACCCATTGGGTCTGCGCCGATAGAAACCTTTGCATCTCGAATGGAATCCATGTTTAGCACGGAAGGCAATTGCGAAATGTAGTTGTCGCGGAAATCAAAGTGCTGTGCATTTGGTTTAGCGCGTTTTATTTCGCGCATGCCGCCGAGAATGATTTCATTCGCGCGAGCGGCGACCCAGTTGGTCGCGTCGTTGTCTGCCGGACCACCGTGCGGCGGGTTGTATTTGAAACCACCATCGGTTGGTGGGTTGTGCGAAGGAGTGATGACGAGTCCGTCTGCGAGTGCTGCGTTGCCTTCCGGAATTCCATCGTTGTGGTTAACGATTGCAACCGAAACCGCAGGCGTAGGTGTGTATCCTCCGTGCACATCGATGAGTGCAACTACGTCGTTGCCGGCAAGCACTTCGAGCGCGGTCTGCTCGGCCGGACCGGAGAGTGCGTGGGTGTCTTTGCCCACGTAAATCGGACCGTGAATGTTTTCGCGGCGGCGGTATTCCACGATTGCCTGAGTGATCGCGGCAATGTGGTCCTCGTTAAATGAAGTATTTAGAGAGGTTCCGCGGTGACCGCTGGTACCGAAGGCAACTTTTTGCTCTGCGATGGTGACGTCGGGGTGTAGTTCGTAATACGCGTCGATCAACTTGTTGATGTCGATTAGATCGCTGGATTGTGGCTTTTGTCCCGCACGTACTGTCATGAAGCAATTTTGACCATTAACCTTTATTTATGCCATCGAAATCACGTAACGGTTCAGTCAAGAAAAAGACCTATGCCTACCTAGGCCCGGTCGGAACCTTTACCGAGCTCGCTCTGGCTCAGGTGGCCGAGGCTAAGGGCCAGATCTGGCACCCGGTCAACCACGTGCAAGAAGCCATCGACCTAGTGGTCAGCAAGAAGGCGTACCGAGCAATCGTGCCGGTCGAAAACTCAGTCGATGGTGGAGTTTCGGCTACCTTGGACGCACTTGCAACCGCTGCGAATGTGCGCATCTACGGCGAATACCTTGTGCAGATTTCGTTCGACCTAGTTGCTCGACCTGGCACTTCACTAAAGGACATCACAACTGTCGCCGCTCACCCGGTCGCTTACGCCCAGACCAGAAACTGGCTACTCAAGAATCTTCCGAAGCACCGTCACATGGTGGCAACTTCAAACGCACAGGCCGCGGCTGATTTACTAAACAGCGACGCAGCTCAGGCGGCAATCTCTACCAGCACCATCACCAACCACTACAAGGTAAAGGTGTTGGCCAAGGGTGTCGGCGACAACAAGCACGCACAGACACGCTTCATTCAAATTGGTCTCGCCGGCGAACTGCCTAAGCGCACCGGCAGCGACAAGACTTCGGTCATCGTTGAATTGCCAAGTGATCGCCCCGGTGGACTTCTCGAGATGCTTGAACAGTTCGCAGCTCGTGGAGTGAACCTGTCTCGTATCGAATCGCGACCAATCGGGGATCGCCTTGGTCGTTACCGTTTCAACATTGACGCCGAGGGACACCTTGACGACGAGGCCGTTGCCGAGGCCTTGAAGGGCCTTCACCGCTTCAGCCCTAAGGTTGTCTTCCTCGGCTCATACGCCCGTGCAGATAAAGAGAAGTCAGTGCATCGCGGAAACAACTCGAACACGGAATTCGGTTCGGCTGATTCCTGGTTGAAGAAACTGAAGAGCGGTAAGTAGTTAACTACGCACTACAACCGCGCGCGGTTTCGCTTCAAACTCAACTTCGCTGATTGTGCCAATCACATCGCCGTCTAGTTGCAGCTCGGTTGGCTCTGCTGGGGCCACACGAATTTTGACACCCGACATGTTTTCCATTGTCTTCACATTCGCGGTCGCATCGAGTAACTGCTTACCCACGCGATTGGTGCGCACAATGTTATTGCCAACCGTCACGCGTGACCAGAAGTCAATCCAATTCCAAAACTTGCGCGGACCAATTGCGGCAACATCAAGACGCCCATCATCGAGAGATGCATCTGGCATCATCGAAAGTCGACCGGGTAACCAACCGACGTTGCCAATAAGTAGCGTGACTACCTTGAGCTGACGTGGTTCGCGTTTATCGACAGTCACCAAAAGCGTCTCGTATCGCATTGGCAGCATCTTCAATCCGCCTTCGACGTAAGCCACCCAACCGAGTCGGCGTTTGCGTTCCGGATCCGTGTGCATCATGATCTTGGCGTCGAGTCCGAGGCCGGCCATAACCGCGAAATATTTTTCTACTCTTTTGCCATCGGCCATGATCATCTTGGCCAAGCCCATGTCGATTTGATGTGCGATTCCAAAAAGCGCGCGCTGGATTTGCAATTCCATATCGCTCAACGGCAAATTCAAATTACGAGCCAAAACGTTGCCGGTACCAATTGGCACGATACCGACAGAAACATTCGCGCCAGCTTTGGCTACCGCTTCGAGAACTGAGCGAACCGTGCCGTCGCCACCGATCGCGATGATGTGGCTCGCCTTTTGCGCAATTGCCCTGAGCGCCTGCACCCCACCGGTCTCATCGGCCGCAGTCTTTAGATAAAGAGGTATTTCCCAACCGCCACCTGCAGTGACGGCACTCACCAGTCTTCGAACCTTCTTTAGGTCCACTCGACCCGGAAAGTAGATCACTGCTACCCGGTTAGTATTTTTCCCCACATCTTCAGCCTAATGTCGCCTAAGTACAGCAAATAGTGGCTCGGGTAGGCTTAAGCACGTGATTGACCTAAACCTGCTTAGAGACAACCCTGAAGCCATCAAGGCTTCACAGCGCGCTCGCGGAGCCGAGGAATCTCTAGTTCACCAAGCCGCATCGGCCGATGAACAGTGGCGAGCAGCCCTTCAGAATTTTGAAAGCCTCCGCGCAGAGCAGAACGCCTCCGCGAAAGTTGTTGCCACAGCAGCCAAAGAAGACAAGCCGGCTCTTATCGCAGCAGCTCAGGAGCTTGCCGCCAAAGTTAAGGCCTCAGAAGCCGAAGCCAACGAAGCTCAGCAGAAGCTCAATGAGATTCTTTGGAAGATTGAGAACGTAGTCATCACCGACGTGCCATCTGGTGGTGAAGAAAACTTCAGGGTCATCAAGGAAGTCGGTACTCACGCAACCTTCGACTTTGAACCAAAAGATCACGTAGCTCTTGGTGAGTCACTCGACATCATCGACATCGAGCGCGGCGTAAAGGTCTCCGGTTCACGTTTTTACTTCCTCAAAGGTTGGGGAGCGCGCCTCGAACTCGCGCTGATGAACCTCGCACTCGACCTCGCCACCAAGCACGACTTCACCGCACTTATTACTCCTACCCTCGTGCGCCCAGAGGTCATGGCCGGCACCGGATTTCTCGGTGCTCACGCCGATGAGATCTACTACCTGCCTGCGGATGAGCTCTACCTCACCGGCACAAGTGAGGTCGCGCTCGCTGGATACCACCGCGATGAAATCATCGACCTCTCAAACGGTCCACTGCGCTATGCCGGTTGGTCAACCTGCTACCGTCGCGAAGCCGGATCTGCCGGCCGAGACACCCGCGGCATTCTTCGCGTGCACCAGTTCAACAAGCTCGAGATGTTCAGCTACGTGAAGCCAGAAGATGCAGAAGCCGAGCACCTCAAGCTGCTCGCTCTCGAAGAGGAAATGCTTCAGGCCTGCGAACTTTCGTACCGCGTGATCGACACCGCAGCCGGCGACCTCGGCTCGAGCGCTGCCCGCAAGTACGACTCCGAAGCCTGGGTTCCAACTCAGAACCAATACCGCGAACTAACCTCGAGCTCGAACTGCACCACCTTCCAGGCTCGCCGCTTGAATGTGCGCTACCGCACCGAAGATGGCAAGACCGCAACCGCGGCCACACTAAACGGCACGCTCGCAACCACCCGTTGGCTCGTCGCAATTCTGGAAACCCACCAGCAGGCAGACGGCTCTGTGAAGATTCCTGCAGCATTGCGTCCATACCTTGGCGGCGCCGAGGTCATCGCTCCTAAATGAGCATCGCAACCGGTGATGATCGTTGGCTAGTTGCCATCGACATCGATGGCACACTCGTTCACGATGACGGCTTTCTTTCACCGCGCGTAATGGAAGAAGTTCAGCGCGTGCGAAGCCTTGGACATGAAGTCATGATTGCCACCGGAAGAAGCGCATCTCAAGCCATCCCAGTTGTATTCGATGTCGGAATCAAAAATGGATTTGCAGTTTGCTCAAATGGCGCGGTCACAATCAAAGTCGACCCAGACGAGCCACGAGGATTTACTCACCACGAAGTAATTACATTCCAACCGCGTGAAGTAATTACAAAACTTGTCGAGAAACTTCCGACCGCACACTTCGCAGTTGAAAACATTGACGGAAGTTACAACTTTCACCGACCATTTCCCACCTACGCTCTCGGCGATGAGAATTACGAAACCCCAATCGAAGAACTCATGGACGAACCGGTCTCAAGAGTCGTAGTACTTTCGCCAGATCACGCAGCAGACGAATTCATCGAACTCATTGCCGACATCGGTCTTCACTCGGTCAGCTACTCAATCGGTTACACCGCTTGGCTCGATATCTCACCACGCGGCATTAGCAAGGCGTCAGCTCTAGAGACTCAGCGCCAAGCACTCAACATCAAGCCAAACCAGGTGATTGCAATCGGCGACGGACGCAACGACATCGACATGCTCAAGTGGGCCCAAGCCAATGGAGGCTTCGGCTTCGCAATGGGTCAAGGCCCGGAAGACGTCAAAGCCGCAGCATCAGCGGTGGTCGCCTCAGTCGAAGACGATGGGGTAGCCCAAGTGCTCTCCGGCTTCGAAGGGCTTCTATTCACCCAAAACTTCCGATAAACTACAAGAACGGAAGCGTGCCGGAGCGGCCGAACGGAACAGTCTTGAAAACTGTCGTAGTTAATAGCTACCGTGGGTTCAAATCCCACCGCTTCCTCCATTGAAATTCCCAGCCTATGGCTGGGTTTTTCGTTTTAAACTGAGACTTCATCCCAGGAAAGTCCCTCAATGCCAATCTTCAAAAAGCGAGCACCCCGAGCCCTAGCTCGTCACGGCCGCTTGAAGGTGCAGTCTCGAGCCTCGGCGTTCGGCGGCATTCTGGTGAAAGCCCTAGCCATGATTGCCGGCGCCTCGGTGGCCATTGCCGGCGTTGCCATTTGGGAGTTGAGCAGCACAATCCAGGGAAACGGAATCGACCTACCAAACTCCAAGACCCTCACAGCAGCCGACCTAAAGGGTCCAATCAATATGTTGCTGGTCGGCTCAGACACTCGTAAAGGCCAGGGCAAGGGTTACGGCAACGAATCCTCGACTCTCGCCGACGTAATGATTTTGCTTCACGTCTCTGCGGATCGTAAAAACGCAGTCGCCGTCTCTTTTCCTAGAGATTTGATGGTTCCATGGCCAGCCTGTCCTAGCACTAGCGGCGGACCAGGTTACCTAGAGCAATCTCTCGGTCAGTTGAACGCAACCATTGCAAATGGCGGACCCGGTTGCACATTGCTCACCATCGAAAAACTCACTGGACTGACAATTCCTTACCTTGCGATGATTGACTTCAAGGGAGTGATCGAACTCTCTAACGCAATCGGCGGTGTGGATGTTTGTGTGGCCAACGAAATCAACGACCCTTACACCCAGACCTATTTGCAACCAGGAAAATACACCCTGCAAGGAAAAGCAGCATTGCAGTTTCTCCGCACCCGTCACGGTGTCGGTGACGGTTCCGACCTAAGTCGAATTTCCAACCAGCAGGTTTTCCTCACCTCGCTCGTGCGCAAGATCAAGAGCAACGGTGTACTCACCAATCCGGTGCAGCTCTACTCACTCGCAAACGCAGCGGCCCGAAACATGAAACTCTCGCAGTCACTCACTGATCTCAACACAATGGTTTCTCTTGCCGGCGCGTTGAGAAATGTTGAACTCGACAAAATGGTTTTCCTGCAGGTGCCATCGCGCGGCGGACTTCCAGCCCCTTACTCGGGCCGAGTCATGCCTATCTACGAACAGGCAAATGTCCTGTTCGCCAAGCTCGTCAACGACGAGCCAATTGAACTCAGTGGAAGTAACACCGGTCAGGGCGCTGTAGTCGCAACTCCAAGCCCAACCCCTACTTCTAAGTCCACCGCGTCACCAACACCGACGCCAACCCCCACCGATGGCCTGAACCTAATCGGCACCAACGCAGCCACCACCACCTGCTCTAACTAGGGGTGGAACGAGCCTGCCCTGTCGGCTAAACTGTTCAGGTTGTACTCAGGAGTCGTCGCATAGCCCGGTCGAGTGCGCCTCACTGCTAATGAGGTAAGGATCTAAAGTCCTTCGGAGGTTCAAATCCTCTCGACTCCGCGAATACAAGAATCCCCCCATAGACTTAGGTCAAATCTTGGGGGGATTTCTTTTGAAAAAATATCTTTCGTTTCTAACAACAATTCTTTTGACATTGGTTGGACTTGTCACATTTCTCGAGTCTCCCGCAAGTGCAGATAATCGATTAACCCTTACTACTTCAAGTAACGTGGTGTTTTTTGGCTCCGGGGCAACGCTCACAGCGTCTACTAATGGGCAAATTTATGATTACTCGAATTACATCTGGGCTTCGATGAGATTTGAAGTTATCGCAGCAAATGAGACTCCGTTTGATGCAAAAGCAGATGTGAGCCAAACTTCAGTACAGTGCGCAGGAGTTTCTAGCAATATTCCTGGATTTGGCACCGGATGCACTACCGAATTTTCAACTCGACGAATAGTACTAAACGCAAACGCGAGCGTTACTAGTAGTTCATCTCAAACAATTAACTCAATTCGTCTTACTCAAACGTCAGGGACATCACAAATTTTCCGAGTTAGAGGCTGGGTCGATCGAAACAGCAATGAAGTTGTTGATCCATTTGAGCCGGCTACCCCAGCTATTTCAATTACAACCGTAGATCCAACAAAAGCTAGAACTTATTTGGCTTTTCAGGTAGATCCCCCAAGGTTTGCTGATTCAAAAATTACCGCATCTATGGGAGCCAATGTCGGCAAAGGAATCGGAATTATTGATCCTGCAAAGGTCACAATGAAGATTCATGCATGTGGCGCAAATGGATGTGTGAGAGTAACCGGAAATCTAACTTTCAATTCAATTCAACAAATAGCGCGCTATGAGTTTTCCACAGCCGTCTCCTTTAGAAGTGAGGGCATTTATGTAGTGGAGATGTTTTACGCTCAAAATGCAACTACAACACTTTTGATGCACAGTAAGAGCTTCGATTACTCAAAGCGCTTGCCAAATGGGGTAAAGACCAAGATTGTCGCACCTACTTCTGTAAATACAGCTTTGTCTTCTCCAAATAATGAAAGGCCAGCACGCACCAAAGTTACATCTGGTGCGATTTCTACTGCTGAATTGACCTATACAGCGGTTTTCTCAGATTCGGACGCGTCGTTAATTTCGAATCGAGAGGTTTACGTCTACCTCGACATGAAGGACATCAAGACTCCGAGTCAATTCTTGGTTGATGGTGTTCAAGTATCCAACGTTGTTCGGGATGAAGTCATTCTTAGAAGGTTTACCGATAGTGCTGGCCAACTCGAACTCAAATTTGATTACCCTGTTTCAACATTGTTAGAAAGACTTGAGGTTGACCTACAAGTAAACGGAATGCGGCCATATGAATTCGCGGATCCAGGAAGTGAAGAGGCATTCGTGTGGGATATTTCAGCTTCTCGAGCGGTGAGTCTCTTTTCAAATAAATCAGCCGGAAGCAGTGTTGATCCGATTACCTTGAGTGCTGTTGTGTTCACAGATCGCCAGGAGCTTGTAACTGACGGCGCCGTTGTATTTGATTCCGATGAGTATCTAGTCCTTGAAACCCCGGCGGGCCCAATTGATTCGTCTGGACGAGTGTCGACCCTGGTTCGAATAAGTAACTTGGCTCCGCGCACCGGTCAGGGCTATGTGTCAGCACAAACCATATCTCCGACTGGAATCGTTACAAGTAAAGTCTTGTTTTCGTGGACTGATTTCGGCAAATCTGTAAACGTGCTGGCTCAGCCCATAAGCAAACTTTTCTCGCTCTTAACCAATATTTCGGTAACTGATAAGCAGGCTACGATTACCATTTACGGTCTTACAATTTCTGATTACGTGCAGATCTGTCGAGAGAAAGCCTGTTATGGTGCAACTTATGGAGCGTCTCGAGCGTTTGCAACAAAAACGTTTGCTCATAAATCAATCGCCACCTACTACGTAAAAGTAAATAACGTTGAGGTCTTTAGGCGAAAAGTGGGTTGAAGGCAACTTCTTAGTTAGCATTGCCTAGTGCCTAAAGGATCGAGTGCCAGACTTACTAGTGGCGATTTTATGCTTTTGGTGGTCGCCGCCGTTTGGGGCTCCACCTATCTAGTCGTAAAGCAGCTCGGTAACGTAGGCGAAATCACCGGCATGATGGCGGTGCGTTTTGTAATTGCGGCTGCTGCGCTCTGGATCTACTGGGCGTTCACGAGGACTAAGTTCCAAAAGCCCGAGTGGATTCTTGGAATCGCATTTGGAATATCTCAAAGCATCGTTCTCAATCTCGAGGCCCAAAGTGTGCACTTCACTTCGGCAACCAACGGTGGATTGATTATTGCGCTGGCGATTGTTGCCGTACCAATTCTCGAAAGCGCCTGGCGCAAGAACTGGCTTCCCGCAAATTTCTTTGTCGCAACTCTCGTGGCACTCATCGGCGTAATTCTGCTTATCATCGGCAACGGATTCGTACAGCCAAATATCGGAGATGTGCTGATGCTTATCGCAGTGGCGTTAAGGACAGTTCACTTTGTCGCACTTGGAATCTTTACGCAGGGCAAGGACTACTCACCGGTAAACCTAACCGTCGTGATGGTGAGTACCTCGGCTGTAATCATGCTTTGCGTCAACCCGAGCGGCGCAATCACAAACGCCTTGCTCTACAAACCATTCGACTGGTCGCTAATGCTGTTCCTCGCGCTTATCTGCACATCAGCGGCATTTATCGGGATGAACTGGGCGGTGAAGCACACCTCTGCATCACGTGCGAGCTTGTTGCTCGGCACCGAACCGGTTTGGTCAACAATAGTTGCGACACTTATCGGTGGCGAGTTGATGGGTCCGATTGGTGCAGTCGGTGCGCTGCTGATTCTCGGTGGTACTTATTGGGGTCAAGCCATCGAGACCCGTCATCGCCTGAAATAGGGGCTGGATTCCGCCTAATTCTTCGGTATAGAATTACAAGGTTGCTTTGGCAACCACAACCACGCGTCTGTGGCTCAACGGATAGAGCATCTGACTACGGATCAGAAGGTTGGGGGTTCGAGTCCCTCCAGGCGCACGAAAACCCGGTTTCTTCTCACGAGAGCCGGGTTTTTACCTTTTAAAGTGAATTTTCTTGGCATCCATGATCACTCGAATTCGAGCGATTGACGACTTACCCATTCCATGGAGACCAGTTAGTTCCTCGAGGCTGATTTTGCGGAGGTCAGAGACCTTGTAGAGCTTTGCGCCGACTAATGCCCTGCGAGCCGGGGCAGCCAAGCCAATTCTTAGCCACTCTTCATCAAGCGGTTGTTCGTGGTTATGGCTCATGACTTCAGGATAGTTGGCATTTCATAATCATTGGATTTTTCTCTTACGAAGCCCCAGGTGAATTGCATACTATGAGCGCACTACGCACAAAGGAGCACCATGAGCGACAAATTGAACGTGCTGATTCTGTCTGGCCACATGACGATAGAGCACGACAATGCGCATCGAAGTTTTCGTCTGCACAATCAGTGGATCACTACTTTGCTCGAGGACACCGGTCGGTTCAAAGTACGCGTCATAGAAGATCCGCGCGGATTGCCGGCGTCAGTAATTGAGAAGTATGACGCATTGATTGTCATCTTTGAAGGTCGCGATGGTTATCACGAGAAAGCACTTGGTTTTGGTGCGGAGACAGATGCCGCAATCTTGAAGTTTGTGCATGATGATGGCAAAGGAATTGTTTGGTTCCATGGCTCTGCTGTGCAAGAGGACGACTGGGGCTACCCTGATGAATACAACACGATGCGAGGTTCAAAGTTAACTGTTGCGACCGGAATTCGTCCTCGTCCATGGGGCGAAGCCTTACTCAAAACCGTTTCACCTCGTCATCCAATTACCGACGGTATCAATGACACTTGGACGGTTACCGGCGATGACATCTTGGTTGGCGCACATGTTTTTGACAGCGCTCAGGTACTAATTACAACTTTTGACGATCTTGAGTCATACGAAAAGGCACCGATGTGGCCGATGCCGCATTACCCAGTTCACATTCCGACCGGTGGCAAGTCCGAGATGTATGGCATCAATCAGGAAAACCCAATTGCCTGGATAAATGAGTACGGCAAAGGTCGCTCATTCACAATCACCATCGGGCATGATATCGACACATTCCGCCGCATTGAATTTATCCGAATGTTTCCTCGCGGCGTGGAATGGGCTGCGACAGGACAAGTAACGCTCACCGGTCCGGATCGTCGGGGTGATCGCCGGATCAACCCATGGCCTTACTACAACGGCGAGGGCTAGCCTCTAAGAATTTTTGAGATTGGGCGACCATTGGCGAGTTCGTCGACGAGCTTGTCCATGTAGCGGATTTTCTGCATGAGTGGATCCTCGATTTCTTCAATCCGCACTCCACAAATCATTCCGGTGATGAGTGGGGCGTTGGGGTGAAGTTTGGCCGAGTCGAAAAACTGAGTGAAAGTGGCCGAGGTGGCGATCTGCTTCTCAAGCTGCTTCTGGGTGAATCCAGTAAGCCAGCGAATGACCTGGTCTAGCTCGTCCTTCGTGCGTTCCTTCTTCTCTACCTTTTTGAGGTAGAGCGGATAGACCGTGGCGAACGGCATCGAAAAAATCTTGTGCACGAGCCAAGTCTAAAGTCGTAAAGTTCAACTATGCAGTCAATTGCCTCGTTCGTTCGTGGAGTAAAACATCCTGAGGCTTTTCACGGTGTCGGAAAAACGGATGGCTTTTTCGAGGGCTGGTACATCAAGCTAGTCGATGCAGACACTTTGCAGCGTTGGGCTGTAATTCCGGGAGTATTTATCGGACTCAAATCTGGAGAATCGGAGCCGAAGACTCAAGCGTTCGTGCAGGTGCTCGATGGTCAAACCGGGAGATCTTGGTTTCACGAATTTCCTCTCTCCGAATTTTCCGCGGACACAAAATCATTTTCGGTAACAGTTGGCGAGAATCACTTTGATTCGAATGGCGTCACACTTAATCTCCCGCAGCTCAAAGGCACCATAAAATACTCGACACCAATCGATCCATGGCCAGTCACGCTATCGTCTCCGGGAATCATGGGTTGGTACGGAATGGTTCCTTTTATGGAATGCTTCCACGGCGTGGTTTCGCTTGGGCACAATATTTCCGGAAGTTTAGAAGTTGAGGGAGTTAGCAAAGACTTCTCGGGCGGCCGTGGCTACATCGAAAAGGATTGGGGTAAGGCGTTTCCGGCAGGCTACGTGTGGATGCAAAGTAATCACTTCTCTGGACACGAAGACGCTTCGTTTGTAGGTTCGGTAGCGATTATTCCTTGGCTTAACAGTGCATTCCGCGGGTACATTCTCGGCCTTCGTCATGGTGGCAAATTACATAAGTGGGCGACCTACAACGGCGCAAAAGAAATTTCGTTGAAGATTGACGACAAGCATGTTCGATGGGATCTAACCGGTCCAGATGGCCGTTTAGAAATTGTCGCAGAGCGAAAAGCTGGGGGTTTGCTTCACGCCCCACTTCGCACCGCCATGTATCAACGCGTTGAGGAGACCATGCTCTCGACCATTCAGCTCAGGCACAGCAGCAAGTCCGGGGAAGTCTTATTCCAGAGTGAAGGTTTGTGCGCCGCGATGGAAGTATTTGGAGACCTTGAAAGACTTCTAACTACAAGGTAGGGAATATCGACACCCAAATTTCAGTTTTATAAAAATATTAAACTGGCTAGCTTAACTGAATTTATTAGTGGTACTTTTTTCCTAAGTTCCTTTAATGTAGGGTTTGCCGAATGTGGTTTAGAAGTGGTTTTCAGTCATTTCTGAGTAAATTTGCGCTCTTCAGCCTTCTATTAACTTCTTTCACACTAGTTAGCGCCGAGTCGGCAGGCGCGGTTAGCACGACAACTTCCGGTACTACAGTTACTAAGACTTACTCGGATCCATCTCAGCTTGAAACACTCACTATTCCTTCAAATGTCTCCTCAATCGAAATCACAATTGTTGGTGGAGAGGGTGCACGCGGAGGAAGAGATTCTGCAGGATTGCCGCCAGCCGGTAATTACAAGGGCAACGTAACTGGCACTATTTCTGTTACCCCTGGATCAGTGCTTACGCTAGCGGTGGGTGGTGGGGCCATTAACTCACCGCTGTACAACAGTTGCTCAGCAGGTTACAGAGGCGACACAGGTGATTCGAACGCGTCAGTGTCTGGAAAGAATCCGCTTACTGGGTATGACGGTGGAGATGGCGGCTCTCCAGGACAGGATGGATGCTCCGGCTATGGTGGTGGCGGAGGCGCCGCATCAGTTGTCCTAATTGGCACTGCGTCGGGAGATGCATCAATCGCAACACTTGTCGCGGGCGGTGGTGGCGGAAACGGTGGTTCTGGCCAATGGGCAGCAATTCTCGGAAAAATATCCTTGAGTTCCTATGCCAATCCTGTAGTGACTCCTTCGCCTTCCACTAATGGAGAACAGGGAAAATATGTCTACCGTGCTTGCATCGAGGCAGGTCAGGCTCGTTGTGATGGCGGTGGCGGTGCTGGCGGTGGCGGTGGATACGCAGGTGGTGGACGAGGAGTTCTTGAATTTGGTCAAGGAAGCTATACCGAGTGGTTTGGTCACGGAGGATCGCCAGGCACCAACTTTACAAATTCATTCGCAGGCTTAACTGCAAGCTACATTTACTCAGCAACAAATAATTCAAATGGATCGATTGTTGTTACTTACTCAAATGGAACTCCAGGTCAACCGACAGGCTTGACGGCGTCCGCCGGCAATACCTCAGCAGATCTCTATTGGACTGCACCGTCAATTATTGGAAATAGCGACATCACCTCGTACCTGGTCGAATATGCTCCAGGAGCGGCTTATTCTTCTTGGACTACATACTCTGGCTGTTCAAGTATTTCTACAGCGTGCACAGTTGCTGGACTATCTAATTCGACTTCGTATAAGTTTCGAGTATCAGCCGTTAATGCAATTGGTACGGGAAGCCCATCGGCATTGTCCCTGGCTGTGACCCCCTCCGGCCCACCGTCGTCACCGACCATAACCGGAATTACCCCAGGTGACGCGCAGTTGAGTGTTGCATTTTCTGCGGCAACATCAAACTTAACTATTACCGACTATCAATATTCAATTGATGGCGGAACTAGCTGGATATCAAGAGGAGTAACTTCTCCTATTCTGATTACCGGCCTCTTAAATGGAACGGTCTACTCGGTCACGCTCAGAGCCATTAGCGCTGCTGGAAGTGGTGCTGCTTCGAGCCCAGTCAATTCAACTCCAAGCGCACTTCCAGGTGCGCCCACAATTACCAGTGTCTCGCCGGGAGGGGACGGCACTTCTCTAGTCGTCACATTCATTGAAGGATTCACAGGCGGTTCAGCAATTTCTGACTACGAATTCGCGACCAGTGTTGGAGAGAACACATCAAACTTTGGAAGTTTTGCGACAGCCGGTTTAACTTCACCTTTTACAATTTCAGGTCTTCAGAACGGTACAACTTACACGGTGCAATTGAGGGCGAGAAACAGTGCAGGACCGGGACCTGCATCAGCATTTAGAACTGGTATCACTTTGGCTCCACCAAATGCACCAGATCTAAGCGCTGTTACTAGTGGTGATCAACAAATTACAGTTTCGTATACCGCGTATACAAACAGCACTAACGGCGGATCGCCAATTTCAAAGGTTGAATACAGCACAGACGGTGGAAGTACCTGGGTGAATTCAGGAACTCTTGCAAATCCGTTTGTGATTTCTGGTCTTCAGAACGGCACTGCATACTCAATAAAAATAAGAGCCTCAAACGCGATTGGCGTAAGTTCAGCATCAAATGCAATTTCTGTTACTCCAGCCGGTGTTCCAACTTCACCGAGGTCAGTGAGTGTTAGTGCGGCTCCCGCAGCACTAATCGTTACTTGGGCTGCCCCAACATCATCAAACGGCTCCACAATCACTGGCTACACCGCTTCTGCTTACACCGCGCTAACCGGTGGAGCCGCGGTGAGTACATGCACCAGTTCCGCATACACGTGCACAATTTCAACTGGTTTGAGTAATGGCACCACTTACTACGTTGAAGTTTTCGCTACTAATAATGCTGGAAATTCTTATGCTTCGAGCCCGAGAGTTCC